>Ga0307428_1000720_pt1 | contig 19148 bp, 20 predicted proteins | sample SalMarWE160240MG_FD_202161 | JGI IMG/M metagenome (GOLD analysis project Ga0307428, IMG submission 202161) | Salt marsh sediment microbial communities from the Plum Island Ecosystem LTER, Massachusetts, United States - WE1603-240 | ecosystem: Environmental > Aquatic > Marine > Intertidal zone >...
CCCCATCTAACTCAGCTACCAGCACTCCCTTGAACTTCGTTGTCATCATGAACGATGTCGGTGTTTGTGTAGGCTTCCTGTCCCAGCCAGGGATGGTCGAATCAGTACGCTTCAGGTGCTCGCGCATCACACGCTCCATGAGATTCCAGACCAAGAGAGAAGTCAGCAGAATGAAGCCCAGTACTTCAATGCGATCCGGTCTCTTTACGAACATATCGTTGACGAACAGAGGATCTTTCAGGAAGCCGAAGTTGCGCTCGATCCCATGTTGTTCCTTGTAGGCGGTAAGCACACCTTCAGGTGAATGGGCCATCTCTCCCTCGGTGGGAGTGTTAGTCAGGAGAACGAAGCACCCTGAAGCCTCCCTAACTCGTTCGATCTCATCCGAACGCTCAACAACTTCTCCCTTAAGGATGTATCTGACCTTCGATACTTTGCGCTCTCCGTTCTTCGGGGGTCTGCCTCGGGCATACGTCACCTTCTCTTCCACCCGGCAGTGGCAGGAATGGTAGAGTGACTTCTCACTGCTGAGCTTCCCGGCAGCAGCTGCGGCATCCTCACGGCAGAAGTACTCCACTTTGCTGGCGTAGCTCAGTGGTAGAGCAACGGTTTCGTAAACCGTAGGTCGGAGGTTCAACCCCTCTCGCCAGCTATTTCCCGTTCTCTTCTCCTTGCGAAGCATAAGCTTTCATCGCCGAGGGCGCGGAGTACGCAGAGAGTGAACACCAAGGTTCCTTGGCGATCTTGGTATCGCGACACCTTTGCGGCTTGAGTGAGTGCAACGAACGGGCGAGAGAAAAGGCTTATGACTCTCGCAAAGACGCAGAGAGCGCAAGGAAAGCGTTGAAATGTTGAAAGGAATAAGAACAAAGAGCCTTTCTTAGCAACTTCGTACCTTGCCTGGAGCGTGAGGACCCCTCATTAGTTACCCACTCGAAACGATAAAGACCCAGCACATCCATCCTCTACGCCCAATGGCGCTACATTCCACCCTTCTTTCGTACCAGTTTGCATCTACATACACCCGTAGGGCGAGAATTCATCATACCTCCATCACTTGCCTGCACCATGCGATTGAGCTAACATGATCTAGTTGAGAGCAAATCCCGGAAGAAATGGGGCTGAATTAAGTGAGCACACCTGAAGAACGCGCACGAGAAGTCATTGACGCCAAACTCGCCGAGTCCGGCTGGATCGTTCAAAACCGGGACGAGATCAACCTTGCCGCCAATGACGGTGTCATCATCCGTGAGTTCCCGCTAATCGGCGGAGAAGGCTTTGCCGACTACATGATCTTTGTTGACGGGGAACCCGTCGGTGCGCCGGACGACAAGCCGGATAGCGATCGCGTTCGCAGTGACGAGATTCAGACACAGCTGACGTTTCTTGTTGATGGAACTAAGAACAAACCGCAAACTACATGAGCGTTAGTGTAATTAGGCTGCAGGAAGGAGATATGAGCGTGTGAACGTATCACAAATAAGCTGCAAGAGAAAACTGGATCGCGCTCCCGGGCAACACCCCAGGGGCGTTTTGGTTTGGGGGGCTCTTGAGAAGCTCAGAGCTCACCAACTTGAGATCTCAAATTGCGACCTCAAGCCAAAGCATAGGAGAAGAGGAACAGAAGGTGGTCACAAGCCGTGATCACCCTTGAAGGGGGGGGCATGACGAAGACAGATGTTGTCCCAGCCGAGTTCGTCGAACGACGAATCATTCTCATCAGAGCTCAGAACGTCATCATCGATGCTGATTTGGCGCAGCTGTACGGTGTGGAAACTAGGCGACTGAATGAGCAGGTCAAGCGCAATAAGGCCCGGTTCCCAGAAGACTTCATGTTCCAGCTCACTCAAGAGGAGTTTGACAACTTGAGGTCGCAATCTGCGATTTCAAGTGCTGGGCATGGTGGACGGCGAAGCCTTCCGTATGCATTCACTGAGCATGGCGCTCTGATGGCCGCGAATGTCCTTCACTCTGAGCGCGCGATCGAGATGAGCGTGTTCGTGGTTCGAGCCTTTGTGCGACTGAGGGTCATACTCTCCTCTCAGGTTGAGATGCTGCGCAAGCTGGAGGAACTCGAAGACAAGGTCGGTGAACACGATGAAGCTCTTCGCTTGATTGTCGCGGCAATCAGACAGTTGATGGCTCCCGCTCCGAGAACGCCCAAGATTGGGTTCGAGTCAGGTGAGAAGACGGAATGACCACACCTGAAGAAAAGGCGCGCGAAAGAATCGACTATCAGTTGAATGAGGCGGGCTGGATCATTCAGAACCGGGATGAGATCAACCTCTCGGCGAGTCCCGGTGTCATCATTCGGGAATTCCCACTGCTGCACGGCGCAGGTTACGCGGACTACATGATCTTCGTCAATGCAAAGCCGGTCGGTGTTCTCGAAGCAAAGCCTGAAGGCTATCCGGTCCGAAGTGTCGAGATCCAGACCGACAAGTACACGGCGGGGCTTGCATACGACCTCAAGCCGCCTATCACGCCCCTTCCCTTCCGCTACGTAAGCACGGGAACCGAAACGATCTTCTGGAGCAACCTTGACCCAGATCCTCGTAGCCGCCGCGTTTTCCAGTTCCACCGTCCCGAGACCCTTGCCGAGTGGATAAAAGCAGCAACTCTACCTGAATGGGTAAAAGACTGGAAACCAGCTGACAAACTCTATGGCTCTGACGACAGACCATCCAGCCTGCGCTCCCGCTTGCAACACCTGCCGCTGTTGCAACCCGGTATCCTGTATCCAAATCAGATCAAGGCTGTCAAGAACCTCGAACAATCGCTTACAGAGGATCGTCCACGTGCATTGATCCAGATGGCAACAGGCTCCGGCAAGACGATCATGGCGATCACGTCCGTCTACCGATTGATCAAGTACGCCGGAGCACGGCGCGTGCTCTTTCTCGTTGACCGCAGCAACCTTGGGAAGCAAGCCGAGGACGAATTCGTCAACTACCGTACGCCCGATGACAACCGCAAGTTCACCGAGCTGTACAACGTGCAGCGGCTCACCTCCAACACCATCGGCTCGTCGACCAAGGTCGTCATCTCCACTATTCAGCGCATGTACTCGATGCTCAAGGGCGAACCGGAGTTCGACCCCGCGCTGGAGGAGGAATCGCTCTACAGCAAAGGAGCGGCGCTCCCCAAGGAGCCGCTACCCGTCGTCTACAGCCAGGTCATTCCACTCGAGTACTTCGATGTGATCATCATCGACGAGTGCCATCGCTCGATCTACTCGCTGTGGCGGCAGGTGTTGGAGTACTTCGACGCCTACCTCATCGGGATGACCGCCACCCCGGCCAAGCACACCTTCGGCTTCTTCAACCAGAACCTGGTGATGGAATACGGGCACGATGAGGCCGTCGCCGACGGGGTGAACGTCGATTTCGAGATTTACCGCATCCGCACCAGGATCACGGAAGAAGGGGCCACCATCGAGGCCAGCGACGGGACGATGGTCGGAATCCGTGATCGCCAGACAAGGAACGTGCGCTGGGAACGGCCCGACGAACCTTTGACCTACGGAGCAAACGAACTCGATCGTGGCGTGGTTGCCAAGGATCAGATTCGCACGATCATCCGCACCTTCCGTGATAAGCTCCCAACCGAGATCTTCCCCGGCCGAAAGACCGTGCCGAAGACGCTGATCTTCGCCAAGGACGACTCTCACGCCGAAGACATCGTCGAGATCGTGCGTGAGGAGTTTGGCAAAGGGAACGACTTCTGCCAGAAGATCACCTACAAGACAACGGGAGCGAAGCCGGCGGATCTCATCCAGGCGTTCCGTAACGAATTCAACCCGCGCATCGCCGTCAGCGTGGACATGATCGCCACTGGGACCGACATCAAGCCGATCGAGATCGTCATGTTTATGCGCAACGTGAAGAGCCGCGTGCAGTTCGAGCAGATGAAGGGACGTGGAGTGCGCATCATCGACGAGAACGAGCTCAAAGGCGTCACCGATGACGCGATGGCGAAGACGCACTTTGTCATCGTAGACTGCGTCGGTGTTACCGAGACCGATCTGGCCGATACTCAGCCGCTGGAGCGGAAGAAGAACGTCTCATTCAAGGCGCTGTTGGAGCACGTCGCCCTCGGAGGAACCGATCCAGATTACATCTCCTCACTCGCCAGCCGCCTCGCCCGGCTCGACAAGCAGTGTGGGGATAATGAGCGAGAGAAGATCGCCGCAGTGTCGGGCGGTGAGGACATCCGCTCGATCAGCCACGCCATCGTCACCGCTCTCGATCCCGATGAGCAGATCGAGAAGGCACGCCACGACAACGGACTGCCCGCTGACGTCGATCCCGCGCCAGAGCAGGTCCACGCCGCGGCCACCAACCTACTGAAGAAGGCGGTGGAGCCGCTGGCCACCAACCCCGAGCTCCGCAATCTACTGATCGAGACCAAGAAGTCGTTCGAGCAAATCATCGACGAGGTGAGCAAGGACGAGCTCCTCATCGCCGGGCACTCCCCGGAAGCACGAGAGAAGGCGAGAGCGCTGGTGCAATCGTTCGAGCGATTCCTGGAAGAAAACAAGAACGAGATCACGGCGCTGCAATTCTTCTACTCTCGCCCCTACGGTGAGCGGCTGAGCTACGATGACATCAAGGCACTGCACGAGGCGATCGGAGCGCCGCCTCGCTTGCTGACGCCACAGCGCTTGTGGGCAGCGTACAAGACACTGGAACAAAATAAGGTGCGCGGGGCGAGCAGCCAGCGCAAGCTGGCCGACATCGTCTCCCTCGTCCGCTATGCCCTGCACCAGGAAGACGAGCTTGTTCCCTATGTCGAGCAGGTGCAGCTCCGGTTCGAAAGATGGATGGCGATGCAGCAGAATCTCGGGCGAGAGTTCACCCGTGAACAGCGGCGATGGCTGGAGATGATCCGCGATCACGTAGCGCAGAGCCTGGAAATGACCGTCGGTGATTTCAATCTCACACCCTTTGTCGGCGTGGGCGGCCTGGGCAAGGCGCAGCAGGTATTCGGAACGGAGTTGAAGACATTGATCGACGAATTGAATGAGGTGTTGGTGGCATGACGCACACAGTGCGATTGCCTAGGAATTGGGCACATGCCAGACTTGGCGATCTCGGCCTCTACCACAATGGCCGTGGCTTCAAGAAACATGAATGGCGCGCCAGTGGCCGCCCTATAATCCGAATCCAGAATCTAACTGGATCGGGAAAGTCTTGGAACTACTTCCAGGGAGAAGTAGACCCACGGAATGAGGCCGGTCCGGGCGACTTGCTTGTGTCGTGGGCAGCCACACTCGGAGCTTATATCTGGAGTGGTCCTCCGGCTGTTGTAAACCAGCATATCTTCAAAGTTGAGAGTTTTATCAATCAGCGATTTCACTACTACACCATTCAGCACGCTGTTGACAAGCTGTATCAGAAGTCGCACGGGACAGGGATGGTCCATGTGACTAGGAAGGTGTTTGATGACACCGAAGTTTCTCTTCCCCCGCTTCCAGAGCAGCATCGAATCGTCGAGGCAATCGAGTCGTATCTGACGCGGCTCGATGCCGCGGTTGCGTCACTGGAGCGAGTGCAGAAGAATCTCGAACGCTATCGTGCCTCGGTCCTCAAGGCAGCAGTCGAAGGCCGCCTCGTCCCTACCGAAGCAGAACTCGCCAAGAAGGAAGGACGCAGCTACGAGCCAGCGAGAGAGCTGTTGAAGCGCATCCTCAACGAGCGTCGTAAGAAGTGGATCGAAGACGCTGCCGAGAAGGCGCGTGCCAAAGCCGAAGAGAAAGCTCGCAAAGTAGGCAAATACTGGACACCCGAATACAATGCCAAAATCCTAGAGAAGGCCCGGAAGTACGCCGAAGCCAAGTACAAGGAACCCGTTCCGTCTGACACCACTGACCTGCCCAAGCTCCCCGAGGGTTGGTGTTGGGCGACTATAGCACAGTTAGCAAGCGCCAAACCGCATTCTCTCACCGACGGCCCATTTGGATCTAATCTCAAGACTGAGCACTACACCGAAGCCGGTCCACGAGTCATTAGACTTCAGAATATTGGCGATGGCCAGTTCATCAATGCAGAGGCACATATATCGGGTGAGCATTATGAGCAGTTGAAGAAGCACGCTACATATCCAGGCGACGTAGTGATTGCTTCTCTTGGTGTAGAACTCCCTAAGGCATGCCTAGTACCAGAGCGGCTCGGACAAGCGATTGTTAAAGCTGACTGCTTGAGGCTCAAACCAAATGCGAGACTTGTGGACCGCCATTATCTGATGCATGCGCTAAACTCCCGGCCGATCCGCAAACGAACAGAGGCTCTTGTGCATGGCATGGGAAGGCCACGAATTGGGCTGACACTTCTGCGAACAATTCCGGTTCCACTGCCACCACACGCGGAGCAGAAAAGGATCGCGAATCGCATCGACACGCTTCTGTCCATAACGGAAAACATGGTCCAGCTCCTTGAACGCCAGAACCTCCGCACCGCGCGCCTTCGCCAATCTATCCTCAAGTGGGCATTCGAGGGGAAGCTGGTTCCACAGGATCCAGAGGATGAGCCAGCCTCTGCACTTCTTGACCGGATCAAGGCAGAGTGCTCTGCCTCAAGGAGGTATCGATGAGCGACCTGAATGCGGCAAGAGAGAGAACGGATGCGAAGCTTCGGTACGCTCGCGTACACCTAACCGAGCTGAAGATGATCCCCCGACGTGGAAGCGACTTCGACACAGCACACCAGGAGTCTTTCTTATTCCATCTGTTTGGGGTCCGAGACACCCTGCTCCAGGAGATAAACATTTTCCACTCGTGTGGGCTCCCAATCGAGAAGGTAACCCGACGCCAACTGGAGAATGTATTCAGAAATGCTGGGTTAACTTCACCTGCACTGGATGCCCTGATTGAGCTTGAGGATGATCCGAATAGCTGGTTGAGCGGTGCAGCTGAAATGAGACACCAGTCAACTCACCGCAAGAACGTGCCGCGTCTATATCATCTTGGCGGAGACAACGACGGAAAGGTCTTTCTTACTGATACCAGAAAAGGAGAGAGAATAGAGAAGGACTTCGTTGCGTTGTTTGACGAATGGCTCAAAGAGATGCAGGACCTCGTCGAGGGTCTGCACGCAAAGATGCCAGGAGCTGAAAATGCCTGAAAGGACGAACCAACTGGTCACTAAGCTCTGGAGTTACTGCAACGTCCTGCGGGACGATGGCCTGAGTTATCAAGACTACCTCGAACAGTTGACGTTCCTCCTGTTCCTCAAGATGGCGGATGAGCGGGTGGAGTTGATCGGCGGGGAGAACCCTGTGCCCGAGGGTTACTGTTGGAGTGATCTATCCGCTCCGGATATGGTCGGGACGAAGCTGGAGGAGCACTACCGCAACACCCTCCGCTTTCTTGGTCAGCAACGCGGGATGCTCGGCCTCATCTTCAGTAAGGCGCAGAATAAGATCCAAGACCCGGCCAAGCTACGCCAGCTCATCGTCGAACTGATCGGCAAAGAGTAATGGCTGTCGCTCTCCGCTGACGTGAAAGGAGACGCCTATGAAGGGCTCCTCGAACGAAACGCTCAGGACGTCAAGTCCGGTGCCGGCCAGTACTTCACCCCGCGCCCTCTGATCGATGGCATCATCGACTGCATCCAGCCGCGTCCCGATGAAGTGGTCTGCGATCCCGCTTGCGGCACGGGCGGGTTCCTCCTCTCTGCCTATAACTACATCACCCGGCACTACGAACTGAACCGCGATGAGAAGAAGCACCTTAAGTACGATGCCCTGCGCGGTGTGGAGCTCGTCGACGGCGTGTCACGCCTGTGTGCTATGAACCTGTACCTGCACGGCGTCGGCCCCGATGACGATGAACACGAGCCTCCCATCCGCACCGATGACAGCCTGCGCAATGAGCCGAGCACCCACTACCCGGTGGTGGTGACCAATCCGCCGTTCGGAAAGAAGTCGAGCATCACCGTTGTCAACGAGGCCGGTGAGACCGACAAGCGCACGATCAGCTACAGCCGCCCCGATTTCTGGACAACGACGACCAACAAGCAACTCAACTTCGTGCAGCACATCAAGAGCTTGCTTGCGATCAACGGGCGTGCAGCCGTCGTTGTTCCCGACAACGTACTGTTTGAGGGTGGAGCGGGTGAGACCGTGCGCCGCAAGCTGATGCACGAGTGCGACCTGCATACCATCCTCCGCCTGCCGACCGGGATCTTCTACGCCCAAGGCGTCAAGGCAAATGTGATCTTCTTCGACCGCAAGCCCGCCAGCGAAACCCCGTGGACGAAGACCGTCTGGTTCTACGACCTGCGAACCAACAAGCACTTCACCCTCAAGCAGAACCGGCTGACGCGCGACGACCTCGATGAATTCGTCGCCTGCTATAATGGAGAGAACCTGTCTGCCTCGAACACGGCACAGGCAAGCCGCCATGACCGCAAGCCAACGTGGTCGGAAGACAACCCCGAAGGCCGCTGGCGGGCTTACACCTACGACGAGATCATCGCTCGCGACAAAGCCAGCCTCGATATCTTCTGGCTGCGCGACGACAGCCTGGAAGACTCCGCCAACCTTCCCGACCCCGACGTCATCGCCGCGGAGATCATAGAAGACCTGCAAGCCGCGCTAGAAGAACTCCAAGCCATATCCGAAGACCTCGCCATGACACCGGGTGCCCAAGAAGGAGGTGGAGCTTGCTGAGCCAATCGTCGAGCGACAAAGGAAATGCCTCCGAACCGTACTCCTCTCCCGTTTGCATCGCGAACTGGAAAGCACAGCACGCCGGAGAGCCTGTCCTGTGGACCATGGAATTTCCCATCCACTCTGATGCTTGGATAACAGGTCAGATTGATACTGAACTTGGGCCTTACTCTTTTCTGAATGCCATCAGAATCAAGCGCATGCACGAAGCACACTTGTTCCCCGCGATTGTACTTCGCATCGATTGGCACGTTCCTGCGGGGGATCTTAGGCCTAACCTCAAGAAGACAGACACCAGAAGCTATCATGGCGGCCGTCTGGAGGATGAATTGGCAGCCTTGCTTGGATTGTGCCTTGGGATTCGGGCAAAAGCTGGGGATCAGACTAGGCATTTCGACCTGAAAGGTGATCCAAAAGGCCAGCCATCAGCTGGCGGTTTCAAAACGGTTCCACAGATTCAGTTCTCCAGGCAGCAGGATCGCATCCTTCCGTGGGCCTGTGGAACTCACTCCCTAGATGCCGCAGGAATCTTATCCTTCAAGCAACTCCACAGTCTCTCGTATGAGACCGCAGCTGCCGTTATAAGGGCAGCTCGCCTTCATCAGGAAGCCCTCTGGATTGCGGAGGGAGCACCAGAGATGGCTTGGCTTCTTCTCGCGGCAGCCGTCGAAACGGCCGCTTCTCGCTGGCGGAGCGTAACAACATCGCCACTTGATTGGCTGAAGAAGCGGAAGCCAGGGCTATGCGAGAGATTCCTGAGGGATAAGAGAGAGGATCTTCTCGAGCTGGTTGCCGATGAGTTGCATGTCGGGGCAACCGCGCAGTTCCTTGACTTTCTGATGGCATTCCATCCAGGTGCGCCAAGTGACAGACCGCAGGAGGGCTGTAGGCATTCTTGGAAGGCATCTGCACTCAAGAAGAGCTTGCGCCGGATCTATGACGGGCGCTCGAAGTTCGTGCATTCAGGTATCCCTTTCCCAGCGATGATGTGTATGTGCCCCACTCGGGACGACACCGATAGGACCCGACCCCGTTACGCAGAGATCACTCTGGGCTCGGGTTTTGCTGTTGCAGGCGGAGCCTGGCACTGGAAGAAGGAGGATGCCCCAATGCAGCTACACATCTTTGAGTACATAGTCCGTGGCGCGTTGCTTGAGTGGTGGAAATGGTGTCTTCCTAGCGTTTCCCACCTCAACTCAGCATCAGTCGGAGAACTGAAAGGGATCCCCGGAATTGGAACGAAGCTCGCTAGTAACGTTATCTCATATCGTGCTTCACATGGACAGTATGAGAGTTTCGACGATCTGCGGTCAGTCGCAGGAATGGGCCAGAAGACCGCAGCGGCAATCAAGACACACACGACGTTGGTGAAGAAATAGCGCGGCCACAAGGAGATTGACATGGGTAATGAAGACAAGCTTCTATGGGGAATTCACGCTGGCCGACTTGGAGAAGCAGACAACCTTTTCCTGAAGAAGACAGTGATTGCGATTGGCTGGCATGAGCTTGGAAACATCAGTTCTAGCGGTCACTATCGCGAAGCCCTCAAGAAAGAGCTCACCGAGACGTATCCGAAGGCGAAAGCAGAGGGGATTCCTGTCGACGCACAGCAGCTCTATCGTTTCATCACAGAAAGGCTACCCGTTGGACTATTTTGTTGCGGATTTCCTATAAACCGTGCTCGACGGCTGCACCTGGCCCTACAAGATCAACGGCGATGAAATCCTTGAACGATTGCTTGCGCTGAATCTCGAACGGACAGCAACAGGAGAGAAGGAGCTATGACGTCGAAAAGCAACGATCCTGCAGCAGAGATCGAGGTAGGCGTCTCAGTCATAGCATCGCCAGCAGTGCAACACCGTATTACGAAGCAGCACTTCCGGGCTGGTGCGTTCTTCGCAGACAACTCGACATGCATGGAGAGCGAGATCGCCAAGGCGCATCTCCAGAACGACGCACGAAAGCCCCAGCATCGAGCGTATGTCGTGGGAGCCATCGTCTCAGCTGTGATGGGTCTTGAGGCCTGCATCAACGAGGTCTATCTCGACGCTTGTGACAAGAACAGGACAAACCTGGCTGGGATCGATGAGGGTCCGATGAGTCTTCTTGCTCTGTGGTGGCCGCAGATCGAGAGAAAACCAATCCTCTTCAAGTACGAGCATACCCTCTTGCTCCTAGGAAAGCCACAGCTTCCTAGGGGAGCAAACCCGTACCAAGAAGCCGATCACCTTATCCACCTTCGCAACGCGTTAACACACTACAAGGCAGAATGGGACGATTCTCTTGATGTGCATGATGACCTTCAATGCAGGCTGACTGGGAAGTTCGACCTGAATCCTCTGTCAACCAAGGACGCGCTGTGGTTTCCTCATCAGTGTTTGGGCAGTGGGTGTGCGAACTGGGCGATGGCTGCGGCAAAGGAGCTCGTTCGCGCCTTCTGCGAGAGCCTCGGAATCTCAAACAGGATTCAGTGAAATTGCTTGCGGCGCAGGGAAACACACCGGCCTGCATCAGGGTGCGTCTCTTAGGAGAAGGCAAATGGTTCAACTGGAGGAAAGCATGGAGTGGCCAGCCATTGTTGGCATCTATGGTGCGATCGCGGCGACATTAACTGCCGCATGGAGCATCTGGAGTGGTCTCCGAGACCGAGGCCGGCTCAAGTTACACCTGCATCTGCGGCGCTTCGTGCAGAATGCAGGAGGAGGGCAGATCGAGAAGCCTGTGGACCGGCTGGAGGGGATCGAGGTTCATCTTGGGGTAGTGAATACGGGGCGCAGGCCCATTACGGCTGTCGCGTGGTATGGGGTTTCGCGTTCGCGCAGCATCGGCAATATCCTGGTACGCAAGGTCATACGTCCGCAACCGCTCAACGAGACTGAGCGGCTCCCCATGGCGAGTCGCGACTTCGTTGAGGCATTCGCGGCCGGCCTTCGCCGGATGTACGTGGTGGACTCATCCGGGCGGCGTTGGTACGTCCCTCGGAATCGCCTACGCGCGATCGCGAAGTCAATCAAGACGCTCTGTCTAACGGACGGCAGGCATGCAGGAGGTCAGCCATGATTCTAATCGCGACACGACGGATCCTGGAACACGCACTGCATCTAGCCGATTCAGCCAGCGATGCGCTCGTCCACGGCATGGCTACCACAAAGGATCTCGTTGAGAAGCGCGATCGCTGGCTCAACCTCGAGGGAGCCGATGAAGCCGAACTCAAGAAGCGCACGCTCATAAACCTCTACAACCAGCGCCCTACCTGGCTCAGCCTCGCCCACCGGCGCCTCGATGAGGCGGTACTCGACGCCTACACCTGGCCGCACGACATCACCGACCACGAAATCCTAAAACGCCTCCTCGTCCTCAACCTCGAACGAGTGGCACTCTCGGAGAAGGAGGAAGGCAGATGAGCATGTCACATGACCAGGACAAATGCATTGAATGTGGAGCATCCTTGCCCAACGAAGATCCTCGCCCGGAGGGCGCTATCCGCACGCCCTGTCCCCATTGCGGATCGACAAAACGCGTTAAGTCCGGTGAGGTCCCCATAGCCGTAGAAGTCAACGTTACGGCAGATGCGAAGCTCATCATTGGCTGGCAGGAGGTCGATAGGCTGCTGGAAAAGGCTGAGTACGCAGCGGCACTGCTTGTCGCGGCTGTTAATGTGGAATTCATCCTTTGGGAGAATCTGCGGCTACTGCTGCTGTGCACTCCCCAGGTGACACCGCCTTCCAACAATAGTGACGGGCTCAAGACATGGAACAGCGTGAACGAAAACAAGAGGTGCAGAGCAGGACTTGGCGGGCTCATTCAGCTTGCACAGTTCTTCGTGAACACTGACCAACTCACGCTCTCCCCTTCTCTTGAATCGTTCGGCTGGCCACTGAACGACACTCGTCGGGGCATTGCGCACACGCGAGGCTTCTTCAGAAGACTGACGCAGTTGGAGATGCCTGACTGGCCCGAGACGCGTATCCGCCAGGTTCTGGAGGATGCAAAAGAGTTCTGTCATGGGAATGCGCCGTAGGGACTCAGTCTATGAATCATGACTAGCGCAAGCGAGAGATATGAGCAAGTGACCAGATCGATACTGGTGTCTCTTCGTGACGATCTTGGGCTCTCCAATATCTGGGGGGAAGTGAGCTGCAAGGGCAAGTCTGAAACAGACTGGAAAATCGATGCGAGTTCTTATCGCCAAAGCGACGGCGGCCTGGTGTTAGTTGAGTGTCGACGGAAAACTACGCGGAGCGTCGAGCAGGAGGAGATGGCCGGATTCGCCTTTCGGATCCAAGACATAGGGGCGAGCGAAGGACTGATGATTACTCCCATTGGTTATCAGAAGGGAGCCAAGATAGTTGCGAAAGCAACGAGAATCGGGCTAGCAACATTGAATCCCGATGCCACAGATAGCGAGTACATCCTTGAGATTGCCGAGAAACTCTTCCGCGGCCTTCTCATCTTTGACCATGGATGCGGAGCAGACAGCGTCTTCGTGCACCGCACATGCAGTGCTTGTGCGAGCGAATTAGCCACTCGGGACAACGGGCAGACTTTCATCTGCCCGATTTGCACAAGCGGAAATTGACTCGGAACGATACACAGTCTATACTGCTTGCCAATTCCTGAAAAGAGGGGGTTTTTGTGGTATAATAGGGACAAGATCTAGTGGAGAGGCGTAACCTACAAGAACAAGGAGGTGATCGGGCAAGTTTCAAAAAACTTGGTGAGAGAGCGCGCTTCTTGTCAAAAGTAAAGAGTGTACGTGCGTACATGCAAGGAGGTAACGATAAAAATGAAGAAAGCTGAAGAAAGCTCTCGTAATGACATTTGTGTTGATATTGGACCTCGGATTCCCTGTGTTTGCTGACGGGGTGCTATAAAGAAATGGATGTGCGAAGGAGCAACACAATATTGACAGCAGTTTGTATCGTTGTGGCAGTGATAGTTGCTGGGATAAGTGGGCAATTCTGGGGTGGCTGGGAACGGGCAGTAGCGTTCGGTGCGGCGTTCGGTGCCCTTGGTTTCCTAATCTTCGCGATATATGCGCTCGCTGTGCGATTTCTAACCAACCATGTGAGACATTTGCTTAGAGAGGCAGTTATGGTGCTTCGCAATCCAGGCATTGGGACAAAACCATTAGACGAGGCAAAGCAAGCATGGAAAGACGTCGAGAGTGACTTTGCCGCGATCCAGCAGATTTCGCATAAGAATTGAGTCGTAAATGTTTAGCGTTCGTCCGTCAACCGCCGGGGGTGACCGCTGTAGTGCCAGTGGTGGCAACTTCCCCCTGGCAGTCAACACCTTGGCCAAGTAGTCCAGTGGGTCTTGTCCTTGTTGCTTTGCTGTCACCAGCAGGCTGGCCAGCACCGCGTGGGTCCTCGCCCCCCGTGCCGTCCGATTGCAGCCCCCCATCTTGCGCACCACTGCTGCCGGCCAATTAGGTCACAATTCTTCGAGTTTTGTCGCCCTAACGGTGTATCGCCGCATTGGAAGCACGTCCACAATCCCACACACCTCTACTCATGTTCAGCAGTTCGCACCATAGGTAAACGACAGTGTCTGCCTATTCCAGCGAGAATTCAGGGTGAATGATGGTCAGCCAATCTCGAATCCGTCCGGAGACACTCTTTGCTAGAGCCAGGGTTTCTTTGGCCAAGGCGTCAGACACTTCACCGATACGGACGTAATCGACCACATTCCGCTTCTTCTGCACTGCTTCGATTCTTGCCACGGTCTCGGAATCGAATTCCACTGTGTAGCGAAGGGATTGAATCACATAGTAGTGGTGACTTGAATTGCTCTTGGGAACTCGGTATCCCGTTGCCTGGAGTGCTGCCCGCGCAGCTGTAAGAATCGCGTTATAGCAGCAACTCAGTTTGCGCTCCGCGCTCAGTTCAGGAATCTCAGCGTCCTTCAGATCTATGTCCACGATCGCCAGCAAATCCGAGATCTCTTGACGACTAGTCGCGTGCGTGGTTATGAATCCCGCTTCATGCCAAGCTTCAAGACTCACGTTTGCCTCCGATCACATCGACTCGTTCATCCTGCATGACCTGACTCAAGAAGTGGTCTCGTGCCGCCAGTCGTTTCTCAAATTCATCCGATGTGAAGACGGTGGGGTTGATTTCGCGGCCCAGCGTTTTCTGAAGCGGTGATACAGCCGAGACGACATCGAAGAACGACACATCGCCGATCACCATCAGATCGATGTCGCTCTCGGTACGCTCCGTGCCGCGTGCCGTCGATCCGTATAGAAAGGCTTGCTGAATGGAATCACTCAGTGGCAGCAGCGCAACTCGAAGGAGATCGGGAATTCCTGCGGTCTTCTGCACGATCCCTCGAAGTTCCTCAAACACTGGAACCGCTCGATTGACTTGGTAGTACGCCAAGTTGCCCTCGCGGGTTCTTGTGAGAATCCCCGCACGGACGAGGCGTGCCAGCTCACGTTGCACAGCTCCTTGTCCCGCGCCAGCAAGACGGATGATCTGGCGAAGGTAAAGCCTGCGTTCGGGCTGTGAAAATAGAAGCGACAGGATAGAAAGGCGAGTCTTCCCAAGAAGCAGAGAACCCAATAAGGAGGCAGTTCTTAATGTACCCATTCCGGGTACATTTGTACCTCGATTGGGTACGAATATCAAGGTTGCCTGGTTCTGAACTAAGAAATGCCCCTTTCGAAAATTGGGGTCAGACCTTCATTCTTGGTGTTTTATCGCTCTAACAGCGTACCGCGTCATTGGAAACACGCCCACAATCTCCTCGCCAAACGTCCGTATGAACTCATGGGATTAGAGGTACAAAACTGTTTCACCACGAAGGACACGAAGAACACGAAGGGGTCGGAGGACGAAGCGTTTGGTCCCTCTCTTAAGCCTGGGGGGTGTAGTAGCCGGTCCTGTTTACTACACCCCCCGAGGTGGCAATAAAGAAATCCCTTGAAATTGACTATCCCCGTAGCAAGACTACGTGGTATTCCGCCAATTTCATTTTGACCTGAAGGTCAAAACCGGGATTTCATTATTTCACCTCACCCCAACCCTCTCCTATCAAGGAGAGGGGGTATAAGGAAACCCTGTGGCAAGACCACAGGGAATCTCAAGTTGAAGTTCATCAGGAGTCCGGTCTTTACCTCCGCCAGCCGCAAAGAGATGCCTCCGGTTCTAGTTTTCCCCTAAATTCGATGTAAGACGGAATGATCGCCCCATTTCATCTGTAGTTGCCGAATTAGCTGAATCGCGGACATCCAAGACGATCTTGACGTTCGGGCCTGGTTTGACTCGCCTCTCACAGAGCGCGGAAGGAAACAAGCTCGGCAAGTCGGACTCGCCTTTTGGGGAGTGTTTTCGCAGCCTCACGTGCCGATCGTGTCCTCTGACCTTTTGCGTGCCCGCGAGACCGCAGACATTGTAGGGGAGGTCCTTGGGTCGTCAGTGGCCATGGAGCCAGGCTTGCGGGAGCTTAGCTATGGAGTGGCTGAGGGACAGCCCAAGGCATGGCTCGATGAGCGAATTGCACTAACACCGTCGCACGGCCCCCGTCTTGATCATCATGTCTGTGAGGGAGCGGAGTCGAGAAGAGATATCGCCACCAGGGTGTACGCGGCAGTGAATGGGATTCTCACCTCAGATCAAAGAGATCTTGTCATCGTGACCCACGGGTTCGCAGCGACGTTCGTGATAGCCTGCTGGATTGGCCTGCCGATTGAGAGCGTCGGCTATGTCGCGTTCGCAGCTTCCCCAGCAGGGATTTCACTTCTTGTCGAAGACGATGTATTCCGAAACCGGATAGTCTCGCGTCTCAACGACACACGCCATCTAGATTAGGCTGCGGACGAGCCGGAAGTGGCATCAGGTACCACTCTCCACGATTTCGAACCCGTTCTCGAAGTAGTCGGCGCGATAGACGAACAACGATTCCTCGTCGTCCCCGGCAAATAGCCCGAGCAATTCGACTCCGCGGGCATAGAGCGTCATGGCTCCCATGTCTCCGGAAAGAACATATCGTGAGACGATCAGCACCTGGTCGGCAGAACGAATGGCGCCGTCTTCGATCTTCTCCACCCGCATTTCGGGAAGTCCGTCATCCACAGCCTCTTCATCCCGATTAGGAGGACCTCCGAAGACCAGGACATCGAAGCTGACGACTCCTTTGGACTGTCGAAGCTCATAGAGCAAGGGAACGAGCGCATAGGTGCTGAAAGTTCCCATAACAAAGGCTTGATCCAGTGCCACGGCATATTCGCTGACGTCATCTCCTGATTGAACGATGGCGAGGTCATCTTCGAATTTGGCTTGCACGGATCGACCGAATCCCAGCGGAGCATCGAAAGTTGACGAAAGCATGAGGGGGCGCAGATCGGAATCCAGCGTCAGGATTTGATCAAACGTAATTGTAATCGTGGCGATGAGAGCTTTGAACCAGAACTTGCCGTTGGTCCTAAGAACGACACGATCTTCTTCAATGGCTATCTGGAACGGCTCTTCACCAAACGGGCGCTCACCCCCCTGCATGACCAGCGTGCCACTGATAGGCAATCCGAGATCAGCAAGGGACGGTTCCGCTTCTTCCTCTGGAACAGGGTCTTCAGTGCTGGGTTCTAGATCTATGGGCTCTTCGGGAACATCTTGAAGCCAGGCATCGGGAAGTTCCTTGCTCTCGATGGAAGCCAACTCTGCATCCGGGTTTGGTGATGTCAACAGCAACACGAGGACAATGCTCCCGATCAGAACGATGGGAATTCCGGTAGCCAGCCCAATGATCCATTTCGTGCGACGTTTCAATATGGTCAATCCTCCATTCGCCATTGTATCGTCAAACGATGGATACGGTATGGGTTCGCTGTGAGTTTGTCGTGAAGGCTGCGCAGTAGCCGCGGATCGCACCGTAAGCTAAGATAGCAGTGGAATTGGAGTCAGGTCTTTGTTCTTGGTGTCGCGACAGCATAGCTATACCTTGGCGATACTTGCTTCACCATTGAGCTTCCCTTTGAGGAGAAAGAACGCGGCGAACATCACTGCAGCGACGAGCCCGAACACCGGGAAGTATCCGGCAAAGTGGATCAGGATCCCCCCGAGGAATGGGAGGAGAACGACCAAAACGTTGAGAGTTCCCCGTATTCCCAAGTAGATCGGCCTCTCCTCAGCGGGAATGATGTCCAGGAGGTAGGGCTCAAACCCGACTCGCCGGCCACTTAACACAAATCCAACAAGGAAGAAGACGATAGCGAATAGATCGGCATTCAAGTGAGAGAGGCCTAGGGCAACGAGTGGGATCAAGCCGCCAAGAAGGAGACAACCACGGACAACTCTTTTTGCCCCGAGCCGGCCAGCGATCCATCCCCAAAGGAGGTTGGAGAGGATCGTTCCTCCAATCTGGAACAGGAGGTAGCGTCCGATGTAAGCGTCGTTGACAAGGAAGTGTTCCTTGGCAAAGATCATGTAGAATGGCATCACCATCAGGCTGAAGCTAGAGAGATTTTCTACAACGATGAATCGGAGAAACTCAGGGTGCTCACGCAAAATCGCGGGTACCCGCCGCAACGATGAAAGAAGAGGCGAGTTAGCAGCCTCTGTTACAGTAGACGGCGGTTCACGAATGAACCAGAAGGCAAGCGATGCGACAACAAGCCCCGCAAATCCGATGAACAATACGAGAGCGTAGTTCTCCGGGAAGGGGACTGAGTTTGCCTTGAATACGCGAACAACGATCAACCCACCGCCAAAGGCTGCAAGGCTGTTCGTGAACTGTTTGACCGCGTACAGTCGCCCGCGCTCTCCTTTCGCCACTAGCTTTCCGACGATGTCGGTATAGGAGATCCCAGCCAAGCTTCCACTCAGCGAGAACACAAGAACCCAGACGAAGAAGCTCCCCACCACCAGCCACGGCGCATCCTTCCCGAAGATAAAGGTGAATACCGCCATTCCCAAGAAGGAGATGCCGCGCAGGTAGATCCCTAGGAGCAAGAACCTCTTCCGGTAGCGGTACGAGGAGAGGTAATGACCGAACAGAAGGCTGAACAGGTAGGGAACGCCGAGCATGATCGAGTAGAGGATTCCGAATACGATCTTCGAATCGACGAGATCGGTGATCAACGCGGGAAAGACTGTGTTAAAGTCGATCATCGCCATCGTGAGGGAAAGAAAGATCCCGTGCCATATGAAAATTGCGTAGGTCATCGCGTCTTCTCCATGTAAGTGCAGTTCGTGAGTAACTATCACATTCTACCGAAGAATACCTCGCCTGTCTCCTTCATCTGGATGGCGGAGCGTGGAAGTGGGATTTGCCCGCTCTCATCGGAGGGCGGTAGAGTGAGGATATTGTAGATGAGATGACAGAATCGATTAGAGGGCCGTTGTCTTGCGGCTCCTCGCTGTTTCGAGTGGGTAGCGACTTCTAATTTCGGTTCGCACGGGATGGATGCCGATTGCAAAGCAAGACCGAAGAGAATTCACCACGAAGAGCACGAAGGACACGAAGAATGGAATTCG
>Ga0307428_1000722_pt1 | contig 19083 bp, 21 predicted proteins | sample SalMarWE160240MG_FD_202161 | JGI IMG/M metagenome (GOLD analysis project Ga0307428, IMG submission 202161) | Salt marsh sediment microbial communities from the Plum Island Ecosystem LTER, Massachusetts, United States - WE1603-240 | ecosystem: Environmental > Aquatic > Marine > Intertidal zone >...
GCTGAGACACTATCTGTTTGGGTGTTTCTATAAGTTATACTGTAAGTTTTGGGGTGTTCCATTGGGAAATGGAGAAAATCGTCGAATTTAGGAGAAAAAAATAGAATGGGGGAGAAGAGGAGAGAGAAGTGAGTGGAAGACTGTTGAATGGTTTCTGTTAAAAGATTTCCCTATTTCGCTCAGGGTCATACCTGTTTTCGACTTCTGGAGACCAAATCAGAAATCGAGATGCCAGTTTTTATAGAAACCATTTTCTTAATTCTCTCTGTCTTAATTCTTCTGATAGACTGAAATTCTTCAGATAACAGATATATTTTGAGAAGAAGGAATAATGGACATTCAAAGCAGTTCATGTGACACGCCTCATCTTCAAGTTTAGTTTACTATACTAAATTCTCTCTCCCATCTCAATTAAAAAAATCTTCATCAGCCTAAATTTTTTACTTGACATCAATCTTAGACTTTGCTAGCTTATGGCCGTTAGGTACGAGATCTAACAAGCAGTGAACATTAAGCGAAGAGCAGAGAATGCGTGTAGAAACACCGGCTACTGGCTTCCTGCCTACCTCACTTGGATCTATTGAAATCGACGGAGAGCGGCTTCATTTTAGGTCTAAGTATAATCGCAACCTCATTGAACAGATCAAGCGCCTTGGCATGTCAATCAAACGTAACAAGGACGGAAAATTCCTATATTGGCATGCAAAGACGAGCAAGATGTTTCTCAATAAGTTTGTGGAGACGTTTCCTGAGTTCGGGCCTCAATTTCCAGGAGTTGGATACCCGAAGCCAGATTATAGTTCATATGCTGTCTCTTCTTATCTCCTCAAACATCAGCTTAAGGCTTCAAGAATTGGTGTGAACCATCCAAGATTCGCCTACTTTCATGGAATAGGATCAGGCAAAACACTCGTAGGCCTTGAAATGATAAAGCAGAAACGGGTTAGGACCTTGGTTCTCTGTCCCCTGTCTGTCATAGAGGACGCTTGGCTTGGTGATCGTGGTGATATACAGAAGTTTGCTCCCGAAATAGAAGCCGTGAATCTATGGGCATTGAAGCAGAAATCAAAAAGCGCAAGTGGCTTTCGAGCTTATCGTGAGGGCCTGTATGAAAGTCCAGTAGTTATAATAAACTACGAATCATTCTTGACCATTAAGGATGATCTAGTCCAAGCCGGCTTTCAAATGCTCATCATTGATGAATCAGCAAGGCTTAAAGACGGCAGAAGGAAAACTACAAAGGCTGTTTTGGAATTCGCTGATGAAATGGATTACTGCTATCCCTTGAGCGGACTTCCCGCGCCAAATAGCGAGCTGGAATATTTTAATCAAGTGAACTGCATTGATCCCATGCTTTTTGGTCGATCATTCACCCTGTTTAAAGACGAATTTTTTTACACCTATGGTTACGGTGGATTCAAATGGGCGATGAAGCAGGAGAAGCGACAAGAATTTCTAGAAAAACTTGCTACCATCGCTGATTTTGTTCGTCCAGAGGATGTCATGGATCTTCCAGAGCCCGTTCATTCCATTCGACGTATACATCTTGATATCAAAGAACGAGAAGCTTATCGCGCGATGGCCAGAGAACTGTACATTAAACTTGGGGATAAGGAGATTGTCGCTGGTAATGCTGCTATCAAGCTTATGAAATTGCGTGAAGGTACAAGTGGCTTCTATTACTACTTGGAGGAAGAAGACGGTAAAGAAGAGCCCACTCGGAAGGAAATCCTGGTCGGAACCTCCAAATTGAATGAGCTGAGCATGTTGCTGCCAGAGCTTGGGGGTTATCAAGCGATCATCTGGACCCATTTTTTGCCCGAGGCTGAGCGGATACAGACGTTGATGGTCGATCAGGGGTATAGCTGGTCTCGAGTTGACGGAACCGTCGCAAAGAGCGATCGACCTGAGATTATTCATAGATTCCAGGATGGTCTAACTCAATTTCTTATCGCTCATCCGAAATCAATTGGTCATGGAAATCGTCTAGAAAACTGCCAGTATGCAATCTATTTCAGTCTATCCGAATCCTATGAGCAATATGATCAGAGCATGAGAAGAATCTTAAGGCGAGGTCAAGAAAATCAATGCAAATTTTTTTATCTCATAGCAGACCATACAGTCGATGAAAAAATTCTTGAGACTCTTGAACGAAAAGGCAATGTCGCAGAAGCAGTCGTTGACTACATTAGGGAGAATCACGGTGAGCGATAAGATGGAAGATTCTAAAAGTCTTAACGATAAAGTCAAGCAGTTTGAAAAAGCACGCAAGAAAGAGCTTGCGTTAAGCCAAAAGCTTGATGAAATTAAGAAGGAGCGAATGGAACTTGAGGAAGAGCTCTATATTACTTTCGAGAACGAAGATTGTTCCTTGATCCGTTTTCATGGAACTACCTTCTATCCTCATATTGAAATGTACGCAAGCATCAAGAAGGAAGATCGTAAAAAAGGTGATAGGTGGCTTAAGAAAATGGGTGCTGGAGGATTGATCAAGTCAAGCTTGAATTCTAAAAAATTTTCTTCCTGGATCAAAGAACTTCAAAAGCAGGAAGAGCATATTCCCAAGTTCGTGAAAATCTTTACAAAAAAGAAAATTGGGATGAGGAAGGGGAAATGAACTTGCCTCATGATAAGTTAAGACCTGTTGACGTCTTCAACCTCGCTAAAAGGAGTGAAACTGGATATCTGGATCTGTTCATAAAGCGTAGATACTGTGGCTAGGGACGAATCAAGCTCCTTCCTGGTGGAAGACCGATTGGGAAATTCATTTCCAGGGCAAGAGGTGGAATAAACGTAAGGTTTTGGTTTCACGATCTTGAGGTCGAGCTAAAGCCATTTGTGGAATTGGAAGAAATCATCAACAAACACTTGGAAGAATTTCTCAAGGAACATCCGGAAATTTGATAGAGGTGTGCGATGAAATGCATGGTCAAAAAATGTGAAAACGAAAGTCATCAAGGAAGTGGAGTTATACTTCGGGCTAGAGAAGTTTTTCCAGCCTCTGATAGAAAACTTAAAACTCTGAAGACAGATGAAGAATTTTGGATTTGCTTGCCATGCTTCAATTTTCTGAGGTCTGCATCAGACACATGTTCTCAGGTCTACCGAAATGCTGAATTGCTCAAAAAGGAAGATTGATCGCCAAAACCCGGCGACCAAATCCAAAACAGAAGGGAGGTGAACTACAACTATGAACAAGAACGAAGATCCATTAGCACTGTACCTCGAGCCTAAGTCAGGACTGCCAGCTGAGCTAGAAGAAGAGCTCAGGGAAAATTTAGAGGGGGTCGAGTTTTCATTCCCTCAAATTGGCATAATCCATCAAGGCTACCAGTTTCAAATGCCGGACGAAAGCATAGTAGCTTCCTTCGAAGGTATTATTCTTGATACCAACAGGATAAACGCTTGGTGGATGATCCCCTATGATCAGTCGGGTGGGGGCACTCCTCCAGACTGTTTCTCACTGGACGGGCTTGTGCCCGCTGAGAACTGTGAGCGGCAGAGTGATCGATGTGTAACCTGTCCGCTTGGTGGGAGGGAAGCATTCGGGTCTGAGGTAACAAAGGATGGAAAGCCTGGGAGAGGAAAAGCTTGTAAAAACATGAAGCGACTTCACATTCTTCTCTCGAATCATACAGAACCATTTAGGCTTACACTTCCTCCTTCGAACCTGAAAATCATTGACAAATGGATCCAGGCAATGTCCACAGCTGGCTTTTCTTTCAGGCACTGGATTACCAAATTCACCCTCGATAAGGCACAGAATAAGGATGGAATTAAATACTCAGCGATCCATCTTGAAAAACAAAGCCAGATAGCTGATACTCCGGAAAAACAGAGGAGAATGAGGGAGCTGTTCCTCAAGTGGAAACCAGATATGCGTGGACAGGCAATCCTCTTCAGGGAATATCAGGATGCCGATGCCGGGGAGCCCTTCACGGAATAAACCTTAAACTCTGAGAAATCAGAATTGATGCCATTTCTTCCAGGAGCTCGAGCTCGCCGGGCTCAGGCGGGGCTCCTGGGAGAATGGATTTCTAATCTTGAAGGACACAACGATGCAAAGAGTAATTTCTACAGAACGACTGCCAATAAAACTTTGGTTTGATGCGGTCGAGGAAGGAGCATTGGAGCAGGCGAAGCATCTCGCCAATCTCCCATTCGCTTTCAAACACATTGCACTCATGCCCGACTGTCATCAGGGATATGGAATGCCTATCGGTGGAGTTATGGCGACTGAAAATGTTATAGTTCCTAATGCAGTCGGTGCTGATATTGGTTGTGGGATGTGTGCTGTGAAAACATCCCTTGGCGAAGTTAAAAGGCAGATTCTTGAACAAATTATCGTTGAAATCAAAAAGGCTATTCCAGTTGGAAAGATTTGGCATGAAGAAGCACAGGCGGACTCTCTTATGCCAGTTATCAGCAATCGTGTGCCAATCGTACATCAGGAATATCCCAGAGCACTATATCAACTGGGTACTCTGGGTAGTGGAAACCACTTTATCGAAATACAGAAAGGGTCGGATGGATATATCTGGATAATGGTTCACTCCGGGAGTAGGAATATTGGAAAACGAGTAGCCGACTACTATAATAAGTTGGCAGCTAAGCTGAACAGTCAATGGTTTTCTCAAGTTCCCAGGGAATGGAACCTCGCATTTCTACCTCTGAATTCTGATGAGGCTAGATCATATCGGAATGAGATGGAATATTGCGTCAACTTTGCACTAGCGAATCGCGCACATATGCTCCAGATGATCAAAGTGATTTTCCTTTCCTTTCTTGAGGGAGTAATATTTTCCTCTATGATCGATATCGCACATAACTACGCTTCGATGGAACACCATTTCGGTAAAAATGTCATGGTTCATCGAAAAGGAGCGACCAAGGCAAGAGAAGGGCAGCTTGGAATAATTCCCGGGTCTCAGGGAACGAAGAGCTACATCGTTAAGGGAAAAGGAAACTCGGAAAGCTTCCAGTCATGCTCACATGGTGCTGGCAGAAAAATGGGAAGAAAGGAAGCAATACGGCAGCTTAATCTTGCGACCGAAAAAGCTTTTCTCGATGAACAAGGAATAATCCATTCGCTTGAAAGTGAGGAGGCTCTTGATGAGGCTTCAAGTGCGTATAAGAACATAGATGAGGTTATGACGAATCAGCAAGATCTGGTTGAGATCGTGGTCGAATTAACTCCTTTGGCTGTAGTGAAGGGATGAGAAAAAAAAGGTGGTGGAATTGAAACAACAAAATTCAGGAGGTAGTTTAATGAACGATTCTCAGAGATTAGCAAGGATCAAGGAGATCATTGAACTCGTCGATATTCGATGCTCAGCTGCTGATGGTCCTGTTCCTCCGACTTTAAGAGAGATGAGGTCAGAGGAGCTATCAGAGATATTCGCACTTGCTGCAATGTCGAGTGATCCGCGAGTAACAAGACAGCCTTTCTTAAAAGGCCAGATTAATTCTGGAGAGAGGACATTTGATATAGGGAGAAACTTAACAAAGGTATTTGAGAAGATGTTCAAAAAACGGGTGCCTCATATATATCAGCTCCTTGATGAACATCTCTCGGAATTTGAAGCCTTAATGAGCGAGGCTCTGCTGAAAAATTATCGAGGCGTTGCCATTGAGGTAAATTCTTCTGAAGGGGGAGGATCCGTGGACATTCAAATACGATTGCTGGAATGAATGAGTCTAGAAAACGAATACTAGCCGTTTAATTCTTTACACAGATCCGCAGCGTAAGGATCTACAGTGGAGGGGGGGAGATTATGTACATTCAAATTGAATTCGGTGAAAATCTTTCAATGGTTATTAAGGATTTTTGCAGCAAATGTGACGATAGATATAATCTTGGGACAGAACTTCACAGCGCATTTGGAATCGACTTAGAAAGTATCGTAACTTCTGCATTCTCGATAAAAGCAAAGAGCCTAAAGGTTTTGATTGAAACTGAGAAGGCCAATGACCAAGCGTAAATATCCCGGTGCCTTTGGCTATGCAAGAGAAGACATTGAGACCGATGAAGCTCTGTGGTCTGCTGGAATAGACGAAATTTTCATAAATCCTAAGATCAAATTTCTCCCCTGGCAAAAAAAGAAGCTGCTCAACCAACTATCCAATCTAATATTCTGTTCTTTTTCTGTTTCATTAACCAGAGTTATCCCATCAGGGGAGATCATTGATTTCTCATGACGGAAGTCCCACACAGCCGAGCGAAGATAATCGGTAATCCTGGATCCGGGAAGACCACCTACCTCCTCAGTCTCATCCAGGCTGCTGCTAAAAAATATGACCCAGAAATGATTGGCGCCGTCTCTCTCACTCGAGCTGCTATCCAGGAGATGCGCCAACGGGTAGCAAACGAGGCTGGCGTAACCAAGGAAGCTGCTAGAAATATTCAGACTATTCATGCCATGTGCTTCCGGCTACTTGGACTTTCTAAAGAACAAGTCGCTGATAGGAAGCTGGAAGAGTTTGGCAAAGACTTTCCTCAATGGCGCATGCCTGAAAATACACGCACTACTGAAGACGATAACTATTCTCAGGCTGAGATGGAGTATTCTCCAAAGGCCAATCTTATTCGCTTCAACGCAATTCAAATCTTGCGCCATACACGGATTTCTTACGAAAAGTGGCCTGACGCGCTGATGAAGGGAATGTACTGGGATTGGATGCGTTGGATGGACGAAAAGGGGTACATAGACTTTACTGGAATGCTCGAGCATGTGCTCCTGCATAGATTCTCTCCAAATATCGAAATTCTTTTAGTCGATGAAGCGCAGGATCTTTCTCGGCTCATGGTTGAGATCCTCGAGCTATGGGCAGAAAGGACTACCTCTGTCGTGTACGTAGGCGATTCAGATCAAGCTATTCTAAGATTTGCCGGCGCTGTTCCAGAAGCTTTCATCAATCTTAGTCGTACCTTCGAAAGATCGCTCAATACCACCTTTAGAGTCCCACGATTAGTCCATGAGCTAGCAATGAATATCATTAGGAATGCTAAGAATAGAGAGAATGTTGAGTGGAAACCGACGTTGGAAGATGGCTATGTTTATCCCCTTGCAATGTCAGAGCCAGATCTATCTCTTTCTGGAACTCATATGATTCTTGGGCGATGCAACTATCATCTTACGCCATGGATAGAATGGCTTGTATCGAAGGGTATTGGCTTTCATAATCCATGGAGGCTTAATGATAGAGCATGGAATCCACAGGCGACTAAGCTTTGGAAGGCGGCCAAGACATACGTTAGAATTAAGATGGGAGAGGTTGTTCCACGAGAGGAAATTAAAAATATGATTTCAGAAATGATCTCAAAAGATAATCTAATCAGAGGAACGAAGAAGGATCTCGAAACATCGATTGGGGAAGAAAAATTGGATATCTTTGGTCTTATCTCTCTCGGCGTGTTTACAAACAGCTTCCTCAGTTTTAAGAAGCCGATCCCAGAACTCTTCCATCTTAAGGGCCAAAACGGCAAAGCATTAGAGCATATGGATGAAGATAGTTTGGTGAAAGAACCAAAGGTCACGGTGGGTACTGTACACAGCGTGAAGGGTTCTGAAGCAGATCATGTCTGGGTTGACCGAGGGACCTCTCACAAATGTCTGAATGCCATGAATTCAGACATGACTTCGTTCTGGGATGAACATAGAGTTGCTTACGTGGCCTGTACGAGGGCGAAGAAATCTTTCGGTTTGTTGAAGACACATGGATACAAAAACCCAATCTGGAAATCGGCAGGAAATTGGGATTAAGATTCTCCTTAGGGGAAGAACGAAACGCCAGGCGCGAGATCGCTGTTACCTGCCGTACAAAGGAAAATGCTCGATTTTCATCATGATGTCATGCGGTGTTTGTCAGCGGTATGAAACTCCATCTGATATCCCGATTGAAGATACTCTCTGTCCATGCGGTAATCCAAACCATTGGCTGATCAAATATGAATGAGCAGTTTAATAAGCATGGAATTCGAATACTGCCTCACCATAATAGGCGAGTTCATAATCTCATCAACAGGATTAGGAAATCCAACGCCTACAGAAGATGGCAGCGCGAGGTATTCAGCAGAGACGGACATAGATGTACGGAATGTGGTTCAGATCAGAATCTTACTGCTCATCACGACACGGAACTCGAAAAAATTTTAGTAAGCAACCATGTGAGGACCTGGCCACAGGCGCAGCGATGCGATGAATTGTGGGATTTTCGAAATGGACGTACGCTCTGTGAGGATTGTCATAGAAAATTGCATGGCATGCTGGGTGAAGTGGCACCAACTAAAAAAAGTTTAGGATCGTAAAGAAAAAAGGTTGACAGGAATTACTGAAAGCGGATACAATCATCTTAACCAGGGGAGGCTGAAAATAACCTTTAAACAAAAGGAGATCGAGCGTAAGGAACTGCAATATACGGAATTCTCCTTCCCTGGTTAAAACAAAAGAAAAAAAAGAGGTGAAAGGAATGAAAACTTCTGGAAGATCTAAGGATAGCTATAAGTGCCCGAAGTGTGGATCGGATCTATCTTATGATGAAGTCGATATCGGAGTCGGAACACAACAGGGAAACTTCCGCTGCGATTTCTGTAGCTGGACGCCTGAGGATGAAATAGACCCTGAATTTTAGGAAGGGGAGTAATGAGGCCGGAGTCCAGATGGTTAAAACCTGCCTGTCACGATGAGTTCGCGGGTTCGAGCCCCGCCGGCCTCGTGAACACAAACATAGGGAGATTGAGTAGTGAGCAAGAAACTTGTTGGACAAGAAGTACAAAGCTGTAAGAACTGTGATCATTTTTTGATGTGCTCATGGAAACCCAGCCCATATATGGGAACTCATTCAGGAGGGATACTGTTCAGCATTTCATACGAAAGTTTTGCCAAACAAATTTTTGAATTGTATGGGACGTTCTGTAGACATTGGCGTCCTGAAGCGAAGTCTCTTTGAAAATTCTACATGGAGTTTCGAAAATCATGCCCTACATTCAATACATTGGAAAAAAATTCAATAAATCCAGCCTTGATATTATAGAAAAGGCGAATATTATTCTTGATTCTTACGCTCATCAGGGCTTCGACCTCACTCTTCGGCAGCTCTACTATCAATTTGTGAGCAAAAACTGGCTTCCGAACACAGACCGCTCATATAAACGACTTGGAAGCGTTGTCAACGATGCTCGTCTTGCTGGCCTCATCGACTGGGGTAGCATTGTAGACCGGACGAGAAATCTTCGATCGCTAAGCCACTGGGATAGTCCAGGTGAGATAATCGGTTCCGCTGCGGATTCATTCAGGCTCAATAAATGGGAAGATCAGAGTTGCTATTGTGAGACCTGGATCGAGAAAGACGCTCTCATTGGCGTAATCGAGGGACCCTGTAACGCTTACGATGTGCCGTATTTTTCCTGCCGTGGATACACTTCTCAAAGTGAGATGTGGAGAGCGGCCAGACGATTCAAAGATCACAGTGCTGGCAAAGATTCTCGATTGATTTATCTTTCTGATCACGATCCATCAGGCCTTGATATGAAAGAAGATATTGTTAAGCGATTTGAAACTTTCATCGCTGGATTTGTTGTTGTCAAACGAATTGGCCTTACCATGGACCAGATTAACCAATATCATCTCCCTCCAAATCCTGCCAAGGTCACAGATTCGAGATCTATGCACTATATTCAGATCTATGGCGCGGAATCCTGGGAGCTCGATGCGCTGGATCCAACGGTCTTATCTGACCTTGTTAGGGATGAAATAACATCCTATATAAATTTCGATAGACTGGAGGATCGAAAGAAAGAAGAGGAGAACGGAAGGGATCTGCTGGAGAAGTGCGCGAATCGATGGTCTGATGTGAGAGAATTTTTGGAATGATAATTTTTTGCATCGGATGTAAGAAACGAGTTTATTTTTGGCAACGCAAGGGCCGCAACGGCTTCTGGCATAGAAACTGTTTCACGTCTTGGGAGACCGGCTATCTTTTGGGCAGAAAGGTCTCTGATGACGAATGCAAGCTCCACGGTTTCCCGACTCCAACCCAGCTCTCTAATCGTCGAGGCTCGATTGGGGAGATCTTGCCGAAGGAACAGTGGAGAGGAGATCAGGAGAGTGGGAGGAAGTTGTAGATGGTCTCGTTAGACGATTTGGAAAGAATTAGACTGAAACTGGAATCCGCTACCTCGTTTTCCGCCATTTTCGGAATGATTGCAGGCAGCCAAGATTCAGCTGAGATGCTGCAGACTCTTAAACGTAGATTTTCTTACCTGGCGAAAATAGTTCATCCCGATCATGCTCCAAGCAGCTTGCAGAAGAAAGCTACTGAGACATTTAAACTTCTGGATCTTGTATATGAAAAGGCTCAAATTGCTATTAAGAATGGAAAGTACGATCAAGAGTTCAATGAAATGAGCCTTTCACAAAATACCTTCACTCTGAAATCCAACACTGATGAATATCAATGTGAGGCTGCACCATTTAGAATTGGTGATCTCTCAAGGATCTACAGCGGAGTTGGATCAGCCAATAATAAAGTTTTGATTAAAATCGCATCGAGCCCCTCTAAAAACCCATGGCTTGATAAGGAGGCTCAGTTTTACCGATTCAATCAGGTTAGATTCCTACCTTCTGTCCTTGATTCTTTTTTGATTCAAAATGGTTCAAAGAAATTTCGAGCTATTGTCTTTTCCAATCCTGGTACGAACAGTTACATCTCTATCTCAGATGCTCTTGATGCTCATTCATCTGGTATAGATCCAAGAGATGCAGCCTGGATGTCGAGAAGAATTATGGGTCAAGCCGCACTCGCCTCAGCCTTTGGGGTTGTACATACAGCTATTAACCCAGATCATGTGCTTCTGGATTTGACCTCTCATGATCCATTGCATATTGGCTGGGTACACTCAATTGCTCTAGGCAGTACGCTAAGATATCTAATTTCAAAATGGAAAAGTTTGTATCCACCTGAAGTCTTTGCCCATAGAAAGCTAGATGAGAAGAGTGATGTTTACATGGCAGCTATGACAATCTGGTTACTTTTTGGAAAAGACTTAGTTCCAAACAGCTTAGATAAATTTCTTACTCAATGTATTAACCCTTCTTCAGCAAGGCGTCCTCCTGCTTACCGGGCCCTAGATGAGTTAACCCGCATCATCCGCTCGGAGTGGGGAAGGGTTTATAGAGGCAAATTTCAAATGCCGAACAATTAGCGGGCTTGTGAAAGGAGAAAGCTATGGGAGGAGGATCATGGAGTTCTGATGCCTACACTTCAGGTACCAGACATAGATTGGCTAAGGGCTTGGCGGATTTTGGTTATGATCAGGACATTAAGACCGGGAAGGCTTCTGGGATCCATCCGGATCTTGATCCGTCGAAAATGAAAGATGGAATTAGAGAAAGCCGCGACAGTGCGGACCACCCGGAGAGCTTGCCGATCATTATGATCTTTGATGTAACCGGCTCAATGGGACGAATACCAGAAATGTTGCAGAAGAAATTAGCGAACCTGATGGATATTGTGATATCAAAAGCCGGAATTGCCAACCCTCAGATCCTGATGGGAGCTGTGGGTGATGCAACTTGCGATAGGTATCCTCTACAGGTCGGCCAGTTTGAGTCAGACAACCGCCTCGATGAGCAACTCAGGAATATAATTCTTGAGGGCGGGGGCGGAGGTCAAGTCATGGAGTCGTATGGTTTTGCATATAGATTTGCAGCAAGACATACGGCTACTGACTCATTTGAGAAACGTGGGAAGAAGGGATACCTCTTTACTATGGGAGATGAGGGTTATTGGCCAGTGCTTCAGTCAGAACAGATCTCAGCTATATTCGGTGAGCACGCCACTGAGGGAGAAAGTGTTGACATGCTTCTGACCGAAACCCTCGAGCAGTGGGAGGTTTTTCATCTGTTTGCCATGGATGGAAGTTATCCAGACCGAATAGACGTTCATGACAGCTGGTCCAAGCTCTTGGGTGAGAGATTTGTCAAAGTGAATGATTCAAGCCTGGTCTGTGAAATCATCGCTGGATTAATCTATGCACTTGAGTCAGCCAAGAGTGTGGATCAAATCGTCACAGATCTAGGCATTTCAGATCCTTCAATGATCAATGAAGTCAGCGGAGCGATAGTTCCAGTGGTGGCATCTAGAGTACCAAGCCACATGGCCCAGGGAAACCTTCCAGAAGAGCATGGAACTGGAAATGACCCCCTCTCAAAAGTGTAATGGAGAATCAGGCAACTATAGTAATTGATCTTGGCTTTGGAGATGCCGGGAAAGGATCTATCATAGATTACCTTTCCCGGCGATGGCCAAGTATACCAAAAATGATAGTTCGGTTTCATGGTGGGAGTCAGGCTGCTCACAACGTAGTTACCCCTGACGGAAAACACCACACATTCTCACAGGTTGGAAGTGGAAGCTTTGTGAATGGAGTTGAGACGTATTTGTCAGAATACATGGCGGTGGACCCTTTGGCTTTAAGAAAAGAGATTAAGGCTCTACAATCTATCGGCGTAGAACCGATGGTTTATGTTGATGAAGAAGCGCTAATAATCACTCCGTTTCATAAAATAGCCAATATGATTCGAGAACGGCAACGAGGTCTAAAAAGACATGGCAGTTGCGGCGTTGGGTTTGGTGAGGCGGTGTCTGACAGTTTGCAGGGAACTGCTCTTCGAGTAAGGGATCTAGCGCATCTAGATATCTCCATCGAAAAATTAAAAAAAATCTTTGATCTGAAAATGATGGAATTCAATTTTTCCAAAGACATGGGAGACTTTATTTACAACTCCATGGCTCACGATCTACAATCCGGAATTTTCAATTTTTGTCGCGTAGTCAATTGTGAACAAGCTATTTCCCTGTTGAGCGAGAAAGATCTAATTTTTGAGGGAGCTCAGGGGATCTTGTTGGATGAATGGTACGGTTTTCATCCATACACAACATGGAGTACTTGTACTCCAAAAAATGCTCTTTTGATCCTGGAGAAGACTAATTTTTCAGGAAAAGTTGAAGTGATTGGAGTGATCAGGTCTTATATGGTGCGACATGGACCAGGTCCTCTTCCCTCTGAATCAAACATCTCATCTACATGTCCAAAGTTAGATAAGTTTAATTTTTGGAATCCTTGGCAAGGTGATCTAAGAATGGGACATTTTGACATTCCACTCTTGAGGTACTCGCTATCAATTTGTGGTCGAGTCGATTATCTGGCGGTTACTTGCTGTGATCAGCTTGAGGAAGAGGCTGAAATCTGCACGAGCTATCGAGATGAATCATTCCTCAATCCAAAAGTAGGGCTCCTTGATCTTGCATATCGTGCAACTCTTACAAAAAAGCTGACTTCTCTCAGAAAAAGGGACCTTCATCTTGAAACCTTTTCTAGGAAAGAATTCTTAGCTTCTATCGAATCACTGCTAGAAACTCAAATTGGAATTATCAGCGCCGGTCCGACAGCAGCGAATAAGTTGAGCAGGAAGGGATGAAGGATGTTTCTTATCACCTCATGGAAGAAACTAGTAACCGAGAACCTAAAAAGAGAAAAGCCGATTGATAATCATAGACTGTATGTGGAGAATAGGAAAATAGAGCGCAAGCTTGAGGAATATCGGGATATGAAATAAATTTTGCAGAATGCTTTGAAGAAGTCCAGGTCTACGCCTTGAAGAACGGTGAGATAAAGTTTGCATTGGGACGTTTCAAGCCCACAGCGACCAATGGGATTGAATTTGTTAAACTAATCAAAAATAACATCGATCGAGCCATTAAGGATTTGGAGCAATGAACATCATCTACGAACCCCGAGGCAAGGCCAGAGAATATGCTGAGCTTGCACTGAATGTCCGCCCACATGGTTGTGAACATTCTTGCATCTACTGCTATTGTCCTCAAGTTCTCCACATGAAGCGAGAAGACTTTTTCAAGCCAGGCTTGCCTGCAAAGAATCTCTTCGACCGTCTTGAATCAGATCTGCATAATCTCTCAAAGTTAGAGCATTGTCCTGAAGTCCTCATCTCTTTTATCTCAGATCCCTATCAGCCGATTGAGATGTCACGTCCGGTCATGCCGAGCGTGATCCAGCTATTCAATTACTATCAAATTCCCTTCACAATCCTAACTAAGGGTGGTACCCGGATAGTCCGGGATTTCGATCTCCTGACTCATAATAGATTTAGTTTCGGCACCTCGATCTCGTTCTACCATGACTGGATTGCAAGGAAATGGGAGCCATACGCCGCTAGTACTCCCGACCGATTCGAGGCAATCAAGATGGCCAAGAAAGCAGGAATTAAGACCTGGATCTCGATGGAACCGGTGATTGATCCGGATGAGGCAATGCAGTTCCTGGCCTTTAGCTATAAATTTGTAGATCATTTCAAGGTTGGTAAAATCAACTACATGCCTGAGGTAGAAGCGAAGGTGGATTGGATAGCATTTCGAAATCAGGCGGTTGACTTTTTGGAGACAGTTGGGGCAAGTTATTATATAAAAGAGAGTTTGAGGAAACTATGATGGAGGGAGTAGATCACACGCTGAGTCCTTTTCATTGTCTCATTCTATACGCATTATGGGCAATTCTTGTATGTGTGCTACCCAAAGCTTCTGTGGAAAGTAAATTCTATCTAGTCAACTTTATCAGAGAGAGGTTATTCCAAGCAGCACAAACAGGCTTTGTGAAAGGAAATTTCTGGGATAGATGGGAAGAAGAGAAAAAAGAGATGAGTGAGTTTGCGAATTTATAAATGAAGGCGGTAATTATGAGGATAAATAGACTTAGAGGATTTTTGAAAGGAGTCAAGGCTGGACAGAGAAAGACTGCCTGTTTCGAGCTCGCGGAGTATTTCTTAAATCGAAATCTTTTTCTCGATTCAGTCTATCACGGTCTTTTGGCTTGGAATCGTAGAAACGAGCCGCCAATGGATCAACGAGAACTTAGAGCTGTCGTATGGTCTGCTTTAGAGAAGCATAATGTACAATCTGCTTCAATGAAAGATCAAGCTGGATTAACCTCGACATTAGGTCGTTATTCATTATCATCATCTTCAAGCCCCAGTTCTTTGACACAAGCTGGCCTAATCCGTGAATGCATCGATAGAATTCTCTTGACCTTCGAAAAGCTCGGCTCTTTTGATAAAGAGAGCATGCGGGAATCTTTAACTATCGAAATCACTGCACTTGTAGTTGGTTTGACAAGCGATCTTCGAAAAGAGCTCCATGTAGCTGAGAAAAGGAAGTATAAAATTACACTTCGAGGTGAGCTGGAAAAATTAATTCAAAATTATTTGACATAACTAGAAGTTATCTCATGTCATTCATGAGTGGACAGGAGATTGTAGTTCATACTGTTGGAGGACAAGAACTTCATAGTTATCTCCTGAAATCCCGAACAATCTTCCTTCCAGAAAAATCTTCTGGACATAACTGAGATCATCATCCTACGCTCTACATGATCTCCCTGAATCCTTCTCAGGATCCGGGTCGGAGAGCACGATCATTATCCCGTTGGCACCAATGCGGCTGATGGGGGTTGCTTTCCACAAAGATTCTTTTGCTCCCATCAGGCCTCCTTGAGCTGGGCTAGGGCGTTTGCCAGCTGAATTGGTAGCGTGCGATTTACCCGTTGGACGCTTTGCACACGCCCTCCCCCCCCCTTTCTCTACATCATAGTTCTCCTCGATTTTCAATCTATCCCTTGACAATTCTGAATTCACTTCGCTAAAGATTTATTCTTGGATATCCTTCCTGAGAAAGAAAAAAAAAGATATGAAACACAGTCTTGAAGATAGAAAAGAAGCAAGAGAGCTCTTCGAGCTTAATTTGACGTATGAGCAAATCGCAGAGCAGATGGGAATTCCACGCTGGATGACCATCTACGATTGGGCCCGGCAAGACCGACTACGGGGCGATCCGTGGAAAAGAAAGAATTCCATTGAGGAAGAAGGGCTAATCCTTTATCGAAAGCTCCGTCTTGAGGCGAAAAAATTTCTCAAAGATGCAACCTTTGGTTCGGTTTCAGAGGCGCTAAAGATTTACAAAGAAACATCTATAGCAATAAAGGCAGCGGAAAGGTTGAAGCAAGGTCCCCAGGTCTCAAAACCTTCTGTGCTGGGGGTCCTAGATATTAGCCTGGAGGATGAATCACGTACGGAGGAAGCTGTTGAGGATTGATAATCTAGCAGAAAAGATCTTATCTTTTGGACAAAAGATCAATATAATTACCTTAAGGCCATACCAGCTAGAAAGAGCCTTGCAGTTCATTAAAGCTATAATCCATGAAGATTTTTCTGGTACTCTATCAACCTTGTGGGCCAGGAAATCAGGAAAATCGGATACCTTGAAGGTTATAATTTCCTCTCTTCTTGCGGTTATCCCCGAGCTGGCCAAAACGAACCTATCGAGAGAGTTTCCTCGGTTGAGACTTTATCGAAATGGTCTGAGTGTTGCTTTCGCCGGACCCAAAGAGCGACAAGCAAAAATTCCTTTCGTCAGACTTCGGCGGCAAGCGAAACAACAGATTTTTAGAGATGCGTTGAGCTCTCTGGATCTGAAGATTGAGACATCAAATACCAATCAGTTTGAATTATCCAATGGCTCTGTAGCCACGGCCTATAGTGGATCCGAGACAGCGAGCAATGAGGGCCCGGAGGCACATTGCCTCATCATAGACGAAGCTCAAGGCCTTTCTCCCTTCTCCGTCTACAAAATTCTCCGCCCCATGGTTGCTGCAGTCGATGGATTAATTTCGGAAACCGGTACCCCCGGCCGTAAACGATGTCCTTTCCTGACCGACATCGAGTATAATCTTCGAAACGCTCCTCAGTTCCATCAACAAGTTCCCTATGATCAGGTTACTCCCTACTCTAGGTGGTACGCCTCGCACATTTCAAAAGAACTGGACCGGCTTCCTGGAGGAGAAAATAACCCGTTCTTTCGGATGAACTATAAGCTTGAGTGGTTGATTGCAGAAGGACATTTTGTTGAGGAAACTTTTTTAAAACTCAATACGGGCAAACGTGGTACAGCTGGAGGCAGGCTCACTGCTGGAGTGGATTGGGGCAAGGTAGATTCTTCAACCACAATTACAATTCTTGAGGATCGTGGTAGTCGGATTGGAGTAGCTGATCTTCTGCTTATCAAAGGTGATTGGGATGATCAGTTTGATTCAATAATCCCTTTTCTTAAGAAATATAACTGGACGAAGCTGTACGCTGAAGAAAATGGCGTCGGAGATCCACTTGTCTCAAGATTATACCGTGAGTTTGGTAGAGTACGAGTGGTTGGAAAATTCATGTCGGCTCAGTATAAAGATCATATCTTCACCAAGTTGGATACTGAGCTCAAGGCTAAACCAGATCAAAGATTTGAATATTTTGATGATGGAAGCATCGAGTCAAAAGCATTCAGCCAACAATTTCTTGATGCGGAGCAAGAAATTAGGGGGGGGTTGCTTAGTGTTCATAAATCAGAGGATGAGGGATCAGCAGATGACTTTCTGATTTCGACGGCTTTGGCTACTGATGCAATGCTATCCAGCAGCAGTTCGACTACTAGGGGAATGCAAGTTACTGTATCAGCTAAAAAGCGGGGTCTTGCTTCGTCTCTTTCGAACTTCTAATAGGAGCCTAGATGTTTGGTTCAATCCTCGGAAGAATTTCTAGAGTAGCATCGGTGATATCGGCAAGACTGGATCCAGAAGAAGATCTGGAAAATTCGATAGTTCTTCGCCCCAGTTCTACGCTCGGAAAAGAACTGGGATATACGTCGATCAATCGCTCTGCAGAGGAACGGAGGAGGGAAACCAGAAAAAAAGCTAGGAAGAATCGTCGCATTCCACCCCTCGGCAGATTGGATACTTCCGGAATCAAGACAATCGCTAGTGTACTGTCCGCCGCTGATGAAAATCCAGATGAGGTACTTCTGAGTCGTGGGGTTGCTGTCTACGATGAGATGGAAGCCAAAGATGCTCATGTATACGCTGTATACCAAACCAGGCGGCTTGCAATCTCTCTTATCCCTTGGGAAATAATACCCGCAAACAAAAGCAAGCGAGCAGCCGTTATAGCTGAATTCGTCTTTTCGGTCATTGAAGATTGCAAAGGACCATTTTCAGAGGATATCAAGCAGCTTACTGATGCAATAGGTAAAGGATTCTCAATCCTCGAAATCGTCTGGAAATATATTGCAGAAGGAAAATGGAAGGGAAAGTATGGGATAGAGGAACTCGTTTTTCACAAGCAACGCTACTGGTTTTTCAAGGATGGGAGATGGCACAAACAGGATTCAGATATCGCCATGTTTGGCCCCGATCGGCTTAATGCAAAAGAAATTCCATGGGAAAAAATCGTGCATTATGCATATGATAGCCAGGATAGCCTTTACGGTAGAGCAGCTTTTAAGCCAATTTACTGGTTTAGTTGGTTAAAGAGAGAGGGATGGAAATCATGGATTATCTTTCTCAACAGATATGGTTCACCAATTACGAAAGGCACATTCCCCGAAAATACCCCACAGCTCGATCAAGATAAGTTACTAGAGGTGCTCCAGACGATCCAGGAGGAGACTGCTCTTATTCATCCCAAGGACTTCGACGTGTCTTTCCTTGAAGCAGGACATGCGGCAGCCGCTTCGTTCAGAGAATTAAGCGATTCATGCAATGCAGAAATTTCCAAAGGAATTTTGGGGGCCACCCAGACGGTCGAGGAGGGAAAGAGAGGCTCTTACGCATTATCAAAGGCTCATTCCGAGGTAAGGCGTGAGAGAATAGATGCAGACACGGTTGATATTTGTGATGTAATTCAAGAACAACTTATTAAACGAATTGTTGACTTCAACTTTATGACTGATGAATATCCACAATTTGTTATGCGTCGAGTTGCTACCAAAGAAACGCCCCCCCCAGGTAGTGGACGGATCGGCGAAGCAGTAGTAAGCGAACCTGCGGCTGTGACGCCGGTAGAGCTAGGAACTCAAACAGCTCTTCCATCTCCAGAAAAAATTGAGTCGCCTCCGTTGAGCCCATCCCCCGAGCAAGCGGTTTTGCCTGGAGAATCGCCTACGCTCTCCACTTCAGAAATTCTGAAGGCAGTT
>Ga0307428_1000723_pt1 | contig 19062 bp, 17 predicted proteins | sample SalMarWE160240MG_FD_202161 | JGI IMG/M metagenome (GOLD analysis project Ga0307428, IMG submission 202161) | Salt marsh sediment microbial communities from the Plum Island Ecosystem LTER, Massachusetts, United States - WE1603-240 | ecosystem: Environmental > Aquatic > Marine > Intertidal zone >...
ATATTTCAACTGGAACAACGTCACCGTCAGCGCCAACAGGCTATGGAGTCTCACGCCCGTTGCCAAGAGAAAAAGTTAGAATAAAAGACAATGATCATGGTGGCTAAAATTACGAAGTCAAACTAATCTGCCAATATTAGCTCAATTTATGCAGACAATTTAATATCGGAGAGTTTTATTTTACCTTTGACATGATTAGCCATCTGTTCATATGAAAACACGAAAGTACATCCAAATCCCTCTGAATATCTGTCAGGATAGTATTCACTAGGTCGGGAAAATAAGACTGAAACATCTAAGTTTCTTCGCCATAATAAATAACAACCTGCTGTTTGCGTTTTACTCCCAAGCGGAGCAAGGTACAAATTTGATTTACGACATATTCTATTTTTATAAATTTCCTGCTCAAGTGTTTCACTAGTTTCTAATGGATGAAGAGTTGGAAGAACGATTTTGCGGCACGTCCGACTTTCTAGAATGTCATAATTTACGAATTCCAGAAGCTCCTTTCTCCACTTAAGCTCTTCCCTAATAGGTTCGGTCACAACCATTAATCTAGAGAAGAATTCAAATTCTCTTAGTATACATTGCAAACGTGATCTCTTACACGTTAAGAACCCTATAAGAAATGCCGGACGGCGCGTAGGAGAGTTACGGTATGAATTTGAGTACTATGCCTCGCCAGAGCTGAGTATTCACTTGAAGCAAAGCCAATGGCCCATCGAATACTCAGTGCCGCTTATCCACCAAGCTATCTGCTTATTACCAACGACAATGCCGGGATCGTCCACCTGCTTGCGGATCAACGCCAAGAGATAGTCGGAAACCTTGCTCATTGCGTGTCTTGAATGAATCGTTATCACACTTTGCCAAGAAAGAATTGTGTCGTAGAGGCAATCAACATCCCATAGCCGAAGCTCATTAATGTCCCGATGATGAAATACTCAGTTTCCAGCCGATTCTGCCTATCTTTAATTTCCCCAAAACGGAAAATCGATTTCGCAGCAATCAAGAAACCAATGCCTCCGGGTTGTCCTGTCAGTATGAAAAGGAAAATCAGGCTCCGTTCCAGATAGCCGATGATTTTCCCTCCGCTTTCGAATCCCTTCCTAAAAGTTTCTTCATTTGTTTCTGTCAATTCCTGCTCCTTCTTCAACTCCTCAGTAAAAGGTTTGACTGCTAATCCAATGAGGATACCTCCAGCTTTTATAGAAACAGCCAAACCTGATACCACGACAAGAAATTCAAGAAATCCCTTCCCAAACAGCTCAACCCAGAATGTCGCTTGTTTGTTTGTTGGAATTATCTTGGTGCCGACAATGATAATGAGGGCGATTATAATGGCAAGATGTACAGCTTGATCCAGGATAAACGCAGAGGCATTTTCATTTTTTACTGTGGCCTTAACGTAATCTGCTAAGCCATGGGTCAGAAATATTACCAGGGGTATTTGCCAGAGATCCCAAATTCCGCATAGAACATAACTTGAAGCGGCAACAATGAAGGCGTGTTTTATAAGTATAAGCGGCCTTCTCTTTCTTGGTGCATCTGCATCGGACTTAAAGACAAAGTCAGCCAGGAAATGGGCTGCCAAAAGACAAATCAAGATCTCTTGTGCCACTTCATCCATTTGGTATGTGTCCAGCCTCCTTTCACAGTCTTTGAAAGCTGTAATAGCTATTTACACCTTAAAAAGGCTGTAAATGTGGGATGCCCTCTATGCCGTCGATAACGGGTAAGAGGGAATTCTTTTCAAAGGGACGATTCTCCGTTTGGAAGAAAACAGCCTCTATAGACTGTAATCCTTTATTACAGTCTCTAAAAGCTGTTTCTCAAAAAATCCGATCCCTTTCTCTATGGCAAACCAGCCGGCGCGCTGGAGATGCCTGTTGACGGACTGCTGAGTAATCGGAGGCTTCCACAGGCTTCCAATTTGCTCCTGCTTCAAGCCCTGCAGTGCGCCGGTTATTGCAAGCGCCTGTTTGTCGCTCCAATTCATCGCCAATGCGTCAATAAGATGAACCAGAACATCGAGAGATTCTTCAATCGCCAACCCAGGAAATTGAAAACACATATTGCTTGCCTTTGTCATTTGTTCCAGGCCATTCCCTGAATGCCGATAGGCCTTACCATCCCCCCTGGAAACCCGATCATCCGGAATAAAATCGACTGTCCCAACTCCAATCGCCAACCGGGTATCAAACTTGCCAACACCCATGGCTGCTCGTAAATAGGCCCTAAAAAAAAGACTAACTCGTAATGCTGCAGCGGCATCAGATACCAAAAGCTGCCATGAATCCCCTCGGAATAGGTCCGCATCTAATGGAACGCTCCCTTGAAAGGCAGATTGTACGGCCTCCGACCCCTTTTTCATAATATGGCTGAGCAGTTGCCGCTGTTGCTTCGACAATTTCGAAAAGCCTACAATATCTCCTGTAATAACCGCATAAAGTTTCGCTTTTTCAATCTTCATGCTGCGTTCCTCCGGCCCTTTTCGAGGTGTGATTTGAGGGACATGTTCTAATTCATTGATTTATTGCCTGCCAACAATATCGATGGCACTTTTCCTAGGAGTGCCGGTTCTGATCATGATGGCTATAGTAAGCTAAAAGCTGAAAGACATAGGAGGCTCACGGTTCTAAGTTTACCCGCCGTTTCTCTTGTTAGCAGTTCTTGTGGCGAAGTCGCGTGGTTAAGGTTAAAGAAATCTGAAAGCTTATCGCTGACGGCTGATTGCTCATAGCCCGGTCAAGTATGCGTTGGTATCATGGAGAAAGGAAATTCATTTTTTAATACCAGCATGGATATAAGAAAGCAACTTGAATAGCAGACAGGGTTCGGGGATCGGGGATCGGGAAGCTCAAAGCAAGAAGAAGCTCACAGGTGATAGCAGAGAGAAGTTCAGAGTTTAAGTTTGTGGTATCCACTCGAAACCTGAAGATATCAGCCACCTCAAAACCCTTTCATATATCTGCCAAATCCACGCTTGGCCCTCATTACATCTTGCTGCCATTGATGACAAACTCACACATTTTCCTCATAGCGCCCCGATATCACAGTTCTAAAACCGACAAGCTTTCGATTCCGAGGAAGGATTATTCGAGCGGCGACCCGCCGGGTGGCGGGCTAACCGGGCTCGCTCTGCCGGTCGGTCTTTGATCTGGAGGACCTGCCGTCTTGCTTGGGCGGCTGGATGTTGAGCCGTTTGATCTTTCGCCACAGGGTCTGCCTGCCGATCCCCAGCTCCTGTGCGGCTGCCCCGCGATTCCAGTTGTTGTCCTTCAGCACCTGGATGAGGAACCCCCGCTCAAGTTCCTCCCACCTGTCCTTCGGTGATAAAGACGGCTCCCGGCCCTCCATCCCCTCGGGGGGAGGAGCGGGCTGGAGGTAATCGGGAAGGTGAACTGTCTCGATAATCCCCCCCTGGCAGAGCACCATGGCGTGTTCGATAATATTCTCCAGCTCACGAACATTTCCCGGAAAATCATGTGCCATCAGGATTGCCAGCACCTCGTGGGACACCCCGGTTACCTGCTTTCCGGTCAGCTGGTTGAACCTCCTCAGGAAATGCTCGACCAGCAGCGGTATATCCTCCCGCCTCTTTCTGAGCAGGGGAAGGGTTAATCTCACCACATTGATCCGGTAGTAGAGATCGTCCCTGAAGGTCCTCTCCTTGACCATGGCCTCCAGATCCCGGTTGGTGGCAGCCACGATCCTGATATTCGCGTGAACGGTCTTATTTGATCCCAGCTGCTCGTAGGTGCGCTCCTGGAGCACCCTCAGCAGCCGCACCTGGACCGTGGGTGAGAGATCCCCGATCTCGTCCAGAAACAGGGTCCCCCCTTCTGCAGCGGCGATCCTGCCGATTCTGTCCTGCCGGGCGTCGGTAAAGGCACCTGCCTTGTGGCCGAAGAGCTCCGACTCTACCAGGGTATCGGGCAGGGCGCCCAGGTTCACTACCACGAGCGGCCCTCTGCTCCGCGCGCTCAGGGAATGGATCGCCCTGGCAAAGAGCTCTTTGCCTGTGCCGCTTTCCCCCTGGAGGAGCACGGTGCTGTCGCTCTGCGCGACCTGCTCCATGATCGCGAAAAGCCGGTGCATCTCCCTGTTCTTGCTCACAATGTCCAGAAAGGTGTGCCTCCCGGAGATCTCCTTCTTGAGCTCCTCGAGGAGGCTCAGATCCCTGAAGGTCTCCACACCGCCGATGATCCGGTCCTCCTCGTCCCTCAGCATGGCTGTCGAGATGCTCACCGGCACCCGGTTTCCCTCGGAGTTCACGATAAAGATGGGCTGGTTGAGGATCGGGGTTCCCGTCTCCATGGTCTGTCTCAGGGAGCACTGCTTCTCGCATATGCTCGCCCTGAAGACCTCCCAGCAGTGCCTGCCGATGGCCTCTTCCGTGGATATGCCGGTGATAAGCTCAGCGGCCCGGTTAAAGGAGGTGATCCGCCAGTCGAGATCGATGGTAAAGACTCCGTCTGCGATGCTGTCGAGGATGATGTAGGTCTGGTCTTTAGGCATGATCGTTTGTGGGTTTGTTGGGTTCAAAGGTTCAGCGTTCAAAGGTTCAAGGTTTACCCGCCGTTTCTGTGGCGGGTTCAAGGTTCAAGGGTTCAAGGCCATCTCAACCGTGAACGGTGAACCGAACAGCCCGGGTATCATTTTAGTTCACTTCATGCAATTTACATTTAAATTTGAATTCCCCGCTGATTGCAACGCGGGATAAATTCAAATTAGCCTTTCGCCATAGGAGCGACAACGTCGCGTTATATAAAATCGTGTAACGATTTTATTTTCATATATACCGATCCGCATAGAGCCTCACCGGGTGTCCGTCCAGCACGTGGAACCGCCTGATCTTCTTTATGGTGACGGGTGAGAAGGTGCCGAGGGGAAGGTAGATGATCTTCTTTCCCAGCCGCGCCGCACATGCGTGACAAAGGCTCGAGGGCGGCGACGCGGCAACGTACACCACGTTCCTCTCAAGCGAGTAGTCGAGGGCGGCGAGCACCAGCCGCTCCGGCTTGCTCCTGGCAATATCGAAGGCGGGATCCTTCCAGATATCGTATACCCTCAGGGGCGGGTAGGTGAGCATAAATCCCCCGTACTCGCACCGGGATATGCCCGGACCGATCACCTCCTCACCCGCCATGGTGCTGTAAAAGGCCATATCCGATTCCTGTTTATGCTCCCCCAGCCACGTAATCAGCCATGGGTACTTCTCAGTGTCCTCGTCCCCGGGCAGGTCTGGGTCGAATATGAACACCACCGACCCTACCCTTCCCTTGAGCGGCATATTCTCCCGCACGTAGATGGCGCCCTCCTTGAGGTTCCTGAGCGTCTCCCTGATATCGATCCCGTCCATCATGGAACTCACAAAGGGAACAACTCTGCCCTGCTCCTCGGCCTTTTCCTTGTAAGCCCTCTTTTTCACGTAATCCCCGAACCCCTCGATCACGATATCCTCGGGCTGGTATGAGCAGATGGAATGCCCTTTGAAGGCCTCCTTCCACTCCCCCGGAAAGCGCTCCTTGAGCCTCCGCTTCACCGGCAGCGGCACCAGTCTCCTGCGCAGCGACTTGAGTTGCCGGTGAAACCGGATCTTCTTCTGATCGAGGTAGAGGTCCTCCCCCTTGAGCCTCAGGGTCGGCAGGCCGGGAGATTCGGTTTGCCACGGGTACTCGGTGGCGAGCTCCCAGACCTCATAGGCGAAGTTATCGTCAACCGCCCCCCTGGCAGCAATCAGGATCTGATAAAGGTTAGGCGTCAGGTACCCGGTTATAAGGGCATAATTCATGACAAACCGATTGAATACCCTCACCTGGGTCACGGATACCTCCTCCTTGTGCTCCTTTGCATAGGATTGCATCGCCTTCTTAATCAGCAGATCAATCGCGCCCAGCCTATCCGGCTTCGGGGCTGATGCACCAGAACGGAACTCCTCATAGAGAGCGGCAAAGAAGGGCATCTCTGTGGTGATCTCCCGGCTGGATTCCCTGTGCAGGTGGGCGAGCATGACCCCGGGCCGCTGTCTTCTGCCGATCACCGGCACCTGCGGCTTTTCAAGGCAGGCCAAGAGCCCGGGAAGATGGTGCAAACCGCCCACAAAGAGGATCCTCTTTCCCGTCTGATCGAGCTGCTGGAGATGATAGGCCATGGTCTTTTCCCTCAATCGGTCGTGAGGGCTCTCCAGGGGCACAGGGCGGCTCTCGAGATAGCTCCGGCAGTATCTCCAGTACCCGACGCTCTTTATTGCGTAAGGGTCGGGCATGGGCGTATGGTCAGCGGGGTAGCCCTCCGTGTCCCGGTCGATAAAGTGAACGGGGAGCCCCTTTGATACGGCAAGCCTGATAGCCTCTACCTGCCCGTCGGTGGGCTCAAGGGGAAGGTAGATGAAGGTGTGATCCTCCTCCTCGTAGTAGACTACGGAGAGCAGGGGCAGCCTCTTGATCCCCTCCAGTATACGTTCCCCTACGGTGGAGGGATACTCGACCGCCAGGAGCTCCGGCCTGAACGAGGAGAACTGGCGTCTCACCTCGAGAGCGAATTCAACCCTGTTGTGGATAATGGGAACGAGCCTGACATTTCTCCATTCAAATTCTTCGCTTGTCATCATACATATCGACGATCGCGGCAAAATACTCCGCGGCGTTTTCATCCAGGATCATGGCTGCCGCTTGCTTCAGCGTGTCGATGATCCTCGTCCTTGCTATGGCCATGTCCCCTTTCGATCCTGCCATATCGAGCCGCTTCAGGGCATATCTCGCGATATTGATGCCGTCCCTCACCGTGTATCTCTCCTGGGCCTCATGTGCTATCTGGAGAAAGTTCACCACATAGTCAAGGATCTGGTCATCGGCGTAAGGGAGGTTGGCTGAAAGGATCAATCGCTCCTCTTCCCTGTCAGGGAAATCGATCAAGATCTGGGGCTGAAGTCTGGAGTGGATGTATTCGGGAAGATCAAAGGTGCTCGCGTCATCGTTCATGGTGGTGCAAAGCCTGAAATCGGGATGGGCCGCAATCTTTATGCCCGCCACGATGGACTCCACGTAGCGCCTGTTATCCATCAGGGGCGCCAGGGATGCCCAGCTCTTCTCGCTCATCCTATTGCCCTCGTCGATGATCGCCACCCCTCCGGTGATCATGGCGCTCACGATCGAGCTCGCCATATACTTGATCTTGCCCTGGTCGCTGATCACCGGGGTGACGATCAGGTCCTCGGGCCGGGTGTCGATGGTGGCCTGGAAGAGATAAACAGGCTTCTTCAGCTGCCTGGCCGCATGGTATGCGAGGGTGGTCTTGCCCACACCCGGCTTTCCTATCAGACGAGGGTTTAGCGGGAAGTCTCCGGTACCCATCACCAGCCATGCTGCCATGATCTGCGTGACCAGCTCCTCCTGGCCGACCCAGCTCATTGGAAGCTCATCGGGCTGGCTGAGGTGGAGCACAATGCCATCAATGGTTACGGTTTCCATCTCTTTATAAACCTCTGAACCATGCTCTGTGCCGGGGGCGGAGGCAAGCACTCACCATGATGCGCCCCGGCCTTTTCCGTCATCCGGCACGGATGTGCACTATCGTTTCTTTCGGGCCTTGCCGGTACAGGCATCCTTCTTCCTACTGGGTTGCCTCTCTAAGGCAGTCTTTGCTCCCGGCAACCTGAATGGTGAACCCATGGTGTGCCTCCGAAGCCTGGCGAGCCTCTTTATCTCGCCGTATTTCCCGTACCGTCCTCCCATGTTTTTTATTATGGGACTTCCCATGGCCAATGTCAACCGTCAGTCCTGTGACGGTTCACCTTTACAATGCTCAACCGATCGTGCGATGATATGGGCGTATTTTTTATAGCGAGTAGCTGACTGAGATTCTCAAAAGGATATGCAAAAGCGTGTCATAATCGATACCGACCCCGGGATAGACGATGCCCTGGCGCTCATGCTGGCCCTCAAATCGCATGAGCTCCATGTTGAGGCAGTCACCACGGTGAACGGAAACGTATCCGTAGGACAGGCAAACAAGAACGCGGCCCTGCTCCTTGAACTTCTGGATCCCCGGCCCCGGCCTATTCTCGCTATGGGATCTGCACAGCCTTTACAAAAAGATGCGGAGAGGGCCCAATCCGTTCACGGTTCGGACGGGCTCGGGGGGCTGTATCGATTCAAGAACCCCGATGGAAGCCCTCGATACCCGGAGCCTGTGCTCCCCACGCAGATCCCCGATGCCGCCGATGTGCTGTTCGACCTAGTCAAGCGTTACCCCGGTGAGATAAGTCTCATCATGCTCGGGCCTCTCACCAACCTCTCAGAGGTCCTCCGAAGGGACAAGCGGCGCGTCAAACACCTGCGAGAGGTGGTGATCATGGGAGGCGCCGTCGGTGTGCCCGGAAACATCACCCCTGCCGCTGAGTTCAACATCTTCGTAGATCCCCATGCCGCATGCCGGGTATTTCAATCGGGCCTTACCATGACCCTTGTCCCCCTGAATGTTACGGAGAAGGTTTTTTTTGGATCCGAGGAAATTCAAGCACTTGCACAGGTTCTTGAGGAACCACTGGGTGGATTTGTGCGCGATATCACGGAGCAATCCATCGAGCACATGAAGGAGGTCCGGGGCATCTCAGGGATTTACCTCCATGACCCTCTCGCCGTCGCAGTGGCCATTGATCCCACGATGGTGAAGACCGTCTCCCTCCATGTTGAGGTTGAAGCGAGAAGGGGCATTACCCGGGGAATGACTATCGCCGATACCCGCGCGATCGCAGATGAACTGAAAAGGCCGCCGAATCTTGAGGTTGCCCTGGAGGTTGCATCAAAACGTTTCCTCGCCTTTTTTAAGGAGCGTCTATGCCCAAGGTCGTCGTGATCGGCTCATCCAACGTGGATTTCACCATCAAGGTGGACCGCCTCCCTGAAACAGGAGAAACCATATCCGGGGGTGAGCTCTATACCTCCTTCGGTGGGAAGGGGGCAAATCAGGCCGTAGCAGCTCATAGGGCCGGCGCTGAGGTAGAATTTTTCTCTAAGGTAGGCCGTGATAAAAACGGGGAGGCCGTTATCAAAAATCTCGAAGCCCTCGGGCTCGGCAGCAATGGTATCCGGATGGATGACTCACTCCCATCAGGCGTTGCTCTCATTATGGTAGATCGTACAGGCAATAATCAAATAGCCGTGGCTCCCGGAAGCAATCGTTCCTTTACCACGGAGGACATACACAGGGCAGGGAACGCCCTCTCATGGGGAGAGGTGCTCCTGATCCAGCTTGAGATCCCCCTGCCGGCAGTGAGCGAGGCCCTGCATCTGGCCAAGGTCTATAATCTGGTGACCATCCTCAATCCCGCACCCGCCTGTCCGCTGCCAAGAGAAGTTTTATCACGTGTCGATATCCTCACCCCAAACGAATCAGAAGCATCGCTTCTGAGCGGAATCAACGTCAAGGAACCGGATCAGGCCGTTCATGCAGGAAAAAGGCTCATAGACCGGGGCTGCAACCAGGTGATCATTACGCTCGGAAAGGAGGGGTGCTGTTGGGTGGGAAAGGATGCCGTCAAGTTCTTTCCATCCTTTCCCGTTGCGGAGATTGATTCTACCTCAGCAGGAGATGCCTTCAACGGAGCACTGGCCTGTGCTGTTGCAGAGAAGAAATCCATGGATGAAGCCATCCTCTTCGCCGGCGCCGCCGGCGCCTTAACCGTCATGAGATTGGGGGCACTTGATTCTATCCCCGCCAGGTATGACATCGAGAGACTCTTGGACCAGTCTTGAAAAACCTGGTAGCCGAGCAGTATCGCGCCTTGAAAATATTCTCGTGCTACGTTATTGTTGTGTTCTATGAAAAATGTAACCATCACCCTGGATGAGGACGTTGCCCGTTGGGTCCGTATTCATTCTGCAAAGGAAGATATGAGCATTTCCCGTTTAGTGGGCGAACTGCTCATGGATGGATGCGCTGATCGTCTCTTCAGCACAGGTGATCGACTGCACGCACCTCTTAACGGAGGATCTCCAGGAACATCAGAAGTTCGGCCGTGTGCAGGTGATTTACCCCTTCCATGCATCACCGGAATCTCTTTAGGAGAAAGTATTCCGCGGTCTCAAGAGTGAATCAGATCTTCTCCGAGAAACCGCGTACCGACAGCAGGCTAAAGGAAGCCCATAAGGGCATCACTGAAAGATTGTCCCATGTCGAGGACTGACCCCGTTTTTTTTATCTTGAACATAGACCCGGCGGCCTTCAGTCTAGGGCCCTTAGAGGTTCGATACTATGGTCTTCTGATCGCCTGCGCCCTGGTCGCCGGATATTACCTCTGGAACTGGCAGATGCGCAAGGCCGGTTACGACCCGGACCAGGTCATTACCTTTCCCTTCTATATCGTGATCCTGGCTGTGGCAGGCGCACGGCTCGGGCACTGTTTCTTTTACGAGCCCGCGTACTACCTCGCCCATCCCCTTTCGATCATTAAGGTCTGGCAGGGCGGGCTGTCGAGCCATGGTGCTGCGATCGGGTTCCTGGCAGCGATCTTCCTTTACTCCCATATCAAAAAGATCCCCTTATGCCTCGTATCGGACGGCACCTCCTTTGCTGCGGCCCTTATCGCCACCACGGTTCGGATCGGCAACTTCATGAACAGCGAGATCGTGGGACGTATCACCGATCTTCCATGGTGCGTGCACTTTATCCGATTTCATGACGGGGGTAAGTATTGCCGTCACCCCAGCCAGCTCTATGAGGCATGCTTCGGCCTTTTGATATTCATCGGGCTGCTGCTCCTTGAACGGAGGCTCGGGAAAAGGCGGCCGCCGGCTCTATTGACCGGCATCTTCATGGCTACCTATTTCTCCTGCCGTTTTATTGTGGAATACGTCAAAGAATACCAAGTCCTCTCTCCTCCCTCCCCCTTGACCATGGGGCAGTATCTCAGCATCCCCTTTTTCTTGATCGGCGTATATGTAGTAATATACGCCTGGAAGCACCGCCACCAAACGGCTTCCCCTGCCCTAGGCGGTAAGCCGCATGCCCTGAAGAAGTCCTCTCATCACAAGGCGCGCACAAAGAGGAGGGGCAAAACCTAGCCCTTTACAAAGGTTGCCGGCAATGGTATGAGCAACCAGAAGGATATGGCAATCACCCCTCACGGATTCAATAATGGATAAAGAAAAACGCTCTATCCTGTGTCCGAACTGCAAGAAGCTCATCAGCCAGGATGAACCGCGCTGCCCTTATTGCGGAATTGCCAAACCCGGGGCATGGTGGAAGAATAACATCGGCGCCAGGCTATTCTTCGGCACAGACCAGCTCATCAAGTGGATTATCTATGTGAATGTTGCCCTGTATCTTATATCCCTGCTGCTCTATCCCTGGTCATCCGGCCGTTCGCTGAACCCGTTTGCCATCTTGTCTCCCTCGAACAAGGGCCTCCTGCTTCTCGGAGCCACCGGAACCGTTCCCATTGACCGTCTCGGCCGCTGGTGGACCCTCATCTCCGCCAACTACCTCCACGGCGGCATCTTCCACATACTCTTTAATATGATCGCCTTCAGGCAGATCGCCCCCCTTGTGCTTCAGGAATACGGGGCAAGTCGCATGCTCATACTCTACACCTTGAGCGGGGCGACCGGGTTCTTTGTCTCATATCTCGCCGGCATACCCCTCACCATAGGTGCATCTGCAGCGGTCTGCGGACTGATCGGCGCCGCTCTTTACTATGGGAAAAGCAGGGGAGGTCTTTACGGGCAAGCCATATTCAAGCAGATCGGGGGATGGGCCCTGGGAATCTTTCTCTTCGGGCTTCTGATGCCGGGGATCAATAACTGGGGCCACGGAGGAGGGATTATAGCCGGAGCGCTTCTCGGCGCAATTCTCGGCTATAAGGAGAGGGCGATGGAGCGGGTGTTCCATAAAGTTCTCGCCGGTGCTCTCATTGCTCTAACAGCGCTCGTCCTCCTCTGGGCAACGGGATCAGGCATCTATTATCGATTCCTGGGATAGGATCCGGATGGTAGACTATGCGTGTTTCCTTGGTTGGCATGGCGGGATCGGGAAAATCGTACTGGTCGAAAAGGCTCGCTGAACAGGGATTCACCCGTTTCTGCTGCGATGAGCTGATCGCTGAAAAGCTCGCCCCTGAACTCGCCGGCACAGCAGGTCGCCCTTTGACCATGGGCGAATGGATGGGATTTCCTTACGAAACAGGCTACCAGGTGCGTGAAGCCCGGTATCTTGCCCTGGAGAGAGAGGTGACGGCCGAGATCATCTCCTGCCTCGAGGCACATGAGGAAAAACCCGATGAGGACATCGTGGTGGATACCACAGGGAGCGTTATCTATGCAGGAGGGGAGAACCTGGAGAAACTCCGGTCCTCTACCACCGTGGTGTACCTGGCCATCTTGCCTGAAGTCCGGGACCAGCTGCTAAGTGCCTATATCTCAAACCCTCACCCTATGGTGTGGAGGGGGGTGTTTCACAGGGAACCGAATGAGACAGAAAGGGAGGCCTTAGCCCGGTGTTATCCGGTACTTGTCCGTGAGAGGGAACGAGGCTACGAGCACCTCGCTGAGGCGACAATCTCCTTTCATAGACGAAGGGAACAGGGTTTTGGCGTTGTTGATTTCTTACATGATGTGATGCTTGCTCGCCATCCATAACCTATGAAGAAACCATGGTCAATGCGTATTATCATACGGTACGTGATTCTCCAGATACCGGCCCTCTCTCTTCTTATCGTGCTCGTAGTGCTCGCAGAACACTGGGTTGATCTTCACTCGTGGTTCATCTGGGGCCTTATCGGCCTCTGGATTGCCAAGGATTTGGCCTTATTCCCCCTCACTTGGCGTGCCTATGATCAGGATCAAGCGAGACCTGGAAGCTCCATGATAGGGGCCCGCGGCATCGCTGAGGAGAAGCTCGATCCCTCTGGCTATATCCGGGTAGGCGGCGAGCTTTGGAAGGCAGAGGCTGCAGGCAATGCCCGGCCCATTGAGAAGGGAGAAGGGGTGCGGATACAAGGGATCCGCGGGCTCACCTTGCTCGTAGGCCGCTGCAAAAATGAAGGCGAGCCTTGAAAAAGAGATTGCCTATGAAAAAGAAACTCAATCCTGCCTGGGAACATTTCAAATTACTCCTCTTCATCTTATTTCTTTGTGAGCTCGTCATTCTCCTGATGGCACTGATATTCGGAAGGGTCTTTGGATACAAGCTCACGTTAGCCGCATGCTTCTAGTTTGGGCTGATCGTGGCCCTCTGCTACGCCATGATAGTGTGCGCAAACCTGGCAGCAATCTATCTTCAGAAGATATACTCCAAGATCAAGAACGGGATAATGAGCAGGACCTCTCCCAACAGAAACAGGGGTAATAGATTTCCCGCAGCACTAATCCTGTTGCTATCGTTGCCCATTTTTACTATGGTATCGTATCTCTGAGTGAAACGATGAAAGACAGGCCTCAGGTAACGGCCTCTATGAGGTGACATGCTCAGCGAACAAGAAAAGATCGATCTCATTGCCCGGATCAGCCTCGATATCAACAAGGTGAAAGACCTCGACCTACTCCTTGAGAGCATCCTCACCAACTCGAGAACCTTCTTCAACGCCGATGCCGGCTCTATCTACCTCAAGCACGGCGATGAGCTGAGGTTCAGCTACACACAAAACGCGACTCTTGAGAATCGGTTGGGTCTCGGGAAAAAGCTCATTTATACCACCTTTACGATTCCCATCAACAGCAGCTCCATTGCGGGATATGTTGCCGAGCACTGCACATCGGTCAATATTTCTGATGTCTACCGGATGAGCAACACGGTGCCCTATACCTGGGGCTCCGAGTTCGACAAGGTCTCCCGCTACACCACCAGATCAATGCTTACCGTTCCCATGACCAATCACCGGGGGGAGATTCTGGGGGTGATGCAGCTCATCAACGCTCAGGATGACGCAGGAGCGATTATCCCTTTCTCGATCTCCGATGAGTCCCTTATCATGCACTTTGCCACGAGCGCCGCCCTTGCCCTCGAGCGCGCCCAGATGACGCGAAACATCATCCTCAGGATGATCAGCATGGCGGAGCTGAGGGATCCGAAGGAAACGGGTTCTCACGTAAACCGCGTGGGAGCCTATTCGGTGGAGATCTATGAGGCATGGGCGCGAGACAGAGGTATTCCCCTTGAGGAGGTGCAACGGCAGAAAGACATCTTGAGGATGGCCGCCATGCTCCATGACGTAGGCAAGGTAGCGATCAGCGACCTCATACTCAAGAAACCCGACCGCCTCTCTGTGGAGGAATTCAAGATGATTAAGAGCCACACCTATATCGGCGCGCGCCTGTTCAGTGATATCCATTCGGATTTCGAGGAAGCGGCAGCGGAGGTGGCGCTCAACCACCATGAGTGGTGGGACGGGACAGGCTATCCAGGGCATATCGATCCAATTACCGGCAGACCCCTTGCCGGTCATCATGCGCCTGACGGCAGCCCCCTTCCCAAGAGGGAGCATGAGATCCCGCTCTTTGGCAGGATCGTGGCCGTGGCTGATGTATATGATGCCTTGCGTTCCCGGAGATCCTACAAGGAACCCTGGGATGAGGACCGGAGCTTGAGCGAGATGCACAACCTCTCGGGGACCCACTTTGATCCCGAGCTCGTCGCTGCATTCTTCTCCTGTCTCGATATCCTGAAATCCATTGCCAAGCGGTATCCGGATGCGGAAGATGAATGAGTCCCTGAACATATACTAGCAACCTGGCTTAGCAGCCGTTGCCGCGTGTCTCAGGGAGGTTTTCAACCATCAACAATCAGGTAAAGGGGGATAATGCTATGAAAGTAATCATACTGAAACTCACCAAGAAACAGCTGCGGCTACTGTCTGATCTGTGCTTTATTTTCGGCTTTCTCTCGATCCTCGGCTCCATCTTCATGTGGTATATCACAAGGGGAGATATGTCCGCGGAGTCTCTCGCCCACGCCGAACGATTCGGGATCTTCGTCGGTCTCTGGGCGCCCACCTTCTTCATCCTGTCGAGCCGATTTGATCGCTACGAGGATCAAGCAGAGGACGAAGACCGTTAGCATTCAATAGGCATCGGCGGTTTACAAATCGGCATGCAGACGCTGATTGCCTCAATGCGCATTGGGATAAACAGGGAGTGCATGCTTTCCTTCGCCGTATCGGCTTTCAGGTCTCGCACAGCATATTCGATAAGAGGTACGAGGATGAAAATCATTGATTTGAGCCACATGATCTCCCCGGACATGCCCGTATATCCCGGCACTGAGCCCCCTTTGTTTTTCACCGCCTGCACGATCGAGGCCATGGGATTCCTGGAGAAGAAGATCACCTTTTACTCCCATACCGGCACTCACATGGACGCCCCTGGTCATATAATCCCCGGCGCAAAGACACTGGATCAGATTCCGACCGACCGTTTTATGGGAAAGGGTACCGTTATTGACCTGGTTGGGAATGAAGGACCCACAATCGATCTCGAACTCCTGAAACCCCACCAGGGGCGAATAGAGCGGTGTGAATTTCTCCTGTTTCATACAGGCTGGGCTGATCTCTGGGGAAAGGGGGAGTACCTCACGGATTACCCCGTGCTCTCTCGCGAGGCCGCCGCATGGCTTGCCGGTTTCCCTCTAAAGGGCATAGGCGCGGATACGATCTCCGCGGACGAGGCCGAATCAGCCGCGTTTCCAATCCATACAATCCTTCTGGAGCGCGGCATCGTCATCATAGAAAACCTTACCAATCTCGGAGCCCTGCCTGATAGCGAGTTCGACTTTTGCTGCTTCCCCCTGAAGATAGAAAAGGCGGATGGATCTCCGGTGAGGGCTGTGGCGATTGTCTATGACCAATGAGCCTATTTTCGTGACAAGAGGCATTAATACCTTGCCTTACCTTTACCCTCCTCTTTGGGAGAAGGGAGTGCAATGCTTTTACCAATAAGACATCAGCACATAACCCGGCACTTCGATTCAGGGTTGATAGTCTCGCAAAAAGTCATCAATATCTTCACTACGGCGCAAGCCGGAGTCTATAACCTAAACACCGGATTCCGGCTTTGCCGGAATGACTAAAAAGACAGAATTCAGACTTTTTACGACTTCATCAGGGTTATATATGAAAATAACGTGACCTCCGCCCTAACCCTCTCCCTTGAAGCGGGAATAGAGCTGGGGATGGAAGTTCCTCAGGAGAATAGACGGTATGCTGAAAATCGGTTTTTTACAGTTTTCACCAATGCTCGGCGATGTGCAGGGCACGATTCAGTCCCTAGAAAGGCTTCTCGACGGAGCCGATGAAACGGATATACTGGTGCTGCCGGAACTCTGTAATTCCGGCTATAATTTCACCTCGTACGAACAGGCCCGGGATGCCTCGGAACCCATAGAGGGGGGTCCCTTCATCGAGTTTCTCATATCAAAGTGTCGATCCCTCAATACCCATATCGTCGCCGGTTTGAATGAACGGGACGGCGATCTGCTCTATAATTCGGCCGTGCTCATCGGCCCCGGCGGCCCTATAGGCACCTACCGGAAGCTCCACCTGTTCATGAACGAGAGGGATTTCTTCCGGCCTGGAAACGCCGGGCTGCCGGTGTTCGACCTTGGAATATGCAAAGTGGGTATGCTCGTGTGCTTTGACTGGCTATTTCCCGAGGTGTGGCGGATCCTTGCCTTGAAAGGAGCGGATATGATCTGCCATCCATCAAATCTGGTATTGCCGGGATTCGCTCAAAGGGCAATACCCATCCACGCACTCACCAACCGCTTCTATGTGGTGACCGCTAATCGGATCGGAGCCGAAGGGGATCTTGTTTTCACCGGCGCATCAACCATTGCGAATCCGAGGGGGGATATTCTGGCCCAGGCATCTCAGGCAAAGGAGGAACTGGTGGTGCGGGAGATCGATATCGCAGTGGCCAGAGACAAGATGATTACCCCGAGAAATCACCTGCTCGCCGATCGAAGACCGGAGCACTATGCCCTGTTAAGCAAAAGACAGATCTAAAATCCTTACCTCACGATCAGGAAGACCCATGTCCCTGATGCACAGGAGAAGATCGTCTTTGACCGTTTTCATGCAATCCGGAAAGATTTTTTCACTTGACTCGCGTTGTAATGAGCGACCTCTTTTTAGTTGCGGAGTGCAAGGAAATAGTTGCATCTACTGCTCGGAGACAGTTGTTGTTGGTAATTCTTGGATTTCGCAATTGAAGCGCGCCTTAATCAGCTTCACGAAGTCTTCTACCAGAGGTGACAAAATTAGTTCACGCCTTACACGGACGTCGATGCCCAGTCTGATATCACAGTCTGTTACCTTGATAATGCGCAACTTCTTAGCGGCAATATCTTTTTTTACATTGGGGTAAAACATAAGAGCAATGCCTTTCTTCTGGCGGACTAACTCCTTCAGACATTCAATATTGTCTAGCTCTGCCCCGATTACAGGCTCGAAACCCCTCCTTCTGAAATGTGAAAGAACCACTTCCCGCGAATACGACCCTTCCAGCGGCACGATAATATGCTGGTGTGCCAGCTCTTCCCAAGTCACATCGATGTAAGTAGACAGCGGAAACTCGGGGCTTGCAACAAAAACCATTTTCTCCACCTGCGGAATGCGGAAACCGTATAATTGATTGTCGAAGTTACTCAGGATACCGGTGAAGCAAATATCATGCTTGAAGTCGAGCAGTCCTTCAAGGAGAATACGCGACGGTCCTTCATGGACGGATACCTGCACCGATGGATGAAGTTCTTTAAATGTATCGAGTATCCCCATTAGGTAGATCATAAGTGCACTGGCAATTCCTATGCAAAGAGTACGCATTCTGAATGCATCAAGAAGGTTTTCCATTGTCAGAAGTTGATGCACGAATTCTTCAGCATAGTTAAAGAATCTCTCCCCTGCTCTCGTCAGGCAGGCTCTCTGCTTTTTTATTCTGAAGAGTTTGACTCCGAAGTGATCTTCCAACGCCCTCATCTGCTGTGTCACTGCCGATTGTGTTACGAATAGCTTTTCGGAGGCCGCGCCGAATCCGCCCTCCTTTGCGATCCAGTAAAAGGTGATGACATGCTGTGGATTTAGCTTTGGGATATACATAATGTTAATTACTCCCTTAACCCATCACGAAGCTGATGGTTTAACCCATGCCATGCGGGTAAGTTAGAGCTTTAGAAAAAATCGGATCAAAAGTCGTTATAGATTGCCCCTTTTAGGGTCACCATCAAGCCACCCCTTTTATAGAACTTTTTAATTATAGCTCATTACCGAACATCAGTCAATGTTCAACTGGGTGAAAAGACGCAGGTGAAAGATGCGGAAATGCCCCTTTCTATCCTAATGAAATCATTAGAATAATAGAGTTGACATAATGTTTGCTCCTAAATTATGCTAATTTTCAGTGGTTGATTGGTCGTGCTGCTACATTTTGTGAAGGACTTCAAAAGGAGTAGAAGTGACCAAAAAAATAGCGTTATTGCCCGTCTTTGAAAGGATTGCCGATGAGCCTGCCTAAATTTGAATATTTGGCACCCTCCGACATAAAGGAGGCCTGTTCATATCTAAAGGAGTTTAACGGTCAAATTGCCATATTGGCCGGAGGCACAGACCTGGTCATGCACCTAAAGTATCGGGTTGAATCTCCTACTCATCTTCTCAGCTTGAAGAACCTTACCGAATTGAATTCCCTGCATTATGAACAGGATTCCGGATTGTTCTTGGGGGCTATGTATTCCTTGAGAAATATAACCTTAAATTCCCACATAAAATCGGAGATGGCGGCATTGGCCCAGGCAGCGGAGGAGGTTGCCTCTCCACAGATAAGGAATAGGGGCACCATTGGCGGAAATATTTGCCTGGACTCGCGATGTTGGTATTTCAATCGAAGCCGGCAGTTAAGGAAAACACTCCCTCCGTGTTACAAAACTGGCGGGGACCAATGCTATGTAGTTAAAGGGGGCAAGCAGTGCTATGCGCTTCTTCAGGCCGATACGGTGCCCAGTTTACTCGTCCTGAAGGCTCAATTAAGGCTGGCCAGTGCCGAAGGGGGACGCATGATTCCCATTGAACAG
>Ga0307428_1000724_pt1 | contig 19052 bp, 18 predicted proteins | sample SalMarWE160240MG_FD_202161 | JGI IMG/M metagenome (GOLD analysis project Ga0307428, IMG submission 202161) | Salt marsh sediment microbial communities from the Plum Island Ecosystem LTER, Massachusetts, United States - WE1603-240 | ecosystem: Environmental > Aquatic > Marine > Intertidal zone >...
CTCGCTGCCCTCCTGCGCCTAATGGGGGAAGGGAGCGAGGATTTCGATGCTACTCGTCTGATCGTCACCGACAGGACTTTCCAGAACGCGGTGCCGCTCATTAAACCGACCCGCGCTCGGGTTACAGTGCTATTGGCTCCGCTATTCGAGAGGAGGGCGATCCCTGTTGTGACCGGGTTTATCGGGGCGACCGAGGACGGGGTGACGACGACGCTCGGTCGTGGAGGGAGTGACTACACCGCCGCCATTCTGGGGGATTGCTTAAATGCCGACGAGGTCTGGACGTTCACCGATGTCGACGGGGTGATGACCGCCGACCCCCGCATCGTCCCCGATGCTCGCGTAATCCCCATCCTCTCCTACAGCGAGGTCGGCGAGCTCGCCTACTTCGGGGCGAAGGTCCTCCACCCACGCGCGATCCGGCCGGTGATCGAGCGGGAGATCCCACTCTGGGTGAAGAACACGTTTCACCCGGAGCGGCCCGGCACCCGCATCGTCCGGGAATCGAGGAACACGCACGGCACGGTTAAGGCCGTCACCGCGATCGATCACTTGAGCATGGTAACCGTGGAGGGGCGGGGGATGATCGGCGTCCCTGGGATCGCCGCGCGCACATTCGCCGCAGTCGCGAGCCAGGGGACAAGCGTGCTGATGATCTCGCAGGCCTCGTCGGAACAATCGATCTGCTTCGTCATCCCCACGAAGACCGCTCCACAGGTCATTCGCACTCTGGAGAAGAAGCTTGAACATGAACTCGCACGCCGGGACATCGACCGGATCTGGCCCCTCGATGATGTCGTTGTCGTGACCGCGGTCGGTGTTGGTATGCGCGGCACGCCGGGGGTCTCCGCCCGCCTCTTTGGGGCTCTCGGCCGGGCCGGGATCAACGTCATCGCCATCGCGCAAGGGTCATCCGAGTGCAGCATCTCCCTCGTTGTCACCGCAGCCGACGCCGACAAGGCTATACGTCAGATTCACAAGGAGGTAATTAGTCATGCCGAATAAGATCACCGTTGCTATCCTCGGCGCCACCGGCGCGGTCGGCCAGCGCTTCGTGCAACTCCTCGTTGATCACCCTTTCTTCGAGGTGACGGCGCTCACTGCCTCGGAGCGCAGCGCCGGACAACGCTACAAGGACGCCTGTCGCTGGGTGATACCTGGCGACCCGCCGCCCTCTATCAGCGAGATGATCGTCTCTCCCTTGGAGGCGAAGCTCGCTGCAAAGCTCGTCTTCTCGGCCCTCCCAGCTAAGGTCGCCCACGAGGTGGAACCACGCTTCGCCGCGGCCGGTTACGCCGTCTGCTCTAACGCCTCTGCCCTTCGCTATGAGAAGGACGTCCCTCTTGTCATCCCCGAGGTCAACCCCGATCACTTAACGCTCATCGAAAGGCAACGAAAGGATCGGGACTGGCCCGGGTTCATCGTCACCAACCCCAATTGTTCAACGACCGGGATCGCGATGGTCCTGAAGCCGCTTCACGACGCGTTCGAGTTGAAGAAGGCCTTCATCACCACGATGCAGGCGGTCTCCGGAGCAGGTTATCCTGGTGTCCCATCCCTAGATATCCTGGGGAACATTCTCCCTTATATCGGTGGAGAAGAGGAGAAGATCGAGCGCGAGACGCGCCTCTTATTGGGGAGGGTTGTCGATGGAGAACGGATCGAAGCCGAGTTTGTCGTAAGCGCGCAGGCGAACCGTGTCCCAGTGACAGACGGGCACACGATCTGCCTCTCGCTAGGGTTCAAGGAATCGCCGTCGGTCGAGGAGACGATCGCGGTCCTCTCCGAGTTTCAAGGGCTAAAGCAGGTTCGGGAGCTTCCGAGTGCACCCGATCATCCCCTACGAGTAAATATCGAACCGGACCGACCCCAACCCCGGCGCGACCGCGACGTCGGACAAGGGATGACGGTAAGTGTAGGACGGGTACGCCCCTGTCTCCTACTCGACCTGCGGATGGTCCTCGTCGTTCACAATACCCTGCGCGGAGCCGCCGCCGGATCCATCCTCAACGCCGAGCTCCTCGCAAGCGAAGGGTACCTTGGGTAATTGATTGTGAGATTGAGCAAGCGGAGGATTGAATGATTCAATCGCTCAATGGCTCAATCACTCAATAAGGAGGAGGAGATCATGTTCACAAAGACAGCCTATTACTACGATAAGATCTACTCGTTCAAGGATTACCAAGCCGAGGTGGAGAGCCTCCGTTCGCTCATTCGCGGGCGCCTCCACTCGGGAGGGAACAGCTTGCTCGATATCGCCTGCGGTACTGGCAGCCATATCGAATACCTGAAGGAGCACTTCGACGTGGAGGGGCTCGACATCTCAGAAGAGCTCCTCGAAATCGCACAGACTCGTAATCCCACGATACCGTTTCACCTCGGGGACATGATCGACTTCAACCTTGGTCGTCGATTCGACGTCATCACGTGCCTGTTCAGTTCGATAGGCTACGTCAAGACGCTCGACAACCTCACCCGTACAATCGGTTGCATGATCCGCCACCTGGTACCCGGTGGGCTCCTCCTGATCGAGCCCTGGTTTACCCCTGACACGTGGCACCCGGGGACGGTCCACGCCATGCTTATCGATGAACCAAAACTGAAGATCGCCCGGGTGAACACGAGCTTCGCAAAGGGAAGGCTCTCCTACTTCGACCTGCACCATCTGATCGCGACCCCGGAAGGGACGGAGCACATCGTCGAGCATCATGAATTGGGGCTCTTTACGACCGACGAGATCAGCGGTATCCTGAAGAACGCCGGGCTATCCGTCGCCCATGACCCCGATGGATTGATGGGCAGAGGGTTATTCATCGGAGAACGCCTAAAAGGAGATTGACATTTCAATGAGAACGTACGGCAAGAGCTCGGTCTTTGAGTTCCTGGATGATTTCATCCTCTACCGCAGCCTGAGCACGCTCCATCCCTGCTTATCCCCAATAGAAGCGGTTTGTGATGAGCTAGGGATCCCTTCCGGCGTCATCCCACGCAAGACCGCCCCGGACTATGCCCGGATCGTCGTTCATCTACTGCGAGAAGCGCGGATGCTGGAGGCTCCATCGGTACCGATAGCGCGGCTCGTTTACGTGGGGGACACTCTGTTAAGCGACGGGACAGCCTTCAGCAACCTCTGCCGTGCCGGAGGTTGGCCTGGTTTGGCGTTCATCGGGAATGAGACCAAGGAGCCGACCCACGTCGAGCTGGTCGAGAGAGACACAGGGACGCTCTTCCGCGCCAACCGTTGGTCTCTCCTTCCCCGCTTCGATCGGTTCTGTCGCGAGCGTGGGTTCCGGTTCGATGAGGGGACAGCCGTGGTCATCGATCTCGACAAGACCGCACTTGGTGCGCGCGGCCGGAACGACCACGTTATTGACCGTGTACGGATCGCGGCAGTGCGGCGCACGGTCGGAGACCTGTTAGGAGATCGGTTCGATCAACAGGCGTTCGAGAGGGCGTACGAGCAGCTCAACGCCCCGGAATTTCACCCGTTCACAGGCGACAACCAGGACTACCTCGCCTACCTCTGTTTGATCCTGGGCACTGGTTTCGTCGAGCTTGAATCGCTCGTCGACGAGCTTCGCGTTGGGCGACTCATCCGCTTTGAGGAGTTCATCGAAAGGGTGGACAGCCGGTCGTCAAGGCTCCCGAATTACCTGGGGGAGATACATCGGCAGATATATCGCGCCGTTATGGAAGGGGACCCTACTCCGTTCAAGGCCTTTCGTCACGCCGAGTATAAAGAGACCGTCTCTAAGATGGGCACGCTGGATGACGATGCACCGGTGAGCGACTTGATGGCCGAAGAGATCCTCATCACCCAGGAGGTGCGCGAGGCGGCCCTCGCTTGGCGTGAAGAGGGGGTGCTCCTCTTCGGACTATCGGATAAGCCGGACGAGGCCTCGCTCCCGACAGTAGAGTTGGCTTTTCAAGGGTATCTACCGATCCACTCTGTGAAGACCCACGCCGTTGGAAACGACGCTGAGGGAGGTTGAAGAGTAAAGAACCCCGCAGCAAGCTGCGGGGCATTGAAAAGCAGAAGCCAAAAATCCAACCGGAGTTGGTCCTCATGCTACAGTTTCATGTAGAGTTTTGTTGCATCGAAAGCAACGTCGCACACAAGGTACGACGCTACATCCATCTTTTCGTAGCGTCAGAGCTTGTCTCCGACGTTCTAGGATTTATCCTTGCGAAAACTCATGTAGCCAGTACGAACAACAAGCTGATTCACCTGTGGCGAATCTCCGCTTTCCTTCCCCCAGCAAGCTGGAGGGTATCCAGCGGAGGCTCTTTATGACTTACCAATCTTGGTTTGAGTGCATCCGTTGTGGACGTCGTTATTTGATCGATGATGTAGTCACCCGTTGTGGGGACTGTGGCGGTCTTCTCGATGTGGAACATGACATGCAAGCGCTCGAAGATCGAAGTGCAAAAGAATGGAAGGAGCTGTTCGAAGAGAGGATCTGCTCTAGTAGATGGCCGTACACAAGCGGCGTGTGGGGAAAGAAAGAGTGGGTCGCTCCGGGGATCGATCCTGACAGCATCGTCTCCCTGGGTGAAGGGAACACACCTCTCTTACGGGTCGAGCGACTGGGTCGAGAGATCGGAATCCCGGATCTATGGGTGAAGGAGTGCGGGATCGGCCATACGGGCTCGTTCAAGGATCTCGGGATGACTGTCCTCGTCTCAGCGGTCGTGCAGATGATCGCTGATGGAAAACCGATCCGCGCGGTTGCCTGCGCCTCGACCGGGGATACCTCCGCGGCGATGGCCGCCTATTGCGCCGCCGCCGGGATCCCGGCGATCGTCTTCCTTCCCCGCGGCAAGGTCTCCGTGGCTCAACTTACCCAACCGATCGCCCACGGCGCCTACGTCCTCGCGCTCTCTACCGACTTTGATGGCTGCATGAAGATCGTGCAGGAATTGACCGAAGATAAGACGATCTACCTCGCCAACTCGATGAACGCGCTCCGCATCGAGGGGCAGAAGACGGTCGGGATCGAGATCGTCCAGCAACTCGGGTGGGAAGTACCGGATTGGATCGTCATCCCCGCCGGGAATCTGGGGAACATCAGTGCACTAGGACGCGGCCTCTCGATGATGAAGGAACTGGGGCTCATAGAGAAACTCCCGCGCATCGTCGCCGCCCAGGCAGAGAACGCGAACCCGCTTTACTTAAGCTACCTCTCCGGGTTTAAGGAATATCGCAAAGTCGCGGCGAAGAGGACCCTGGCCTCGGCGATCCAGATCGGTGCCCCGGTAAGCTACGAGCGAGCGGTGAAGGTCCTCAGGGCCTTCGAAGGGATCGTCGAACAGGCGAGTGAGGACGAACTAGCCAATGCCGCTGCACGCGCCGATCGTGCCGGGCTCTACGCCTGCCCCCAGACCGGCGTCGCCCTTGCCGCACTCATGAAGCTCGTCTTCCGCGGTGAGATCAAGAAGAGCGAGCGCGTCGTCGTCATATCGACCGCCCACGGCCTCAAGTTCACGGAGATGAAGGTCGGCTATCATGAGGGGACACTTGCAGGTATCACCCCTCGTCATGTCAACCGACCGCTCGAATTCCCAGCCGATATAGCAGTGATCAGAGAGCGAATCGCACGCCTGCTCGATCATCGGATCCTCTCATAAGAGGGCTGCGAACATGATCTTACCTTCCTTTGCTCTCTCGCCGCGCCCTCGTTTCAATCCTCACCCGCTCCGAAGAGCGGATGCAACGTGGGCCTGGTGCGCCGTGGTTCCGTCTACCTTGCTGTTTCAACGGATGTTCCCCCCTCGCAAACCGAGAAAGGCGTTTCCGGACAGTGTTTCCCCATGTTTTCCGATATATTGTAGCCACTAATCAGAGATATATATCCCTTGACATGTGAATAGTATCTCTGTATAATGTACTCACTATGTACGTTGATACTTCGACTGTTCGCACACCCACAGGCAAGAGTTACACTCGGTACCTGTTGCGAAAGTCCTACCGTAAACAGGGGAAGGTTAAGCACGATACGATTGCCAATCTCTCCAGCTGCTCGCTCGCGGAGATCGAGGCGATCCGGCTGGCACTGCGCCACAAGCAGGACTTAACGGCGTTGGTCAGTCTCAAGGATCATCTCCGCCTCGAACAAGGATTGTCCGTGGGTGCGGTGTGGACTGTATTTTCTGTTGCTAAGCGATTAGGTATTGTCGTTGCCCTTGGATCGACTCGTGCTGGCAAGCTGGCGCTGGTGGAATGGGCATTCCGCACGAGCAAGACCGTCAACCTGGAGGTAAAGCCGGTGCACGTGCGGACTGAGGCCCACACGCGCGGTCATGTATTCGTGGTGATGCTCTCTTACCTGATCATCGCTGAGTTGGCACGTTGTTGGCAGGATCTGGACGTGACGGTCAATGAGGGGATCAGTCAACTTGATACGCTCTGCGCTACACAGTTCTTGGTCAAGGGGCAGGTTCGCTGCAACCAGATTCCGCAACCACGACCATTGCTCCAGCAACTACTCAAAGCCGCGAAGATCACCCTGCCTGAGGTGCTACCCAGCAGAGGAGTAACTGTGACCACTAGAAAGAAGCTGACCTCTCGTCGCAAGAAACGGTAACCCATGCGGGGTTCCAGCCGCATACCCGTACTCCAACTCAGGGAAACATCCGCTACAAGTTCGCCGCTGCATTGCAGGCTGCCTAACAGGGGAATGCCCCGGTGTTTATCCGCATAGATACAAAGGCAGGTCACGGCATGGGAAAGCCGGTCGCCAAGATGATCGAGGAGCAGGTCGACTGCTGGACGTTCCTGGTGGAAAATCTAGCTATGCCGATCGACTGATCCTGCTGTAATGGCGGACGATCGATGCTGCGTGGATGGTGATCGAAACGACTCAACAAACAGCCTCCGAATCCGGTGTTTTTCCTTTAGACTCCCTTGCCGCGGGGGTATAATCGCAACGTAGTATATTTATGTAGAGGGGGGAAAACGATGGTAGAGAAGGGTACGTTTCGTGTGAAGAGCGGGTTGGCGGAGATGCTGAAGGGCGGAGTGATCATGGATGTCACCACCGCCGAGCAGGCGAAGATCGCTGAGAGTGCTGGAGCCGTGGCTGTGATGGCCCTTGAACGCGTCCCAGCCGATATTCGCGCTCAGGGCGGGGTTGCACGTATGGCAGACCCCAAGAGAGTTGCGGAGATCCAAGCAGAGGTCTCCATTCCGGTTATGGCCAAGGTGAGGATCGGACACTTCGCGGAGGCACAGATCCTTCAGTCGCTTGAGGTCGACTACATCGACGAATCCGAGGTCCTGACCCCGGCCGATCCCCAGTACCACATCGACAAATGGGCGTTTACGGTTCCGTTCGTCTGTGGGGCGCGTAACCTTGGGGAGGCGTGCCGCAGGATCGCAGAGGGGGCGGCGATGATTCGTACCAAAGGCGAACCCGGAACAGGGAATGTCATCGAGGCGGTGAAGCACATGCGCCTGATGAACGAGCAGATTCGCGAGGTCCTCGCCGCTCCGGAGGAGGAACTGATGGTGATGGCCAAGGAGATGGGCGCCCCCTACACCATCCTCCGCCTGATCCGCGAGACGGGAAGGCTTCCGGTCGTGAACTTTGCCGCTGGCGGAATCGCCACCCCGGCCGATGCAGCGATGATGATGCAGCTTGGGTGCGACGGAATCTTTGTTGGGAGCGGCGTTTTCAAGTCCGGTGACCCGGAGAAGAGAGCGCGGGCGATCGTGCAAGCGACGACCCACTTCAACGACCCCAAGGTTCTTGCTGAGGTCTCGGCGGGACTCGGGGAGGCGATGGTCGGAATCTCGATCGAGGAGATTCCCCCGCACGAGATGATGCAGGTCCGCTAGATGAAGATCGGGGTCCTTGGCCTGCAGGGGGCGGTGCGAGAGCACCTTCGAAGCCTCGCGCAACTAGGAATTGAGGGAAGAATCGTCAAGAAACAGGAGGACCTTTCAGGCCTTTCGGGACTGATCTTTCCTGGTGGAGAATCGACGGCAATCTCGCTCCTGGCAGCCGGATCGTTCCTCGAAGAGCTTCGTCGCCTGGCAAGGGAAGGCCTTCCCCTCTTCGGGACTTGCGCGGGGATGATCCTCCTTGCGCACGAGGTGGAGGAACGAGAAGATACAATCATTGACGCAATCGACATCACGGTTGCGCGTAACGCGTCGGGAAGGCAGGTGGATAGCTTTGAGACGGTCCTTGCGGTGGAAGGAATCGGAGAGGACATCCCAGCGGTTTTCATCCGGGCCCCTTACGTGACGCGCTTGGGCGAAGGTGTGGCGTCTCTCGCTCAACACGAAGGAACGGTGGTGATGGCTCAACAGGGGAACGTCCTTGTGTCGAGCTTCCATCCTGAGCTGACCGATGACCTACGAATTCATAGGTATTTTCTCGGGATAGTAAAAGAATATATGAAGGAGGAGATGACATGAAAAAAGTGGCAATCAACGGGTTTGGGCGGATCGGACGAGCGTTCTTCAGGATCGCATTCGGACGCGAGGATATGCAGATCGTGGCGATCAACGACCCATTTATCACCCCGGATGTGGCGCGGTACCTCCTTGTCCACGATTCGGTCTATCACCGTTATGAGCGAGAGGTGGCCTCGGACGAGAAAGGGATTACCATTGACAAAACCTTCATTCCTATCCTTGCCGAGAAGAACCCGAAGGACCTCCCGTGGGGAGAGAAGGGAATAGATCTCGTGATCGAATCGACAGGGGTCTTCCTCTCCCCGGAGAAGGCGGCCCTCCACCTCGAAGGTGGGGCGAAGCGCGTCCTCCTCTCTGCTCCTCCCAAGGGAGAAGGGATCCCGCAGATCGTCTACGGAGTGAACGACAAAGAAGTCGACCTGAAGGAACACAAGATCGTTTCTGCCGCCTCCTGTACCACCAACTCGCTCGTCCCTGTCGCCCACGTGCTGGAACGTGAGTTCGGAATCATCCACGCCTTTCTGACGACGGTTCACGGGTACACCGGCGATCAGCGGTTGGTCGACGCGCCGCACAAGAAGATCAGCCGCCGTCGCGCCGCCGCGATCAACATCATCCCTACGACAACCGGTGCGGCTGCGGCGACCGGGAAGGTGATCCCTTCTCTCGCCGGGAAGATGGACGGTATCGCGTTCCGCGTCCCTGTCCCCACCGGCTCGGTTAGCGACTTCACCGTGGAGATGAAGAGGGATGTTTCCGTGGCTGAGATAAACGATGCCTTTCGTAGTTACGCGAAGAGGGATGAGCTTGTCGGCATCCTCGGGGTGAGCGAGGAGCCGATCGTATCTACCGATATCATCGGGGAATTCCGGGCGAGCGTCGTTGACCTTACCATGACCGCGGTGGTCGATGATCGCCTCGTCAAGGTCGTGACCTTCTATGACAACGAGTGGGGGTACACAAACCAGCTCGTACGCGTGGCGTCCATCCTCTGAGCCACACCTTGTGACGAGGGTCGCCGAGGGCTTGGCTTCCATCCTCTTTCCGCCACGGTGCCTCCTGTGCGGAGAGAGGACGGAGAGGCTCGCCCTCCTGTGCGAGCGGTGTACCCAGGAACTTCCCTCGCTTGATGGGGCCCGCTGTCACCGCTGCCAGGAACCCCTTACACAAGAGGGCCTCGATCTTTGTCGCGCGTGCGGAACGCGTGATCGAGGCTTCGACCTCGCGCGAGCGCTTGGTCCCTACGCAAGCGGTTGGGGAAGACTCGTCCGCGCCCTCAAGTTCGACCGCGAACGGATGGCCGCACGGTTCCTCTCCTACTGTTTAGCCGGGTACCTCACCCACGCGAGGCCGTTCGGCCATTTTGATGTGATCAGCTACGTGCCGATGAGCCGTGTTGATCGACGTGCACGGGGGTTCAACCAGGCGCAACTGCTCGCTACAGGTCTCGCAAAACGCCTCGGGCTCCCCTTAATGGCCCTTCTGACCAAGGAGCACAGGACCCTACCGCAGGCCGGACTCTCCGCTCGCGAGCGGCGCGAGAACTTGCGCGGGGCCTTCCACCTGATAAGATCTGGGGCGGGGAAGGTTCTTCTTATCGATGATATCTTCACAACGGGTTCTACTGTGGAGGCGTGTGCTCACACATTGAAATCCGGTGGTTGCAAGGAGGTTTTTGTCCTCACTGTAGCGCGTGCTTGATGAAGGGGGATCATGCAGGTCGAATCGATCTGTCTTGGGAGTTTGGCGACTAACTGTTACCTTGTTGAGGTCAACGGAACGACGGTACTCATCGATCCGGCTGAGCCTTCGGAGGATCTCTTCTCTTTCCTCGGGGAGCGGCGTGTCGACCTCGTGGTGAATACGCACGGACACTTCGATCACATCGGTGGAGATTGGGCCCTGCATGAGCAGGGAGCAGAGATTCTCCTCCATCGGGCCGATCTTATGTTTGTCGATCAATTCTACCCGGATCACCCGCCGATCGATCGCTACATCGAGGACGGGGACGAGATCGCCGGGAACCTTCGTGTCATCCACGTCCCAGGGCACTCTCCCGGGAGCGTCATCCTTGCCACACACGACGCTCTCTTTGTGGGGGATCTCCTCTTCGCAGGCTCAGTCGGGAGGACCGACTTTCCAGGCGGATCCCTTACCCAGATGAAGCAATCCCTTAAGAAGCTACTCGCTCTCCCGGGCAACTACCGCGTCTACCCAGGGCACGGTGAGGAGACGACCCTCGATCGAGAGCGGAGGACGAACCCGTACATCCTCTCTTGGAGGTGATCGATGAGGAAGGAACACGCCGATGTGCAGGCGATCAAGAACCGGATTGATATCGTCTCCGTGATCTCCCGCTACCTAACACTCACGAAATCAGGCGCGAACTACAAGGGACACTGCCCGTTCCATAAGGACGATACACCATCGTTCATGGTCAGCCCGGAGAAGGGGCTGTGGCACTGCTTCGGTTGTGGGGAAGGAGGGGATGTATTTGCGTTCCTGATGAAGATCGAGAAACTCTCCTTCCCAGAGGCGGCCGAGCGATTGGCTAGCGAGGTCGGCCTTTCCCTGAATCGTCGGGAGGACGGAGAGCGGGAGAAACTGCGTGCGATCAATTCGGAGATCGCAGCCTACTTCTCAGCCAACCTGGCAGATAGCGCAGCAGGAAGCCGAGGACGAGAGTACCTTATCGGCCGCGGCTACGAAGAGGAGACCTGGGAACAATTCGGCCTGGGATACGCTCTCCCCGGTTGGGAAAATCTAAAGAAACGCTTCGCAAAGCGATACGGAGAGAAACTGTTACTCGATCTCGGTCTTCTCGTTGCGGGGAAGGATAGCCCGTACGACAGGTTCCGCGATCGCGTCATCTTCCCGATCTACGACCTTGCAGGCCAACCGATCGCCTTTGGCGGACGGGCTTTCGAAGGAGAACCGAAGTACCTGAACTCGCCGAAGACCGCTCTCTTCGATAAGGGGCGCCACCTCTACGGCCTCTCCTGGGCGAGGGACGCGCTGCGGGAACGACATACAGCGATCCTGGTCGAGGGATACACCGATGTCCTCTCTCTCCACCGGGGTGGGGTCACACACGCTGTGGGGAGCATGGGAACGGCGCTTACTCAGAGGCAGGCCGATCTCTTGGCGAGGTTCGCCGAGGAGGTGGTGATCGTCTACGATCGGGATGCGGCTGGAGGCGCAGCCTCATTGCGCGGGATGCAGATCCTGCGAAACAGCGGACTCTCCGTACGGATCGCCACTCTCCCCGAAGGGGACGATCCCGATAGTCTCGTTCGCCGTGACGGGGCAGAACGGTTCTTGGAGATCGTCGATCAGGCGATCCCGTTTCACCTCTCCTACCTCGCATCGCTCAAAGAACGCCACGATCTCACGACCATTGCCGGTAAAGAGAGGGCGTTGACAGAGGCAAAGCCGTTCTACCAGGGAATCGCCAGTCTTCCCCTCCGCCAGGAGATTGCAAACAGGCTCTCCTCTCTGTTGGAGCTTCCCGTCGAAGGGGTGATTACAGACCTTGCGACGGGCCGGATGAAACGAAAGCCACTTGAGGAAGTAAATAGGGCAGAGGAGAAATGGGGGCCCCAAGAGCTGATCCTCTCCCTCCTCCTGCGGAAAGAGGTCGAGTGGAAGAGGGTGAAGGATGTTATCTCTATGGAGGATTTCTCGGAACAGTACCGCCCGATCGTAAAGGAACTCGCCTTGGAGGGCGAGTCGTTCGATCTCTCCGCGTTCCTCCTTCGCCTCGACGAGGAGTCGAAGAGGAGGGTGAGCTCACTTGTCTTTGCCGAGTTGACGTTCACTGATGTCGATAAGGCGCTGCAAGACGCGCTGACCAAGCTGGTGAAACGACCGGCGATCGAGCGAAAACTCGCTGCGTTACGGGAGGAGTTGAAAGAGGTCGAGAAAAAAGGGGATCATGAAAGGCTCAACGAGCTGCAGCGGGCCTACAGTGTTCTGGTGACAGAGAGACTGTCGAGGAGGGGAATCAATGGCGCAGGGTAAACAAAAGGCTGCACCCAAGGCAAAACCCGAAGAGCTTCCCGCGGAGGAACATCTCGATCAAGAGGTCGTGACGAACCAGGAACAGACCGCAGTCGACGAGACAGCTGAGGTCCTCACTTCCGATGAGGAGGTCGTCGATGGCGCCCTCCTCATCGATACAGAAGAGTTTCCCGAGCCCACCGAACTAGACACCACCGAGAAAGAGATAGACAGGCTTCAGGCCGTACCCACCCGTGGCCGTAGCGCCGAGGGAATGCGGACCACCAACAAGCGGGAAGACCCGGTAAAGACGTACCTCCGGGAGATAGGGAAAGTCCCTCTCCTGTCGAAGGAGGAGGAAGTCGACCTGGCGATGGCGATGGAGGCTGGAGCCCGGGTGAAGGCGATGGAGGTGGCGGTCGAGGCAGAGGAACAGTTGAACGTGGCCCTCCTGTCGAAGAAGGATGGGGTGAGCATCCTCCCAGCGGAGAAACGCGAGGAGCTCAAGGAGCTGATAAAATGGGGTAAGGATGCCGCCGTATCCCTTGGTTACGGCTCGGATCTGAAGAAGGATGGACTCTGTCACATACTGAAGGATGAGAAAGGGGTGCTCCAAGCAATTACGAAGGAGGGGAAGACCTCTCGCGAGCGGTTGACCATCTCCAACCTGCGGCTCGTCGTCTCGATCGCCAAGCGCTACATGAACCGTGGCCTCTCCTTCCTCGACCTGATCCAAGAGGGGAACATGGGACTGATGAAGGCGGTGGAGAAGTTTGACTACACCCGTGGGTTTAAGTTCTCCACCTATGCCACCTGGTGGATCCGCCAGGCGATCACCCGTGCGATCGCCGATCAGTCGCGCACGATTCGCGTCCCCGTGCATATGATCGAGACGGTACGTGAGCTCAAGCGCATCAAGCGTGAGTTCATTCAAGCCCACGGTGCGGCTCCCACCCTGGAGGACCTCGCTGCGGTCACCGGGATGTCGGTCGACAAGATCAAGAAGGTGGAGAACGTTTCGCAGTACACAGCTTCCCTGGAGCGGCCGATCGGCGACGAGGAAGAAGATACCCTGGGCGACTTCATCGAAGATCCCGCCTCCCCCTCCCCAACCAAGGAGACATTCCGCATGTTCCTGAAGGAACAATTGAACCGCGCCCTCGACCAACTTGACGAGCGCGAACGAGAGATCCTGAAGCTCCGATATGGCCTTGACGACGATCACCCGCGTACCCTGAAGGATGTCTCGTTGAAGTTCAACATCACCCGCGAGCGGGTGCGGCAGATCGAGATCAAGGCGATAGAGAAACTGAAGCATCCCTCCCGCCGCGGCGAACTGAAACGTTTCCGCGAGCTCTTGTTGGGCGAGTACTAAGGCCTGTGTCCGCGCGCGACTCTGCAACGAGGCCGGTCGTCGTGATCCTCGGGCCGACCGCGGTCGGGAAGAGCGCGGTGGCAATTGAGGTGGCCACCCGGCTTTACGGTGAGGTGATCTCGGCCGACTCGCGCGCCTTCTTTCGCGGGCTCGACATCGTCACCGACAAACCCTCCCTCGCGAAGCAACAAGGTATCCCTCATCACCTGATCGACCTTGTGGCGTTCGACGGACGCTACGATGCCATGGCCTTCCGCAATGATGTCGCCCGCCTGATCCCTGAAATCGAAAGCCGGGAGCACCTTCCAATCATCGCAGGGGGAGGGACCCTCTACCTTGGAGCGATACTGCGCGGGATCTTCTCCGGCCCGGCGGCCAACGGGAAGGTACGCGAGGCTCTTCTGCATGAATCACTCGATATCCTCTACGCGCGGTTGCTGAAGGTCGATCCAGCCGCAACAACAAGGATCCACAGCAACGACCGACTGAGGATCGTGCGGGCGCTCGAAGTGCATGAACTCACCGGCCGACCGATCAGCGAGCTGCAGAAAGAGGCACAGCCCCTCCCCTATCCATTCACGGTCTTCGGCCTCAAGCGCGAACGGGGGGACCACCGCAAGGCGATCGCCGCGCGGGTGGAGGGGATGTTGAGCAGTGGTCTGATCGACGAGGTCAAGCACTTGCGCGACGAAGGGCTCCATAAGAACTGCCAAGCCTATCGCACGATCGGGGTGCGCGAGACGTTTGAGTACCTCGATGAAGAGATCTCACGCGAGGAACTGGGAGAGAAGATCATTCGGAATACCTGGGCGCTCGCTCGTCGCCAGGCAGCGTGGTTCCGAAACGACAGCGAGGTCACCTGGGTCGATGTCACAGATAGGACCATCGATGAGGTGGCAAAGGAGATCACTAAATCACTCAATAGCAAAGGGGGGAAGGGACGATGAACGTACTGAGCGCTGCGCAGATCAAGGAGCTCGATCGACGGTCGGTTGAGGAAGGGATCCCGGAATCGACCCTGATGGAGACCGCGGGGGGCGCGGTCGCAGAAGCGATCGAACGCCGTACTGCGATTCACAAGGTAGTAGCAATTGCCGGAAAAGGGGGAAACGGCGGCGACGCGCTCGTTGCCGCGCGCAGGCTGTATGAAAGGGGGATCGAGGTGCGCGCCTTCACCATCGCTCCTTTGAACGATCTCGCTCCCCTAACGAAAGAGAAGGCAGATCTCCTGCACAAAGCGGCTCCTGGGGCGGTCTCCGCCATCTCCGAGGACCTTGTGGCATTCGAGGAGGCTCTCTCCTGGGCCGATTGTGTGATCGATGGCCTACTCGGAATTGGGGTCGATCGACCCCTACAGGGACAGTATGAAGCGCTAGTCCGGGCGATCAACCGCGCGCAGGTCATTCGCGTGGCAGTCGACCTTCCCTCCGGCCTCACCGCGGATCGAGGAACCCTTCTGGGAGAGGCGGTCAAGGCCGACCTCACCGTTTGCATGGCCGCCTATAAGCCGGCGCACCTCCTCTACCCGGCACGTGAATTCTGCGGTGAGATCGAGGTCGTCCCGGTTGGCTACCCCCCACAAGTAAAGGAAGAGGTCCTCCCGATCGCCTCCGTGGTGGAGAGAGACTGGGCACATACGCACCTCCCCGTGCGCCCTCCGGACGGGCACAAGGGAGCGTTCGGAAGGGTGTTGATCGTCGCCGGATCGACCGGGATGAGCGGTGCGGCGATCCTCTGCGTGAAAGGGGCCCTGCGCGCCGGGGCAGGGCTCGTCACCCTCGCCTCCCCGAGCGTGCTCAACCCGATCCTCGAGGTCGTCCTCCCTGAGGTGATCACCATCCCTCTCCCCGATGAGGACGGACACCTCACCGAAGCAGCCTTGGACCGGCTCATTCCTGTCTTGGACCGCGCCGATCTCCTTGCCGTCGGCCCAGGTCTATCACGCGATCCTGCGGTCGGCCTGGTCGTGCTCGATCTTCTGAAGCGAGTCGAGGTTCCAGTCGTGATCGATGCCGACGGACTCTTCCCGCTCGCCGATCACCTCGATCTCCTGGGAAGGCTCTCCGGCAGGGCCGTCCTTACCCCTCATCCAGGAGAACTCTCACGCCTGCTCGGTCGAGCGGCAGAGGAGGTCGACCGGAATCGGATCGAGGTCGTTCGCGCCTTCGCCCGCGAGCACGGGATCGTACTCCTCCTTAAAGGGCGGCCGACCGCGATCGGAACCCCGGAGGGCGAGGTCTATCTGAACTCAACCGGGAACACCGGTCTCGCCACCGGCGGGAGTGGTGACGTGTTGACCGGCCTGATCGCCGGCCTGATGGCGGGAGGAGCCACCCCAACAGAGGGAGCGATCCTCGGGGCCTACCTCCATGGTGCGACCGCCGATCTCCTCGCCCGCGATCGCGCCGAGCGGTCAATCATCCCGAGTGACCTGATCGGTGCGCTCCCCTACGCTATCGCCGAGGTGGAGAGGTGTTAGGAAGTAACATTGCACCCTTGTGTTTAACAACCATTGGGAAATTGAAACCCAGCTATCAGCAGCTGATTGTCAGCGGGGATGTTGGCAGGGGAGCTGATGCTGAATGCTGATAGCTGATAGCTCAAGACCTGTCCTCATCGACACCCATGCACACCTCGATTCCTCCGACTATAAGGCGGACCGCGCCGCGGTGATCGTACGTGCATTCTCCGAATCGATCGGGGTCATCACCATAGGGGTCGACCTCCGATCAAGCGAGGCGGCCGTTTCACTAGCAAAGCGACACCACACTATCTGGGCCGCAGTAGGGGTTCATCCACACGACGCGAAAACACTCGACCAAGGTGTTCTTTCCCGCTTAGCAACGCTGATAAAGGTACCAAAGGTCGTCGCGATCGGGGAGATCGGCCTCGACTACTACCGCGATCTCTCCCCACGAGCGGTGCAGCGCCGTGCTTTCGAGGCGCAGATCGAGCTCGCTGGGAAGTCGAAGCTCCCGATCATCATCCACAATCGCGAGTCGACGAAGGATCTCCTCGCGATCCTGCGACATCACGGCTCCTCTTACCACGGGGTCATCCACTCCTTCCTCGATGATGGCCCGCTGGCAAAGGAGTTTCTCGCCCTCGGATTCTACCTGGGGATCGGCGGACCGGTGACATTCAACAAGAACAAGATTCTGCAGGAAGCGGTGAAGGAGATCCCGTTGGAGCGGATCATCCTTGAAACCGACTGTCCGTACCTCACCCCCGTCCCCTATCGGGGAAAACGGAACGAACCGGCCTATGTCCGCTACGTGGCAAAGAAGGTCGCGGAGCTGAAAGGGATCTCGGTCGAAAATGTGAAGGAGAGAACGACGGATAACGCCATATCCCTCTTTGCTCTGTAGTCACGAAGTCGCTTGCCCCCCGCGTCCTCAAACCATTTAGGTGATACAGGCACTTGACATTGGTGGTGCGAACGCCATACTTATCCGTGGTGATTCCTCTACAATGATACAAACAAGAACGGCGGACGCGGCATTCTCTATAGAGAGCTTGTACTCTCTAAAGGGAAAAACAGCAGTTATCCAATTCATTGATGAGCAGTCTTTCTTGATTCCGCTCTTGGTGGAAGCCCGCGAAAAGATCGATATCTACTTTCCAACTTCAGAGGTGTCGCTAGAAGTGATTACCGATCCAGAGGCAGAAGGTGATTACCAGGTACTTGCTTCCGTTTCTACAAACCTAACCGCGGAGGATGCGTACAGAAGGCTCAAGGAGTTCGACAGAGCCTGGTGGTTAGATGAGCTGGGGCGATCACAGGGTTTATTGTGCGTTTCCGTAAAGCTACAATGAGTTTTGACTGGTCTGAGTACCTAAACGTTGCAAGGGAGCTTGCTGGGCAATCGACGGTTTTGTCTTCTGCCGAAGCCAAGAAGAGATGTGCAATTAGCCGGGCATACTACGCAGCGTTTTGCAGCGCTCGCAACTATCTGAGGGACAAAGATAATGACCTGAATATTCCTGTAGGTGGGAATGCTCATGGCTACGTTAGGAGACAATTCAAGACCAGCAAAGACAAGGTGCGCAGAGAGGTCGGTGAGTATCTAGCGCGGTTGGTAGCGAAGAGGAACCTTGTGGATTACAAAGACGACATAACTTCTTTGGCAAATCTGGATGGCGAAACGTACTTAGCCCTGAATTGGTCGCAAGAAGTGATTTCTGATCTTGCTCAGCTCTAAAGCCGCCTAACGCCGAAACACTCAGCTTCGCCAACACGAGATTGAACAACCCCCCCGTTTGCTTGCTGTGTAACGTGAGTATCTAAACCGAAGGTCCTGAGTGGATCTTTTGGACCGCGGGCTAATCCGTGGCAGGGAAGGGCGAGAAAACACCAAAAGTAAAGATCAGGCCCCGCGATCTGTTGTGCATCTGCGAGTCCTGTGACAACAAGAGCTTGCGCAAAGGGACTAAATCTCGAGGGCAGAGAGGAATTCGGCTGGGTCCAGGGCCTTGATCGCCGACTTGCGAAAGCCCTTCGTATTGCGCGTGATGATCGCTTCAGCGCCGATCAGACATCCAGCCTGTTCCAGGACGGCATCCTCGAAATCCTCAATCTTGCTGTCAAGCGCGCGTTCAATCACAGACCGATTGACCGGAGCAATCTCGAGCAGCTTCAGTAGACTGCGGATAGCGCGCCTCGCCTGAGCACGCGGGAGTGACTGTGCAAGGAGGTAGTCAACCGTGGTGAGGGTTGTCGCGCACAGAGAGGCTTCAATCCTCGACTCTTCAACCAAGGCGAACACACTCGCCGCTTGTTTGACAAAGGAAGTGCGCGCCAACAGGACATCCAGGACAACGTTGGTATCGACAAGCACCCTCACCGGTGTTTCTCCAGAAGATGCTTCTTGTAGTCAGCTTGGGAGACATCATGTCCCTTCAACACGCCAACAAGCGAAGCCGTGACCGGTGGGAGCTCCTCATCGCGGCGCGCCGCGCTCAAGGAGTCGACAAACTCCCCGACCATCTGGGAGACCGACTTACCGCGTCGGGCGGCTTCTGCCTTAGCCTGTCGCACTAGCTCGTCATCCATCCGTAGCGTCAGCTTCGTATTTATGACGTACATGATAGCGCAATATGTACGTCACGTCAACTTGTTACTCCTAGAATGTCACTGGCCGGGGTAGTATCCCCGGGTGAGGGTCACCTGGTGTCCCCGGGGTAGGGTCGGCTGGTATCCCCGCCCAAGATCACTTAAATATCCTCCATGTTGAGCAAACATGGAGGTGTAGATGG
>Ga0307428_1000725_pt1 | contig 18996 bp, 14 predicted proteins | sample SalMarWE160240MG_FD_202161 | JGI IMG/M metagenome (GOLD analysis project Ga0307428, IMG submission 202161) | Salt marsh sediment microbial communities from the Plum Island Ecosystem LTER, Massachusetts, United States - WE1603-240 | ecosystem: Environmental > Aquatic > Marine > Intertidal zone >...
TTTTGTAGACCGTCTAGTTTGTTTTTTTGCTGATGAAAATTCTGTACTACTTCCTTCATTTCTCCTTCCTCAAGTATCCCTGCAAATATATCTAATAGATGTGAAAATAAGTTTTTAGTTGTATACATTATGTTCAAAAATTGTACAGCACTATCAAAATCTTCTTTTTTCAGGTCTCTATTATCGGCTAATTCTTTTAGTTGTCTAAGGAAGGCGGCTGTGTTGTCGGCTATTTCGTCAAAATTTTTATTTAGTTTCTTCATTAATTCGTAAGATTTATATTGAAAATCAGATTGAGCCCCGGAGGAAAGGTTATTAAAAAGATCGGTTAAATTTTCGGCTGTGCCGAGATCTCTAGCAAACTTTTCTACATCTTTTACTAATTGAGTAGATTCTTCTGCCGTAAATTTTACTTCCTTAGATCGCTCAGAACGTAGAGCGGTTTCTGCTCGATCGAAAGAGGCTAATACATTATTGATTAATGTATCCATCTGTTCAAAGTGAGCTTTTTCTCGTTCCGCTAGCATTTCGTCTTTTTTAGCTAATTCTGCTGTGTAAGCAATTAATGAAGCATCTTTTGCAGCTAATTCTCTTTGTTGAGCAGCAAATTGTTCCTTTAGTGCAGCAAATTGGGCGTCTCTTAGAGCTAATTCCGCTGCAAGATTTGCTCTTGCCTCTTCCATTCCCTTCATTTCTCCTATTCTTTCTTCTCTTACTGCTTCACCCTCACCTAATCGTTGGACTATTCTTTGATAATAATCAGCAGTAGGTCTGTCAATTTGCCTCATTCGGTCTACTTGTCCTTGCATTCCTGCTCTCCAAGCTCCAAAATTTTCTCCTGGTCCTTGCTCAAGACGGGTGTTGAACTGGTTTTCAAGATTTCTTAATCTTGCTAATTGTCGTGGGCTAAGCCCATATAGCTGTCCACAGGTAATTATAATAAAACCAAGCATAGTTAATATATTTTTACCTTTGTTCATTATTTTCCCTTTTTTAGTTAAATTTTAAATTTTTATATTAATATTATTATAATTAATTTATTTTTCAATTTGCAATATTAAAAAATAAAAAAACTGTTACTAAAAGTTTTTTTGCATAAATAATCCCGGTAATTTACCGGGATTATTTGGTTGTTATTTTTCTAGAAAATATGATTAAAAGGAGAATCCAACCTTGCCCCATACTGTCCAACGATCGACTACCGCATCGTTACTGTTTGAGAAAAGATAAGATGCTCCAAGACTAGCAAATGGGGGGCGTTGACGTTCATCCCAACGATAGCCGAGAGCCCCATAAATAGTATAAGCAAGAAGGCCTGGGGTTGATGCTGATTGCAAATCAAGGTCTTCTTCTTTAATAAGACTGTCTTGGTACCGATCAACGGGGACGGGCAATACACCATCTGCGGTGTTTAACGTAGATTCTTCAAGCAATGGGTTACCAGTAATATCACGTATTGGCCTGGTGAGTCCTGCCCCAGTTGAATCTTTGAATGCAGGGCCTTCTTTCCATGGGCAATCTAATTTAACACATTCAGCACGTCGGGCGAAGAAATTGTAGCCAACTTCTCCTTGAAATTTTTTGCAGGTGTATACTAATGCAGAGTTCATGTCAAAAGTAAAACCAGGGGTAACTTTAACACATTGAGTAAAGACATTAATACCAGGAGTTGAAAGAGTAGCTCGATGTGGATCATCTTCAGGTAATGCTGCAGCTTCTTGTGCTTGCTCTTCATTAGCATATACTTCTTGGTATCTACTCCATGGTTTATTTTTTACATCAAATGACCGTGTTTGTTTTCTTCTAAATAAATATTGACTGTTTGAGGCAAATTCAAAGCGAAGATTTCTTTCTTTGGTTTCATTAGACCAAACTTGTAGACCAAATGCACTGCCAAACATAACACCAACATGTTTTCCCCAACCAACAATTGGTTCAAACACAAACTCACCATTAGGCTTATTGCCAGTTGGGATCAGTACACCAATATATGATTCAAGATGATAGGGCTCATGTTGTAACCACTCATATCCTAATTTTACTTCGATGTCAGCAAGACGTGTTTTAGTCATTGAGCCTTTACAGATTTTTCCAAATTTCCAATCAGACTGTTTAAATGCTTCTGTCATATTAGCAACGGCATTTGAACTAGCATTTTCATCTACGCCACCCCCATCATTAATAATTTTTTCTTTTAAATTAACTGATGTTTTGGTGCGGGTAAGAGGAGTTGAAATGCTAAAATAAGCAGCTCTCCCTCTTTCTTCATTTTGCCAAAAACTTTGTCGCCATTGAAAACCAAGCCCAACAAAGCTGTAACGTGGTTCAAAACAAATTCTACTTTCAAAATTTTCATTATTGGTAAAAATATTAAAATTTTGTGCAAGTAAATCAGGGTTGTCATTTGCTCCCAAGACACCAAATTCTTCTTTTACGAGCAGAGATGTTTTACCATTTGGCATAAAATAGCTCGTTATTTTGTCTTCTTTGGTAGATTGTCCACCAAAAAGAACCAATTGTATAGCGCTTCCTTTTCCCTCTTCAGAGGCATGTACTCGGTCATTGCGAAAAGCTGAAACCATTTCAGGTGAAACTGACTGAAAAGGTGGACGTATGGCAAGATATGATCTGCTATTTATTTCTGTATCACAACTGTCAGCACAGCTTCCGCTTGCTTGTACTATTAGTGATGAAAAAACACTTGCTCCTATAACCAATAAAAATAGATGTCGCTTCATTATTTTGTCCTTTTTATTTTAAATAAAGTAATTTCTATCCCTAGTGATTACTTCTATCATAAGCATTGTGATAGAGTCAATATTTACCACTGAAAAGAATGAATTTAAAATTAAAAAAAGGAAAATATGATGTTGTGTTTTAATCTATATTTTGCGATTCTTGATTTTTACCTATCTATAGTTTTCCTTTAGTTATGTATTTAGCTTAACAATTCAATTATTTCTATATAACTAGATTTGTTAGGAAAATTTGATGCTGCACGATTTCTAGCTAAATCTAATGCTGTATAACCACGATGAGTTTGTAAGGTTTTATCAGCACCAGCATCAAGTAATAATCGTACCATTTCTGTATGGCCATCGAGTACAGCACAGCATAATGGAGTTTTGCCAGATTTATCTTGCAAATTTATATTAGCATTAGCTTCAATTAAAATTTTTGCTGTTTTTTGATCAATAGTTCTTACAGCACAGTGTAATGGAGTCTCGCCAAAGGAGTTTTGCAGATCTATATTGGCATCAGCATTAATTAAAAGTTTTGTGGTTTTTATTCGATTTTCTATTCCAGTTGCAGCACGGTGTAATGGGGCATCGCCTCCGCTTTCATGAGTTTGCAAATCTTTATTGGCACCCATATTCAATAAAAGTTTCATTATTTCTGTACGGCCAAAAAAAGCAGCACAGTGTAATGGTGGATTGCCAAAATAATCCGGCAGCTCTATATTAATGCCTTCTGCATTAAGCAAAAATTCAGCAATTTTTGAATGTCCTTCAGAAATAGCAAGTATTAAAGGGGTCTTACTTTCTTCTATGTTTCTTATGTTAATGATATTTCTATTAGCAGCAGCAATTTTTTCTACGGTATCGAAGTCTCCTTCTTTTATTGCCTTAAAAAAATTTTTCTGTATATCTTCTGCTTCCATTGCGAAAGATGAAATTGTTGGAAAAAATAATAATAAAGTAACCAATATTTTTTTTAATGATCTTTTCATAAAATTTCCTTTTAATTATAAAGCTTTGTTATATAAGAAAAAGTATAGTTTAAATTACTTCGTGTAAAATAATAGTTTATTTATAAGTAATATGCTAATTTATCACATTTTTTCTCTGTTTTAATTTTACAATTCACTTGAATCTGTTAAATTTTCTTTTGAGCCACTATCTTTTATGTTATAATAAAAATTATTGAATTTTTATTGTTCTTTTACCAAATAATTAAAGATAAGGTTGTTGATGGTTCCGCGAGTTAAAGGAACGCAGGATTTTTTAGATCTTAGTTTATATAATTTTGTTATTGACCGAATAAAAAAACATTTACAACGGTATCATTTTACTGAAATTGCTACACCAATTTTAGAAGCAGTTGATTTATTTAATCGTTCACTTGGCTTGTATACTGAGGTAGTAACAAAAGAAATGTTTATCATTGCAACAGCTGATGAGGAAGAACCTATTTGTTTGCGACCAGAAGGAACTGCTTCAACAGTACGGGCATTTATTGAACATCAAATACAATCACCGTGGAAAGTATTTTCTTACGGGCCAATGTTTCGTTACGAGCGGCCACAAAAGGGTCGATATCGTCAATTTCATCAAGTAAATATAGAAATAATTGGTGCAAAATCTATTGCACAAGATGTGCAACTGATAAAAATGCTGGATCGTTTTTTTCATGAAGAGTTGGTATTAAACAATTATGCATTATTACTTAACTTTTTAGGCTGTTTTGATGATCGCAAAACGTATCAATTATTATTAAAAGATTTTCTGGAAGGGCCAATTGAAGGAGAGCTTTGTTCAATGTGTCTTGATAGAAAAGAGCGCAATATTATGCGGATTTTTGATTGTAAAAATCCTCTCTGCCAAAAAATCTATAAAAATGCTCCAACAATTGTTGATAATTTATGTAAACCATGTGAAAAAGAATGGCAACAATTACAAGAGCAATTATCGTTACTCTCTATTTCTTATGCTTATCAACCAACCCTAGTGCGAGGGTTGGACTATTATAATAAAACGGTATTTGAATTTGTGAGCAAAAACCTTGGGGCTCAAAATGCTTTTTGTGGTGGTGGCCGCTATGATCAACTTGTTGGACAACTTGGTGGAAAAGAAGATCAACCATCGCTTGGTGCTGCTATTGGTCTTGAGCGATTATTATTATTGCTTGAACCATTTAAAGATCAATTACCTCTTGAAAAATTACCGGCATTGCAAGTAATTATGCCATTAACTTCTTCCCAACATTCATTAGCATTATTGCTTGCTGATGATTTACAAGCGCAACATCTTTGTGTTGATATTTTATTAGCTGGAGATTCATTAAAAAGTATGATGCGTAAAGCAAATAAAATGGGTGCTACTTATGCATTAATTTTGGGTGAAGAAGAACAGAAAACACGGACGGTGACTATAAAGAACATGACAACCGGGCATGAAGAACGAGTAGCCCAAATTGATACTGCCTCTTTTGTTAAAAAATAGCTATTTTTCTTCCGCAATACCAATAACCCCACAGCCAATACGAGCACCAGCATTGCCACTTGGTTGTGAAATAAGATCATCCTCATCAGCATGAACAATAATGCTGCGTCCAATAACGCTTTGAGGGCCATTGAGCGTGATAAGAGGGTCAACAATATCGAAAATTGCATTTCCTTGCTTGTCTGCAATAATATTGCCCATATCTCCTACATGCCGCTTTTTACTTTCTAACCCCCCATGAGGTTGGTGAGTTGGATTAAAATGATCTTTAGTGCACATGGCATCAGCACAGCTACAATCCCCGAGTTCATGGATATGAAAACCATGCTTGCCGGGAGTTAATCCTTGTAATTGTGCCTGAATATGGGTCCCATTTGGGTGTTTTTGAAAGGAAACTGTCCCAGTTACTGTATTTTCTTGGGTTGGATGAATAATAGCTATAGCGCGTGTAGTTAGCGGGAAAATATGCTGGGCGATGGTATGCATGAGATACATTCCCATAGCAATACCCGTAAAAAAGAAAAAAATGCTTTTTTTCATGGTTACCTTATTTGTGTTGGACTGTCATTATTTGTCACTTATGGTATACTTAAAATACTAGAGTAGGTATTTTGTTTGATTGAGCTAAATTAGTAATTTCTAACTAAGCAAGCAAAATAAAAATTTTTTTAATGGGGTAATTTTAGTGAATTTTGATCCAAAAAAAACTATTTTTCTTATTGATGGTTCCTCTTTTTTATACCGAGCTTACTATAGCTTGCGCCCATTACATACACCAAATGGTATCCCAGTACAGGCGGTCTATAGTTTTTGTCGTATGATTAAAAAGCTAATTACTACCTTTAATCCACAGTATATTGCCCTTGTTTGGGATAGTAAAGGCAAAACAACGCGCCATGAGGTATTTAAAGATTATAAAGCGACAAGACAAGCTCCGCCAAGTGATTTATTTGATCAAAAAGAATATATTGTTAAATTTGCAAATCTCATTGGCTTGAAACAATTAGAACAACAGGGAATTGAAGCTGATGATATCATGTTTTCTATTGCGCAAGAGCAGACGAAAGAAGGTAATTCTGTGGTATTTATTACCTCAGATAAAGATATGGGCCAAGCATTAAGTGATCAAATCTATCTATACGATACGTTCAAGGACATTATCTTTGATAAAGAAAAATTTGAAAAAGATCGTGGATTTCCAGTTGAAAAGATGCCGTTTTTTTATGCCTTACTTGGTGATGTATCAGATAATATTCCGGGAGTTAAAGGTATCGGTAAAAAAACAGCTTTAACGCTTGTTAGCCAATTTGAATCACTTGAAGATCTCTATGAAAATTTAGATAAACTTTCACAAGCTCGTATTAAAAATGCGCTTGTTGTAGGTAAAGACAAGGCATTTTTAAGCAGGAAACTTTTTTTACTCCAATATAACCCGAGTAAATTGAATAAAAAGGATTTAGCGTTTCATACTGCTGATTGGAAAAAAGCATGTCCATTATTTAAGCAACTTAATTTTAAGTCTTTGCTTAAAGAGTGTGGAGGAGATACTAAAGAAGAAAAGTCAGAAACCATAGCAAAAAAAATTGATCAATGGAAAAAAGTAGATTTTAAAGTTGTTAATACACTAGAAGATCTTGTGAATTTAGCAAATTATTTAAAAGAGAAAAAATCTTTTGCATTTGATACCGAAACAACGGGGTTGAATCCGTTGACAGCCGATTTAGTTGGTATTTCATTTTGTGCAGAACAAGGGAAAGCATTTTATGTGCCTTGCAATCATAAAACAGCAGAAAAACAGCTTTCCAAAGAAAAAATTTTTAGTATATTAAAACCAATTTTCCAAGATGCACAATATAAAAAATATGCACATAATGCTAAATATGATCAGCTTGTATTACAAAGTCATGGTGTTACATTACAAGGACTTTCACAAGATACGTTGGTTGCAGCAAAATTAGTGCTCAAAGATTGGCAACGTTTAGGATTAAAACAGCTATCTGAATATTATTTTAACAAACCCATGCTGTCCTATGATGAAGTAGTAAAACATCATAACTATAAAAATTTTGCTCAGGTGCCGATTGAACTTGCAACGATTTATTCTTGTGCAGACTCTCACCAAACATTTTGTTTAGCGGCTTTATTAGCATCAGTATTAAAAAAAGAGAACCTTGATGCACTTTATCAAGAAATTGAACACCCATTGATTCAAGTATTATGTGCAATGGAACAAGAAGGAATCTATTTAGATGCAACAGTATTAAAAAAATTAGATAAAACAGTTACAAAAGAGTTATTATTAATTGAAGAAAAAATTATGGCACTTGTTGGGCAAGAGGCTGAGCAACTTAATTTAAATTCGCCACGACAAATTGAAGAGTTGCTATTTAATAAACTGAAGTTGCCACCACAAAAAAAGAGTAGCACTGGTCGTTATTCAACAGACCAATCGGTTTTGGATAGGTTAGCAGAGATTCATCCCGTTCCTGGTCTTATTATAAAACATCGTGAGCTTTCCAAATTAAAAAGTACGTATATTGAGGCATTACCGACCTATGTAAACCCAAAAACTAATTGCGTACATACAACATTTAACCAAACAGTGGTTGCAACAGGACGCCTTTCAAGTTTTAATCCAAATTTACAAAACATTCCGGCAAGTGGTGCAGGAAAAGGTGCAGAAATTCGCGCTGCATTTAAACCAAAACTAGGTAATGTTTTTATTTCTGCTGATTATTCACAAATTGAGTTACGTGTATTGGCTTATTTATCGCAAGACCAACGATTATTGCAAGCATTTTCATCTGGACGTGATATTCACACAGAAACAGCAGCACGTTTATTTGATGTTTCAGTTGATCAAGTAACAACTGAACAACGGCAATTAGGGAAGCGGATTAATTTTAGTATTTTATATGGACTGACGCCCTATGGACTTTCAAAGGACTTGAACATTTCGTTTAATGATGCAAAACAATATATCGAAAAATATTTTAGCCAATATCCAAATGTTTCAGCATGGATGGATAAAGTTGTAACCTTAGCGCAAGAAAAAGGATATGTTGAAACCTATTGGGGACGACGACGGTATGTTCCTAACATTTATGAAAAAAATCATACTTTGTATGAAGAGGCGCGGCGTGTAGCAATTAATACAATTGCACAAGGGACAGCAGCTGATATTATGAAAAAAGGGATGATTGATCTTGCTGCTGCTTTTAAACAGCGTAAGCTTGAGGCACAAATATTACTGCAAATTCATGATGAATTGTTAATTTCAGTTGCAGAAAAAGATCAGCAAGAAGTGATGGCACTTACCAAGCAGGTGCTTGAATCGGTGGTTGAATGGAATGTACCGCTGGTTGTTTCAACTACCAGTGGCTCTGATTGGAAAACAGTGACCAAATAGCCGATGATTAGCTTATTTTCAGGTAGTGTACTTAAAAATTTCTAGCCATTGACTTTTTCTTTTGATGTTTCATACTAAGAATTAAGCATTGAGATTGACCTCAATGCAGTTATCTATAATGAAAAAAATCATTTCTTTAAGATATAAATTGATCTTAATAACGTTTTTAAATTAGTTCATAAGGAATTCGAGTGGCAACGAGTAAATCTGGTGGTTCTACCCAAAATAATCGTGATAGTCAAAGTAAACGGTTAGGGATTAAGCTTTTTGATGGCCAACGGGTCTATGGTGGTGAAATTATTGTTCGACAAAGAGGAACTGCATTTCATCCAGGAAGGTTAGTTGGACGTGGTAATGACGATACTTTGTTTGCAACAGCACCCGGTATTATTAAATTTCATTATGGGCAAAAAGGGCGAAAGTATATTTCTGTTATAGCGGAAAAATAAAGAAAAACCCAAAAAAGTATCATTATAAAGAATAAAAAAACATATGAATTTTAACAAAAATAATTCAGGGTAGCGGAGAGTTTTTATGATCAACTTTCTACGATTTCGAGCACTAACTGCTGTTATTTCATTATTTATCATGCTTAGTCTTATTGGTGTTGCCATTTATCGGTACCAATCACGAGGACAGGTGTTTTTATATGGTATTGATTTTACTGGTGGCACGCAGGTACTTCTTAAATTTGATAAACCAGTTAGTGGTGTAGAAGTGAAAAATATAGTGGAAACAAAAGGATGGAAAGGAGCAATTATTCGTGAATTTTCAGATCAGGAAATATTAATTCGTGTGAGAGAATTTGCGAGTGATGCACAGGGACTTGGTGATCGAATGCGGGTTATTATTGAAGAGAGCCTTCCAGGATATGAAGTAAAGATATTGCAAAGTGAGAGTGTTGGTCCTGGAGTTGGTGCTGCATTACGATGGAAGTCAGTCCGCGCTGTTACTTTTGCTTTGCTTGCCTTATTAATTTATATAGCATTGCGATTTTGGTCGTTTGCCTTTGCTATTGGTGCAGTTATGGCATTATTTCATGATGCATTAGTCATGCTTGCTCTTTTTTTATTTTTGGATAGAGAAATATCAATTAATGTAATTGCAGCGATTTTAGCCGTTTTAGGTTATTCAATCAATGATACTATTGTTATTTTTTCTCAAATTAGAGATGATCTTAACAAAATGAAAGATTATCCCTTGGCGAAGATAGTAAACATAAGTCTCAATCAAACATTAAAGCGCACATTGCTTACGAGTATTTCAACAGGAATTCCGGTGACTGTAATGTTACTATTTGGGGGAGAGGCTTTGCGGAATTTTTCCTTAGCATTATTAGCAGGGATTATTTTTGGGACATATTCTTCAATTTATATTGCAAGCCCCATAATGATGATATTTTATCAAATAAAGAACAAAAAAACGACTTAAAAAGTGTGCATATTATTTTTTAATATACTACTAGAACGATTGAATTATTTGTAGATGATACTGTAGCATTTATAGTAGTTTTTAATTTACACTAATAAATGAAACCGTGTATTTAAATTATTTCTGTTCAATTTATTTTAATCAAAAAAATTAGATTATTAGTACGTTAAACGAGTAATGATGATCTGACATTATTCTCTTAAAGGAATTTTGATGAAAAAGCGTGACAACAAAGCTCACGATGCAACTATATCTGAACAAGCAGATCAAAAGAAGATGGATATTATGAAAACCCAAAAAAATAATGCGACAAAGGACAATAAGGAAATGGAGCAAATAAATAAAATACCTGAAGTAGGATTGAGTAATACAGAAAAAGAAAAAAAACAAGAAGAAATTAATCATAAAGAGAAGCAACAACCTCCGATAAAAAAAATAAATAATCAACAACGGCAACAGCAACCTCCTTTTAAGAGGCAAGAACAAAAACAAGTTAAAAATTCTGGGAAAGCAAAAGAGGTTCGGCAAACGCATATTCCACGAAAAGAACAGCCACGACACCAAGTACAGCAGCAAGGGAATCGACAAGATGTACGTACTGATAAACGTGTTCAGCCTGAATTTAAACCAAAAAATCTCCAAGAACTTTCACAAAATGAACTTAATAATTATGCACGGCGGCTTGGTATTGTGGGGGCTGGGTTATTAAATAGAGAGTTGTTAATAAAAAAAATTCAATATGTTGAAAAACACCCTGATCTTGAAATGGAAGTTGAAGGTGTATTAGAAAAATTGCCAGATGGTTTTGGGTTTTTGCGCTCAGCCTATTATGATTATATTTCTGGTCCGGATGATGTGTATGTATCGCCATCACAAATTAGACGGTTTGGGTTGCGCACTGGTGATACAATCAGTGGTGTGATTCGCAAACCAAAAGAAGGGGAAAAGTATTTTGCCCTTTTAAAAGTAAAAAAAGTTAACTATGAAGATGCGACTACGATGGGGGATCGTTTACATTTTGATCAATTAACCCCAATGCACCCAAATAAAAAATTTAACTTAGAGTTCAATCCACTTGCTCTTTCAACCCGTATTATGGATTTATTTACACCTGTTGGCAAAGGACAGCGTGGATTAATTGTAGCACCACCAAAAGTTGGTAAAACTTTATTACTTAAGGAAATTGCGCAAGCAATTATAGCGAACTATCCTGAAGTTTATCTTATTGTATTGCTTATCGACGAACGACCAGAAGAAGTTGCTGACATGCGTCGAACAGTAAGGGGTACAACAGCAGAGGTGGTGAGTTCAACATTTGATGAATCAGCAAACCGACATGTTCAAGTTGCAGAGATTGTACTAAAAAAAGCAAAACGCTTAGTAGAATCAGGCAAAGATGTTATTATTTTACTTGATTCTATTACTCGCTTAGCTCGTGCATATAATACAATAGCACCAGCATCTGGAAAGGTATTGACGGGTGGTATTGATGCTAACGCACTACAACGACCAAAAAGATTTTTTGGTGCAGCACGAGAAACAGAAGAAGGTGGGTCATTGACAATTTTGGCAACTGCGATGGTTGATACGGGTTCTCGTATGGATGAAGTAATTTATGAAGAGTTTAAAGGGACAGGGAATATGGAAATGCATATGACACGTAAACTATCTAACCGTCGTATTTTCCCTGCGTTTGATTTGCTTATTTCTGGTACTCGGCGTGATGATCTGTTACAACCAACAGAAGACTTAAATAAAGTTTGGGTATTGCAAAAATTTTTATCGACAATGAATGTTATTGAGGGGATGGAATTTCTTATTGATAAAATGAAAAAATTTAAAGAAAATCGCGAGTTTCTTGATTCTATTAATAAGCGTGGAGAAAATTCTCAAAAATAATTAATTAAAAATAAATTATTCGGTTGAGAAAATATCCAAGTTCCAACTAGAAAATTTACCCTGGCTTGCTTTGTAGTTGCCAACAAAAGCAATCATTGCAGCATTATCAGTACAGTATTGTCGTGATGGGGTAAAAAAAAGAAGGCCATGTTTTTTTGAAAAGGCATGCAGGCGATTGGTAATATAATTATTAGCTGCAACTCCACCAACAAATGTGATTGCTTTTATATGTGGATACTGCATAATTGCTCGTGCAAGTTTTTGCTCAAAAATATCGGCAATACATACTAAAAGTGAACTTGCTACTTGTTTTTTTAAAAGTTCATCATCTTTTTTTAAAAATTTCTTTAGCTTCATGTTATAGGCATTTTTATTTACTAGATCATAAAGTATGGCTGTTTTAAGGCCAGAAAAACTAAAATCAAGTGTTTTTGATTTATGTCGTGGGTATTGAAAAAAATCTTTAAAGTGAGTAGTTGCTGCTAATTGTTCAATAACTGGCCCACCGGGGTAGGGAAGATCCATTAATTTTGCAATTTTATCAAAAGCTTCTCCTGCAGCATCATCTTGCGTTTCTCCTAAAATTTCATACTCACCAAATTCTTTTATTAAATAGAGTGACGTATGCCCACCTGAAGCAGTAAGGCAAAGGTGGGGAAATGGGACCTTGTGTTCTAAAAAAGAAGAGAAGGCATGCCCTTCTAGGTGGTTAATACCAATTAATTTTTTTTTTGCTGCCCAAGCAATTGCTTTGGCAAAACAAACACCAACTAATAATGAACCAGGTAATCCTGGGCGATTTGTTACGGCAACTATATCAATTTCAGTAAAAGAACATTCTGCGTGTTTAAGGGCAGATTGAACAATAGAACCAATTTTTTCTAATTGGGATCGAGAAGCAAGTTCAGGAATAACTCCACCAAAATCTTTGTGAATATTAATCTGAGAAAACAAAACATTAGACAAGATCCCTTTTTTTTCCTGATATACTGCAGCGGCAGTCTCATCACATGATGTTTCAATGCCTAATGTTAACCGTGGTTTGTGCATAAAATTAACTAAGTAAGATGGTTAATAATAAGAGTGCGTTGTTGATCTTGTTTTATTTCTTGTTTTGTTGGGACATGAATGGTATCAGTATCTAGGGAAGCAATTTGAAGTTTTAGCGACTCTTCATACAATTTTTCTTCTGAACCCATTTGATCTATTATATTGCGTTTGATTGTAATAGGTGGTAATTCAAGTTTATTTCCCCCCTTGTTCATAGTGATTAGCTCTGGGAAATAGCATACAACAATAGTTTCATCAGGAATTTTCCCCGTTGCAGGTAATTGTTCTTCATAAACTTGCCAGTGATACTGTTTATTCTCTGTTTCAAGCTCATTTGTTTTTGAAGTTTTAATCGCATTCATTGTTTCAAGGACGTCAGGAAGAAGTTCTAGGCGGAAAAATTTGTAAGGTTGTTTTGGCGGAAGGCGAAGATAATCTATAGTATTTGATTGCCATCCTAAATGATTACATGTTTTTATTTGATATTGAATCTGCTCAGTAACAAGCAGATAAAATGTAGTTTGGTGGTTATTTTTACTTACTTCGAATGTTACTTTAGGCATATCTTTATGTGTATGACTATTAACAATTTTGCCACAATAATATATGCGGATAGATGGTGTTTTTTTTAATGTTCTTGGAAATTGGATCATTCCCATCATTAAAGAACGGGCATGTAAAAGTGGCATAGTGATTGATAAATAAGCAAAAATAAATGATAATAACAATAAGTATTTATTTTTTTTTCTCATTGTGCCCTTTATTTTATTGGTAACAATTTTATAGTTTAGCGTAACGAAAAGATATTACTTTTTCAATAATGGTTAATAAGAAGAAAATAAAAATATAGGGGTATTTGAAAGGGGAAATAATGCGCAGATTTATTTTATTTTTTAAATCACTGCTAAAGAGAGAATACTGTGCGCATAAATTTGCATTATCTTGTTGCATTGGTGCCTATATAGCATTTTCTCCTTTTATTGGCTTGCATACTATTATGGTTTTTTTATTTTCTTGGCTATTTACGCTCAATACGGCAACTATGTTTGCTGTTTCTTTTTTGATTAATAACCCATGGACAATGGTTCCAGTCTATGGAAGTGGTTATTTAGTAGGGAACTGGTTTCTCAACTTTTCTAATATTATTGTTTCGACTGGAACTGGAGATTGGTGTAGTATTTTGTCAAAATATTCAAGTAATTCCTTATTAGCTTTTTTAGTCGGAGGAAATTTGCTTGGCTTAGCAATTGGTGGCATACTATATCCAGTTATGTTGTATATTTTTCGTTGCTATAATGCAATTGAATAATAAATTTATCTTAACTTAAAAAAGCTAATTTTCCATGAAAATAGTTGCGCAAAATAAAAAAGCTTATCATGATTATGAGATTCTTGATACGATAGAAGCAGGCATTGTATTAACTGGCGGTGAAGTTAAGTCGTTGAGAGCGGGTCATGTCTCATTAATTGGGGCATTTGCTACTTTTCACCGTGGTGAATTATTTCTTATTAATTGTCGTATTTCTCCTTATGAAAAAGCGTATGTTAAGGATGAATCTCTTGCGACGAGGAGGCGGAAACTATTACTTCATAAGCGGCAATTGGATCGGCTTATTGGTGATGTATCTCGTAAAGGAATAACAATTGTTCCCCTGCGCATTTATTTCAACAAGAGAAGTAAAGTCAAAGTTGAACTTGGTATTGGGAAACATAAAAAGGCACCAAGCAAAAAAAAGGAATTAAAAGAACGTGATATTAAACGACAAACAAGACGAGAATTGAAAGGAGATCTATGAAGATGAATCGTTATGTTGTTGCTGCATTATCAATAGTAAATTTAGCAGGGGCGTCAGGCTTTAGATTAGCACCAAAACCAAAAATATTTAATATTTTTTTTAGTTTACCAATTCTTGAAACAGATAGACTTATATTACGCCCAATTGAACAAGAAGATGCAGAAGATTTGTTGGTAATTTATGCTGATCCAGAAACATTACAATTTACTTCTGTTCGTCCTCGTGAAACTTTTGAAGAAATATATGATTGTATAGAAAAATACAGAGAACGTTATTTTCAGGGAAAACCTGCACCATGGGCAATGGTATTAAAAGAAACAAATGTAGTGATAGGTTTGTGTGGCTTTATAAAATGGATACCTGAGCTTGCAAGTGCAGAACTGGTCTATTTATCAGCTCGGGGATATTGGGATCAAGGATTTGCTGCAGAGGCAAAAAGGGCTATTGTTACGTGTGCATTTAATCAGATGAAATTGAATAGAATTGAGTCACATGTTTATAATGGTGATGAAGTTTCACTAGAAGTAAATAAAACGCTAGGATTTCGGGTAATTGGTACTGTCCCAGAATATGGCTACTATAAGGGTGCTTATAGGGATTGTGTTGTTCTTTCTTTGTTAAAAAAAGATTTTGATACTATTGAACAGCAGTGGACAAAAGAGGAAAAAAACTGAAATTTTTAGAAAAAATATCTAAAAAAGCTCAAAAATTAGATTAAGTACATAAGTTGTAAAAAAAGAGCCAGTCAGTAGTTTATTTTTTATAAATTCATTTTTTTAGATAAATTTCAATTTCTCATATAAATTATAATATTTTTTTCAAAGAATATATTGAATAATTAGAATATTTTTTGCTACCTTTAGTTAAAGAGAGTAAAAAGAAAATTAGTGTCATAAAAAGGAGAGAGTAGTAATGAATACTAAGAAAAAATCGCTTTTCATAGGATTATTATTGACAATGTTTGGTGCCGAAGTAGCACAAGCCTATAGTGTTAAGATTATAAATGCAACTCCGTATACAGTAGATTATACCCTTGATATTATAGCAGGAAAAGATGAAAAAGGGAGTCTTGCTCCTGGCCGGCATAGAGTTTATAATACCATAGGTTATTTAACAAGAGGTGTTCGAGCTTCTGTGATTGAAGAGCCTAAATCTGGTTTAGTAGATCCACTTCTTGCGCGAGAAAAAACAAGAACATATAGTATTCCAAAAGGTGATTATTATTATTATTCACCTGGTATAGGAAACGCAACCTTTGTTATTTATGGACCATATTGGGCAAATGGGAATAAGGTTAAGTACCAGGTTAGTAGAAGAAAGCTTGGGGGATTATAAGCCTTTTTTCCGTAAATTTTTACTTCTTTAAGATCATAAAAAAGATCAGGAATTTGCATCGAATTCCTGATCTTTTTATTGGGGATAGTAAAAAATTGAATCTTTTTTAAATCTGGAAAATTTTGATTTTTGGTGGAAAAAGCCCTTTCGGTTTTCTGTTGACACTTTTATTTGATTTTGTTACAATTAGAATAAAATCATTGAAATATTCGGGGGCGTAATGGCTTCGACGTGGTATTGAGGATTTTGAGAGCATGTCGAGCGTTTACTGGGTGCTCGTAAAAGAATCAGTTAAAACAATAAGTGCAGAATCTAATTCTGTTGTTAGCTTTGCCTAGTCCTAGCTAATCTTATTGGTCAAACGTGTCTGTCAGTTTGACTAATTCGTAGAATATAAGATAGAACTCGTGGGCAAGATTGTATAGTTGCGTAGCTCACTGTAGTATCACGAAGCTATCTCAGATGATTAACTCTGTCTTTGAGGTGTCATGTGAGTAAATTCAAAGACTAAACATGAAGCGCTTGAAGTTTGCAGTATTGCGGACATGGGTTCGACTCCCATCGCCTCCACCAAAATTTAAAACAATAACAGACGTTATTGTTTTTTTTTGTTTCTAACTAATTTCCTGCTATGATTCATGTATTTTATCGATGAGCAATGGGTAGTTTTAATATAAAATAAATAAGGTTATATAAATACTTGTGTTTTTTTTTCTCTTTTCATTATAATGAAAATCAACTTGAATTGAATGCGATGGATGCGGGAGTGAAGGGAGAGTAGGGGTGAACAAATACTGAACAAAGAGGGCGCTCCCGCAAATTTCTTTTTTCCTATTATTATGCTAATTTGCTAGTAATAGCAAAATAATTAATGAAGATTGTCATGAAAATTAGTTGTAATAGGGGAGTTGGGAGATGAAATGGTACCAAGAATCTGCTGAAGATGTTATTACGCATTTTGGTACTGATAAATTTCATGGCCTGACAAGTGCGCAGGTAAAAAAACGACTTGCACGTGAAGGGGAAAATGTTTTACCCGATGTTGAAGTAAAAACGCTTTGGTCTATTTTTTTAAGCCAGTTTCAAAACCCTCTTATTTATATCCTTTTGATAGCTGCTATTATTATTTTTATTGTCAGTGATGATAAACGTGATGCATTTATTATTAGTGGCGTGCTTCTTTTTAATGCCATCCTTGGCACTGTTCAAGAAGGGCGAACACGAAATATTATTGAAGGTTTAAAACGATTTATAAAAACAGAATCCATTGTTTTGAGAAATGGAGAAAAAGTAGTTGTTGAAGATAAAGATTTAGTAATTGGTGATATAATTTTTTTGCAGGAAGGGCAGCGAATTCCTGCTGATGCGCGTCTTGTTACTTCTCATAACGTACAAGTTGACGAATCAGTATTAACGGGTGAGTCAGAGCCGGAACGTAAAAAGGTAGAACCAATAGAAAAAGAAGTATCTGTTGCCGACCAAAACAATATGTTGTTTAAAGGTACTTATGTGCTTGGAGGGTCAGGGAGTGCCGTTGTTGTTGGTACCGGGTTGCATACGGAGATTGGAAAAATTCAACGCGCAATTGATACTATACAAACTGCTATCCCATTAAAGAAAGAAGTTGAGCGCCTTTCGTACTGGGTATTGATTTTTATTCTTTGTATGTGTGTTTTTTTATTTATTATTGGTATTGCCACTGGAAAACCGATTAAAGAATTGTTGGTAGTATTAACTGCGCTTTTTATTTGTGTTATTCCAGAAGGGTTGCCTGTTGTATTAACGTTAGTACTAGTGAGTGGTGCCTATCGAATGGCAAAACATGCAGTATTAGTTAAAAATATGCAAGCAGTAGAAGCATTGGGAAGAACTGATGTTATTCTTATTGACAAAACAGGGACGCTAACTCGGAATGAATTGATGGTATCAACGGTTTTTTCTGATGATAAATTATGGCACGTGACGGGTCATGGCTATCATAGTGAGGGAGAAATAGAATTGCAAAACAAAGAAAAAGCTTTAGTTGAGCAAGGGAGTGATCTCGTACAAATGGGTATTGCAGCTTCTCTTTTAAATAGTGCAGAAATTACTTATCAGCCAAAGCTTGATCTTTTCGACATTAAAGGTGACCCAACTGAAGCAGCAATGTTTGTTTTTTCGAAAAAATTAGGTCTTTCCAAGCAACAATTGGAAAAAGATTATCAAACTATGTACACAATTCCTTTTGATCCGCTGTTACGTTATCAAGCAGGATTTTATAAAAAAGGAACAGGGTGCTTAGCGTATGCTGCAGGATCTCCTGAAGTTATTATGCAAGCCTGTGGCAATGTGAGTGATTCAGCAAAAAAAATGCTTGCACAATTACTTAATCTTGGTTTACGAGTAGTTGCTCTTGCTATGAAGAAAATTGATTGTGATCAATTTTCTTCGATAAAAGATACTGATGATAAGCAATTAGCATTTTTTAAAAAATTAGTAGCAGATGATTTACAATTTCTTGGCTTTTTTGGCATGGAAGATTCAATTCGTCCAGAAATTAAGACTATTGTAAAAGAAGCACGTGAGGCAGGATTACATATTGTGATGGCGACTGGCGATCACCAAAAAACTGCACGCTATGTTGGAGAGCAAGTTGGCATTTATCAAGAAGGAGATGATTTAGTTGATGGACTAGCGTTTGAAGAACTATCAGATGCAGATTTAAAAAAACGGTTGCCAGCTATTACAATATTTTCACGAGTATCGCCAGAATACAAAATGCGTATTATAAAACTCTATCACCAACAAGGGAAAATTGTTGCGATGACTGGTGATGGTATTAATGATGCACCTTCTTTAGTTGCAGCAGACTTAG
>Ga0307428_1000727_pt1 | contig 18984 bp, 24 predicted proteins | sample SalMarWE160240MG_FD_202161 | JGI IMG/M metagenome (GOLD analysis project Ga0307428, IMG submission 202161) | Salt marsh sediment microbial communities from the Plum Island Ecosystem LTER, Massachusetts, United States - WE1603-240 | ecosystem: Environmental > Aquatic > Marine > Intertidal zone >...
TTAATATTAAACCAGATTGAACATAATTGATATGAAATTCTTCTCGTAAAAGAGGTAAAAGAAGAGGAATAATAAACATATAAGAATCATTAAAGGCATGCCCCAACCCATTTATTATTAATCTTGTCTTCATTTCTTTTTTTTCCGGCATTTTTTCTATTACCTTTAACTATTATTTAAAGCATGGAGTTATATAATACTTTAACTCAAAAATTACACAAAATACTTAGAATAGTTTAATATAAGCGGTGCAGGTTTGCAAGTAAAAAAGTCCTGAAGTCATGGGGTCAGGCTTCACAAGTTCACAAAATATATAAAAATGTGATTTTAACATCAAATTAGTTTAGGGAATTGATAAAAATGTGAACTTGTGAAGCCTGACCCCACTCTCTTTTACAAACATCATTCCACATATTCTGAACCCCTATCTGATAGAGGGCCAGCTGGCGGTCTTCATCCATTTTGCTCTGCTCGGGAAGAGATTGGGTGTTTTCCCTTTCTTTTCGCTAAAAATTAAAACTTAAAATTTTATAATCTCTAAAAACCTGCTGCTTGAGAATTTTGATGATAATCAATTATTCGAATTAAAATTTGTGCCTACCCCTGGGGCTGCATGGCCCCACCCATTACACCAAAACTCATGACCGGTTGGCCTTTTTTGGTGACAAATGCAGGAATAATAGTATGAAAAGGTTTCTTTCCCCCCTCAACCTGATTGGGATGGTTTTTCTTTAGACTAAAACATGCTCCTCTGCTTTGCAGGCTTATTCCTGTACCGGGAATAACAATTCCTGAGCCGAAATCCGTATAATTGGATTGAATGAATGAAACCATCATGCCTTCTTCGTCCGCGGTAGTCAGGTAAACGGTATCACCATGTTCCTGAGGGAAACCATAGGAAATTTTTTGTGCTTTATTTAAATGAATGCACTTTGCTCTCCCGGACAAATAGGATTCATTTAATAAATCGTAATAGTTGATATTCATATAATCCGGATCAGAAATATATTGGTATAAATCAGTAAAGGCTAATTTCATGGCTTCAATTTGCAAATGAATACTATCGGCAGAATCCAAAGAATATTTTTCAATATTTAAATGAGAAAGAATTCCCAACATAATTAAAGCAGCAATCCCCTGACCATTAGGGGGAATTTCGTGAATATCGAATCCTTTATAATGCAGGGAAATGGGTTCTACCCATTCTGCTTGATGATTCAGCAGGTCGTCTTTGGTAATAAATCCTCCGGTTAATTGAGCATGAGCTGCAATTTTATCAGCCAATCTTCCCCGGTAAAAACTATGGGTTTTGGTTCGGGCAATTTCCGATAATGTATTTGCCTGGTCTATGAAACATATCTTTTCTCCTACTTCCGGTGTCCTTCCCCGAAAGGTAAAATTGTTCCTAAAATCCGGAAATTCTTCATACTTACCGATAACTCTTTTCCATATTTTGGCAGTTATGGGAGAAACATGAAAGCCTATTTTCGCATATTTGATTGCCGGTTGGAATAAGGTCTCAAAAGGTAATCGTCCAAATCTACAGAATAGTTCAAACCATCCCGATACCGCTCCGGGAACGGTGACTGTATCCCAGCCGGTAAAGGGCATTTTTTTATATTTTTTAATAAAATAATCAAAACTCCACGATTTTGGCGATTTTCCTGATGCATTCAGTCCATATAATTTTTTAGATTTATTGTCCCAGATAATAGCAAAAGCATCTCCACCGATTCCATTGTTGGTGCATTCAACCACCGTAAGGGTAATGGCGACAGCAATAGCGGCGTCCGCTGCATTGCCTCCTTTACGCAAGGTCTCAAGTCCGGCTTGTGTTGCTAATGGTTGAGAAGTAGCTACCATGTTCCTTGCAAAAACCGGCATCCGCTGCGAAGAGTAGGGAAAATCCTAATTATAATTTGACAATTTATATTACCCCAAAGATAAAAATAATATTTTGCTTCTGAGATACTTTGTAAAATAAATTTTGAATTTTTCTACATACTTAATACTAAATAATTACTAAAAATCTTTTTTTATAATACACTTTCTGCATTGGTTTTGCACAAACCTTATATTAGAAATTCATCCACCTTTACTGCGCGATAACGAGCACTACTATAATTCTTAAAACTTATCGCTTCTTTCGGACAATAAGCAAAACATCTCATACAAAGAATGCAATTATTTAGAAATTCCGGATATTTTATTAATTTAATATTATCTACCGGACAAAGTTTTTCGCATAATCCGCATGAATCACATTCGCCTTTATTTACCCTAATAGGAGTCAATGACTTAAAAAATCTCCAATTACTGTTACTTTGTGAAATTAGCGCCATTAAATCGGAATAAACAGGTAAATCAAGCCAGCTTGTTTCTCCATCTATTAGTCTTCTTACAAATTCGGTTGCTTTAATGAGTGATTTTTTAATTTTTTCTCTTTTTTTATCATTCATCCCTTCTCTTATAAAAACATTGCTGGGCATTATGAACTCTTTGGCACCAACAGGGATATATCCTTTTCTTCTTATAATTTTTCTTACTGGACCAAGAATTCCACCTGAGTACATTAGCATAGTATCTATCATAAATAAAGGAGTAGAATGGGCATAAGGCAGATTTTTTATGAATTGCCATATAAAAGGATATGTACCCTGTACTGCAACAGGAAATCCCAGTCCAATAATATGATTAGTATCTATACTGATGGGATCGGTCCGCTCTATTCTATGGTACCTTGCATCAAAGTTGTTTTCCTTAAATAATTTAACCATTTCTTTTACAATCAAAAGAGTATTCCCTGTCCCGGAAAAATAGTAAAAATCTATTATCTTTTCCGGGTATTGTATTAAACCTTTCAACAAATTCCTTCCTTCCTACAGGTTTCAGGATAGAAAGCTCTGGATTCAAGCTTTGACCTTTCCAAAATACGATAATATAATCTTTTTTTTATCATTTTAAGACGGTAAAGAAGTTATTGTAATAAAATTCCACATTCCCTATTTATCTAATTTAAAAGTAAAATATTAATTGTCCAAGAAAATAGGATATGTTCCTGTTTATACGAATAAGACAAATAAAACACCCCTCTGTCATTTTATTAAACTTTCCCAACAGGTGCCATATAAATTGTAAATTCCTCCACACCATCAATTCCAAGAATACTATCTGCAAATTCTTGATCATAAGCGGCAATAGCACAAGTCCCGGCACCAATTGCTTCACACGCCAGGTAGAGGTTTTGACAAACATGACCGGCATCCAGGGCTATCACTTTATAAGATGCCCTGCCGTATCGCCATTCCATGCGTGCCGGTACAGTGCTCCAAATGAAGGTCAGTGCGCTTTTGCCGGCGAATGATTGACCAAGAACGGCTTTAATTAGCAAACCCTCAAGATTTTCGTGTTTAACCAATTCAACCAGTTGATGACTCATCGGTAAATAACGATAAATCGCCTTGGAAATCCCCTCCACCCTGAAAGCCGCAATGTAGGTTTCCAGAGCATGCCTGCATCCAACTGAGGGCACGGTTCTGTAATTTCTAACTGCAGATTTTTTTCCTCGAAGACCTTGAGTTGCCCATAGAAGGAAAGAAAGTTCTTCGAGTTTTATTGTATCAATAGTGTAAGACCTTCTCGATTTCCTTTGGACAATCGCAGCCTTAACACTTACTTCAGGAATTGATTTCCAATCCCCTGGTTTTATAAGGCTTATTCTTCTATCTTCAGGATTGCAGGGTTTTTCTGCTGGTGGTGGTTTGATACCTCTGCTCTGGTCTGTTGTCGAAAAATCAATCGTTTTCCGAATACTGTCCTTAAGAAAGTTTCTAAAATCTTCAGACATAGAAATACCCTCCTTTTTAGTTAAAATTTCTTAAAAACTCTGGCTAAAGATTTTCCAGGTGCTTTTAAGTCCAGGTCTAAAAAATAACCAAAGGGAGTTTGACATGTCTTATAACCTGTATTTTCTAATCGCTTTTCAGCGTTATTAAATATTGATTTTGTTATCTCCGGTTCAGCTTTACTTAAAGATAAATGAGCAAAAGAATGCAATATAATACTGTTTGTGCTATTCTTTTTAGCTGCCCATTTTAAATTTTTAATTAATTTAGTTTCAACTTTATCAATTTTTTCTTCGTCTTCTTTTTCAACTTGAATAAATCCTACCAAAACATCTTCTATTTGCTTTTCTTCTTCATATTTCTCCACTATCTCTAAAGTTTTTTTACTTGTTTTATAGGCAAATCTATCCGCATAAATCATCAATAGTTTCACATCTTTATCCTCCTTGCTAAAGCTCTAAAGCCCTACCCTATAGAGTACCCTATAGGGTCAGGTCTTGCAATATCACATTTTATCTTTCTCTTCAATTCGTTTAACCGCCCGGCTCACCGTAGCTCTTCTCATCCAGCGGTTCTCTGTTTGGGTCCATTCCTTTAGCTCTCTAATAAACTCAAGGCATTTTACTAAAAAATTCCCTACTGTATGATTACAAAATCCGTCACACTTCGCCCAATTATTTACATATTTCTCTATCCAGCTTTTAAATATAGTCCAATCATCCGGTTCAAATTTATCAGTAATTTGAGGAAGCCAAAAACTAACAATAAAAGCTTCTTCACAATAATCTGATAAAAAAAGCTGTTCACACAAATCGAATATATCCTGCTTTTTAGACATTTTTATTTCTTTCTAAAACTATTTAGCAATTTTCCTGACCGTAAGAGTTTTTACTCCATGACATTTAACTTCTTCTTTGAAAAAACGCTGAAAGCTTTTTTGAGTATTATCATCAATATTTTCTTTTAATGATTCTCTGATCCTTTGAACAGTTGGATTCATTATATTCTTGTTCTCACTACAATTTTCTGTAAAAAAATCCACATAACTTTCGAACCAGGGAACTTTTCATTTTTTCCATCATCCATTTTTCTGCAACACGCTTTGACAAGAAACCCATAGTGGGGAATGAATGTGCCAAAAACATCACGCTATGCAATCTGATTTTTTTCTGGACAATCAGTGCCCATTCATTTATCATCTCTCCCGAGCCGTCACCTACAATTTTTACGCCAAAGACTCTGCCCAAAGAATTGGTAAAGACCTTAACATAACCGACGCTAACATTTTCTACTAAATCTCCCGTCTCTTTGCCCCCATTCGGGATAAGGAAATCATCCATCTGTACAATAGTGCATTTCGTACCAAGTCGGGTGAATCCCTGTGCCAATCCGCAACCGATGGCGCCTCCACCAATTATCGTCATGCTTTCTCATGCTCTCTGGGATTTTAGATATCTTGAATATATTTTGATTGGTCAGGATATCTATATCTGAGATACTGTTAATCGGAGGAATCAGAGGTTCAGTTCCGGTTGCAATAAATATTCTTTGAGCAGTAATAGTTTTATCGCCTACTCTTACTGTATGTGAGTCAATAAAACTTGCCTCTCCTTTGCCTAAGACAAGCTCCACTTTATCAAACATCTTTAATGTTTTTTTCTCGGAGATATAAATTAAATCAAAATCATTTTTCATATTATTTTCTCCTTATTGCATTTTATCAAGCACCTGATTGCAATACATAATACTCTACATGATCCCACTTCTTCCTCCTATTCATGTCAATATATTCTGCTATCTATTTTGTTATATTGCAAGACCTGTTCCCATTATGAATTTTATCAGTGGGGTGATATCAAACAAAGAACCGTCCCCTGTTTTAAGGGGTTTCGATAAGCAGATGGTAATGGTTGTTCATCAGACAAAAGGTATGTAATATGAAGTGATATCTTTTTACCACAGAACATAAGAGGCTGAGGAAATCAGCAAAGTCTTTCTCATCAAGGAAGATTACCTGCCTGGCATTTCACCTGGAGGTAATATGATAGATAAACTGCTCTTTTAAATTCTATCCGTAATGATTTGGTCATGTTGCAATATAGCATATACTTTCTTATATTTCAAGACCCCGGTATTTCGCTATTTCTTTCTTACTCATTATCATACAGTCTACCATCCTCGGGATATAAAAGATTTATCTCCCTCCCTGTAATTCCATTAATAAACGAGAAAAATTATCATTTACCTTTTCTATCTCTCGCACTGCCTGTAATATACTACGGTAAATTGCATCATCTTCTACATTATCAGTTTTCTGCATCCACCTGCTAAATTTCTTGCTGTACTCTTTATTATGCTGGATCCAAGAGTTTAAAAGAACTCTAAGTCTACCCTTTTCATCTGTCGGGTAATCTCTAAAAATAGTTTCCACCATGTTCTGGATTATAGGTTCGGGAACTGCGCCCAGTATTTCATTCACTTTCCGACCATCAACAAAATACATCTGCATAGGTATGCTCATAATCTGATATTTTATTGCTGTCTGCTTATTTGCATCTACATTTAACTTGCAAAACTTGAATCTACCATCATATTCTTCAGAGAGTTTGTCATATATCGGAGAAACCAACCTACAAGGACCACACCATGGAGCCCAGAAATCTACCTCTGTGGGAAGATCTGAATTTAGGACCTCCTCTTCAAAATTTTGATCTGTAATTTCTACTACCTTACTCATAAATTACACTGCCTCCTATATAAGTAGATAAGAATACTTATTTTTAACTCTATCTCCAACCTCTTGAACGTACTTAAAAGCGGACATTACAGCAGTAGCACCGTCCCCAATTACAGCAGCTATCTGACGCAATGAGTTTCTGCATATATCGCAGGTATCACAGTAAGAAACACCGTAGCCTAAAAATTTTTTCTCTCCGGGAACTGTCAACTTTCTATATTCTGAGCCACAGGCGATAATTATACTCATAGTCTCAAAGGTTCCCTCAGTAGTAAAGACATTATAGAATCCCCTCTATTCAGATTTCACAAAAATCCATTCATCGGCTTTACTTGCTACCTCAGAATTATTTAATCTTTAATGCATCTTTATCTGATTACGGCGAGAATGTCGCTTCTCGATACAATTAAATACTTTTTATTTTCAAGTTCAATCTCATCACCGGTGAATTTAGCATAAATGATTGTATCCCCTACTTTAATTTTTTCAACAAGATCTTCATCTGTCCCAACCTCGACAACTTTACCTTTTCTTGGTTTCTCCTTTGCTGTATCAGGAATTATGATGCCTCCTTCGCTTTTGCTTTCCGCAATTTCAATCGGTTCAATTAAAACACGATCCTCAAATGGCTTGATCTGCATATATAAAACCCCCTTTTTATTTGATACCTAGTAATTTATCAATTTTCACCTTATCAAAACCAACAATTGCCCGGTTATTAATCAGAACAACAGGAACGCCTTTTATATTTCGCCGCTGAAGCTCTTTGGCTCCATCACGGTCTTTTTCTACATTTACTTCCCTGAATCTGAATCTTTTTTCCCTTAAATATGCTTTAACTCTATTACACCAAGGACATGTGGCTCCGGTAAGAATGATGATCCTCGGCTGATTATAACCAGGCATATTTTGACTCCTTTTGCAACTTGATTGTCAATGGATTTAAAATACTTCTTTCAAAATTTTTATTAAATCCCTATTTTAGATTTTAGTTAGTAATTCTTTTCTAAATCTTCCATTAACTTTTAAACTATCTTTTCTATAATATCATTAGAAATTTTTCCTACTATTTTTCCAATCCTTCTCATTATGATTTAATACCTTTTCAAGTGCTGCTAATCCTTTCTTTATTGATTCGATTTCCTGTGAGCTAAGTTCTGAGGTTAGCATATTTTCAAAAGCCATTTGTTCTTTTTTAATATCATATTTTAGTTTTTCCCCTCTTTTGGTCAAACAAACCAACGTCATTCGACGATCTTCATCCTTTATTTCCCTAAATAAATAGCCTTTTCTTACTAAATTATCAATAATTCTACTTCCTCGAGAGGGCGAAAGATTCATTTTTTGGGACAGTTTTGCACAACTTATACTCTCTTGGTACTCAATAGCGTTGATCCCTTTTAATTCAGCTATACTAATATGGCATGAAGAGCTTATTTTATCTTCATTACAGATACAATATTTTTTTAAATTTAAAATAGTCTGATAAATTTTTTGCATAATAATTTATTACTTGCTTATAACAATTATTTCTGATAAGGATTATATACCTTCTATTAATTATGTCAAGTATAATTTTGAGTCCATATGATTATTTTAAGTACAATAGATTTTCTATCATTGGGTGATCTTTTTTATTCCATAATTTACTACAACATTCAACAGGTAAAAGGTAGATCCGAGCCTATGGAAGAAAGCCAAGCTGATGGCCTCACCAGATAGCACCCCAAAAGAGGAACTCATCACTGATATCATAGAACATCCCAGGCACAATACCATCCCTCAAAAAAGTCAAATTGACCATTAAACGAGGAAATCATCGATAGAATCCAATTTTACTTACAAGAAAATGAGACCGATAGAAAAGAAGAGAAAATCAAACAGTAGGAGAAAAAGATCGATATTCATAAAACCCTCCAAGAAGAGGGCTTTGCTATCTCTATGGGGGTCTATAATTAAAAAATATATTATAAATATTAATTCCGCCTTCTTGGAGTGTTCCATATCAATTAAAATTAAAACACATCCTATTTTAAAATCTCAACCATCCGGTTAAAAAACTCTCAGATCCTGCAGAGGTTGTCCACTAAAAGTTACTGAAATATTGAGCTGGTACAAGTATCTATTTTAATTTTAAATAAATTTAGCAACATCTTTTAGCGACTTCTTGGTTATTTTAGGTAAAACTGTATCTTTAGCTGGATAACCAACGACCAGTATTAAAAAGGGCCTTTCATTGGAAGGTCGAGACAAAATCTGATTCAAAAAACCCATCTTACTGGGGGTATAAGTTAAACAGACAAGTCCGGCATGATGGACAGCAGTAATAAGCATACCTGTGGCGATACCTACTGATTCAGTCACATAGTAATGACTTTTTTTACTGCCATCAGATAAAAGGCCATAGCGCTGGGCAAAAATAACTATCAAATAGGGGGCTACCTCTAAAAAAGGCTTATTTTCATTGGTACCTAAAAGTTTTAAATCCTCCACCCACTTTCGGGTCGCACTTTTGTGATAGAACTCCCGCTCTGTTTTTTCAGCCTCTTCACGGATCTGCCGCTTAACAGCAGGATCAGTTACTATTACAAAATTCCAAGGTTGTAGGTTAGCCCCGCTGGGTGCTGTTGCTGCTGCACGCAAACAATCTTCTATGATCTCCCGAGGTACTGGCCGATCTGAAAATTGGCGCACCGTTCGTCTTCTCTTCATTTCTACATAAAATTCAGCTGAGCGTTTTTTCATCTCCTCTGGAGAATATTTATAATAGTCTGTAAATGAAGAAAATTCTGCTTTTTTCATAAAAATCACCTATTTTCCATTAAAGATTTAGACATATATTATTATTTTTAATTCAATTAAATTAAATTAAGAGATACCCCATTTTTTAGCTTAATTTTTTCTTCTTTCACATTCCTATGCTAACTCTAAAAGTAGAAACCTCCAGATTATCCACCATAAATTTAGCCAGTTCCTTTTTTGTTCCGGAATATCCTTTAAGATTATTTTTCTCACAAATTTCTTTTAAATTCTTTACGGTTAGAGTTTTAAGGATAGATAATTTCTTTCGTTTATCACTCATTTAAAATCCCCCCTTCGAATATAAATAAAATTAAAATAGTAGAAAGGAAAGAACTATAATTTATTCTAAACTAATCAATACTGCAGTCAATTTTATTTTACCTATGCACCTCTTAAGAAAAATATTTTTATGCTTAACATTTAGAAAAGAAAAACATTAAAATATAGAATGTCTTCCCTTCTTTTAATACTCATAGTAATTTTGCTATTCAACTTAATTAAGTAATGAAAACTAGAATCTCTTCTTGTTTCTTTTATGCTCTTTACTTTCTATTTTAACGATATTAAATGACACAGACATATGAACACCAATGTATTCTTAATTAGAAAAATATCCATTTTTTATTTTAAAATTTTGTGAAAATATCTAAATTTCCATCATATATTTCTATCTAAAATGAAATGTGCCTATATCTTTAACCTTAAAAAGTTAGAATCCTATCCGGCTCCCTCTAAATGGTGTTCATAAACTGCTTTATTACCTTGGATTAAAATTTTTATTCCAGTTTCATTAATTTTCTGATCCTTATTCACTTCAAAGATCCAGCTTAAATAAAGGTTTATTTATTCTTTGCCTATAAAGGTACCTTCGTTATTGGTCCAATCGACATTGTCGGCAAGTAAAGACAAGGTTTTCTCTTTATCCCTTTTGCACTCACCCAACAGTTCTACCTATCGTTAGGTATCAACGGCGCGGCTGTAAGCCGCCTGCATTGTATGCTCTGGTAAGGCAAGAAATGTCTTTTGTCAAGAGCAGATCCCTTTTTCACTTTTTCATTTTCATACCCTTCGATTCCTCTATTCCAGGAAAGTCTCTCTGCCCAATTCTCCTTCACCGTAAGCTGGCATTTTACCAGAATGAGGAATGCCATCTCCGCTATCTTCATACCAAGGAGTTTCCGACTGTGTATTTTTTAATCTTGCATAATTAAATGCTTCAACCATAGATATTTTTCCATCGCCATTTCTATCTGCATCCACTTTTGTAGCTTTCGAATCCGCTCCATTAATTGCTGATGAAAATTTGTCACCATCGCCATTGAGATCTAAATTATAATCTTTTTCAAGTATGATATCTGCTGCGGGTTCATCTCCATTTGCATCAATTTTGCCTCCAAATATCTTGCATCCTGTTTTGTAGAAACCTCCACCGTGGTTAGTGGTAAATATGAATACAAAATCTTCTTCAGATGAATTCTCTCTTAATAGATTAAAAACTATTTCCAAACTGGTTTGCGTTGCTGAATAATGTACTGGTATTTGCTCATCAAGCCCTTCTCCATCGGCATAGAGAACAATTATATCTGTATACCCATATTTATTTACGAGGGTGCTGTACATGAATGTTAAGTCATTCCAATATCGAATGCGATTATATGCCTTCTTAATACCTCCACTAAAAAGAACAGCATAACGACGATAAGGTAATCGGAGTTCTAGATAAGGGAATATTGTAACTGGTTCAATCCAAACATCATATTGTCTCAATCTTTCTATTATCTTGTATGAGATTACCTCTATTCCGACATTCTCACCTCTATAGTTTTCAAAATACTCAAGGGGAGTGACAATACCTGTGACCCTCAACCTTTGTCCTCCATATTCCTTTGGGTCAATCTCTTCAGCCTCTTTGTCGACCAGAATAATGTATTGATCCTTTGGCATGGGCATATTCACAATAACGATATCAAGGTCAGTAACTAACATTGGGAGTGGGTCACGGACAAAAATTCCTTCTACAATGACGGTTTTGCCAACATACCTACTCCATTCAGGACCTTTTAAATGCCCAATGGTTTCAATTTCCTCCGATGGTCTTGGCTCTTGTAGGTAACCGATGATGATAACTCTAAGAAAAACAATACATAATATTGCCATAATAAGAAAAGATTCAAATAGTAATTTCCTCATCTGTATCCTTCTTTACATTAAATAAAATAAAAAATTATGTGTCGTCAAAGTAACGGGTTGTTCATATTTATAATTTCCAATATATGTCTATTATTGAGAGTTAAGTTTCTCTCTAAGGTAACTAGGAAGCGTAAAACCGCTCATCAAGGTCACACAAAACCTTAATTATTGCATCTTCGATGAATTTAGATAAGTCCGAAGTATTAGATAACTTTACAATAGCATTGGCGGTAGCATTCCATATTATCCAATAATCATGTTTTAGTAATTCCCGAAGATTCTCAAACTGTTTTCGACTAGTAATCTTCGCGTAGGTTACACCAACAAATCGTTTAATAAAGTAAAGATTATTGAACTTTACAACAGGTATTTTTTGTTTAGGTCGCTCGTCTCGATGGTAATACTTCCAAAATTCTCTAGATTTGATAATTTTTCCAAGATGAGAAAGATGTTTATACCTTGCTAATTTTGCAATTTCTTTAAAGACAACTGGAGCATTCCAAAAATCAATTTGCTGTTTACAGTCAAGAAAAAGTTTCAATAAAAACTCGAACTCATTTTCCTCTCCATGATTAGATCCTGGGGTCTTGCAATATCACTTTTCATTTTCCCACTTTAATTTTTTTAATCACTCTGCTCACTAGAGTATAGTGCATGCCGATATATTCGGCTATATCTTTTGTTATGTTGCAAGACCCCGTATTCTTCTTGAGAGATGATTTCAATAGAGTATAAATTAGAACTTCTTGTTGAAGTGAAATTATAGAAGAATTACGAAACACTTGTAAACTATTTGAGTATTTTTTGCTTACTAGTATTCTACAGGGAAGATCACATGGATAACTGCTTTTATCTTACTTGAATTGTAAACACAACTCGAAATTAGCACAAACAATTTATTACAGTTTCATTATATTTATTCTTTTTATAAATAATATCATGTATCCTGGGGTCAAATCTTTATGGTCCCATTTCCTCCCCTTACAAAAAGCCCGTTCTGACTGCGAACGGGCTTTTGCATAAAGTTAGTTCATATCACTCCGATTTTTCTGGTATTGATTTTAAAATATCTTCTAATTTAACTCCTTCCTTTGCCAATTGCATCTTGCGTATTAAATAAATAACTGTTCCAATTGCCATCCAGACTATGGTCCACACCATAGCCATTGGTTCTTGTAATGCCATGAAGATAATGGAAACCACTATAGCAATTATAGGCAGTATGTAATTCCAGACTCCTTTTAGCTTAAACGGCGCTTTTGCGTAGAGTTCCGGTCTATTCCGAGGGAGCAATATTGTAGCTATCATCACAGCCACATATCCAAAGAGGAATGAGAGGTTCGCGGTATAACAGGCAAATATAAGTCCCTTTCCGGAAAACACGAATATCAAAGCAACCACTACGGTTGCGGTTAGTGCATATACTGGAGTACCGTAGCGCTTATTCAAGGAGCCAAATCCTTCGGGAATCGCTCTGTCTCGCCCTAGAGTTAAGGCCATGCGGGATGACGCTATCTGGAAAGCATTCTGTGAAGTAGCGAGAGCCATCATGACTACAAACAGGAAGATGGTTGCACCCCCTACTGGTAACACAATCTTAGCGGCATCGTAGATTGGCGTTGACGAAAGAGCCTGCTCTGACCATATCAGATTACCCGAAGCGGAAATAGACATAAGTATATATAGAATAAAACAGATTACTATCGCTATTACCATTCCCAAGGGGACGTTCCTGCCAGGATTCTTTACCTCGTCACCAATTTCAGCGGCGCAGGTAAACCCTACATAGGCGAAAAAGAGCAAAGCGGCAGCGTGTATTGTCCCGCTGAAGCCAAAAGGTTGCATCGGTTTCATGTAATCCGGGTTTATGCTCGTCAGTCCCTTGAGGCTAAAGGTGAGAAGACCTCCCACAAGTATAACGAACATTACTGCCTGAGTCCCTGCTGATATTTTAATGCCTAGCACGTTTATGATATAGAAAATGGCGATAAAGCCCACCATTAACACTGCTGCAGGAATCGCTGGCACTATAGTCTGGATATGGTCTGAAAAGGCTATGGCAGTTATGGCTACAGGCGTGATGTACGCCAGCCATCTAGTCCAGCCAGACAAAAATCCTATGAAAGGCGAATATACTCCTACTAGGGTAGTAGTATGTACCTCCCTCCATAGGCATAGCAGAACCTACAGCGGCATAACTGATGGCCACGATTATTAAAGGTACTCCAATGACGAGATATGCCAACCAGACAGCAGGACCACAGAGTTTCGAAGCTCCACCCGCAAGAACCATTGGACCTGCACCTATTACCGATCCCGCAGCTATGGCTATAACTCCAAATAATCCCACATCTCTTTTAAGTGAACTATTTCCTTTTTTCATTTTTTTTCTCCTTTCTAATTTTTTAATATAATAAAGTTTATACCTTTTTATTTTTGCTCACTTCACCTCCTTTATTGCTTAGATTTTTCTATTCCTATAAAACTTAGGATTCCTCTCAAGGTAAATTGATAGTATCCCCAGCGTGTATTTCTCTGAACTCATCCTTGAATGCCAATGCCATTTTCGCTGTGGGTATCACACCAGTGCAGTGCATAGGAGCAATCCATCTTGGCTTAAATTTTCTAAGTTCTTCTATGGTAAGATTTATTCTTTCCTCTCCAGCTTGCAGAAGATGGAACCCACCCATTATACCTTCCAGTTTATCCACTCCTGAGATTTTTATGGAATGTTTGATAATATTAACCGGACCAGCATGTCCACAACCAGTTATAATTACAATGCCTTTATCTTTCAGGTTAATTACCACAGAATAATCATCTTTCAACCTATCTGGAACGAGATTACCTTCGGCATCTATAGTGAAGCACGAGACACCACCAGCTTCCTCGAAATCAGTGGATCTTTCAACTTCTCCGGTTATCATAAAACCAGGAATTGGTTCAATAACTGATTTTGTAAGGACAAAGTACCCCCCAAGTTTCTCTATATTTTCTCTTCTATTTTCAGCGACCATTGCATAGTTCATGAATTCAGGCTTTAAAGTAAAATTAGGTCTGAATATATCGGGGTGTCCAAAGATAGGAACTTCATGACCAATCTCAGGTATAACACCGGCTAAACCTGCAGTATGATCAAAATGACAATGCGATAAAACTATCATATCTACATCTGAAAGCTTAAGATTAAGTTTTTTCGCATTATAGATAACCGGTTCGGCCACAGGTCCAACGTCGAAAAGGATGTTTCTGTGAATATTTCCTGATGTCACTTCAAGCCAGAAAGATACACCATTACAACCCTTAAGATATGAATCATATTTCGGTGAATTCTCTATCAAAGAAACAATTCTAAGTTTATCTACAACACCTATTTTTTTTTCTATCATTTTTTGTACAAATTCTCCTTTTTTAATTTTAAAATACTTTTTATGCTTTTAATACTAAGATACAATTTTTATAATTCCTATTTTTTCCCTCCTTTTTACTATTAGATTTTCTTGTTAAGCATCAATTCTGCAATATTTGTTTCAATTTTTAATCTATAAACATAAATATAAAAATAAATTATCAGAACATACACATGATATTATGATCTCAAAGTTAATAAAAAAGGACAGAATAAAAATAGTTATATTACTATTCTTACTCTGTCCTTTTACCTGAAAGATTCTTCCTAAGAAATTAGGAGATAATTCTTTTAGCAAACTCTGTATGGGTTTTCCTAAAAGTTAGGAATTGCCCCTTCGGTGCTTCTACCGAAGCTCTCCAGAGTTCTGTCCGGTAACAGTCCTTTTACCTGAAAGTTTGGATACTTTTGGTATCTTGCCCCTTCGGCTCTTTTTCTTTTATGATGGAAAGAAAAAGTCTCTCCTGTTACCTTCATACAGGTTAGAATATTAAATTTATAAATTTATAGAATATAAAATACTTATTTACCTGAAATATTTTACACTATGTTTGTTATTATACCACACTTATTTTAAAAATCCTTCTTCTTTTAAAATATTTTTTACTCTTCAACCCACTCTTTTATTATTTCTCTTCTCTTTTCTTACAGGACAACCTCAAGAAGTTCCTGCTCATCCCTGACTTATAACAGCAGGTAATTTATATTCAAATCCTTATTCCTTACAAATAATTTAATTACTTTTCAACGATAAAAATCTGAATAATTTTTGCATTATTACTGTTGCTTTACCTTTCAAAAAAATGTCAGTAATTGTATTGGTATAAGCTGAAGGTTGAATATTTATTTCAATGATCTTTTTATTATTTCTTTTAGCTTCATAAGGAATGGTAGAAGCCGGCATTATTTCACCCGTTGTACCGATAAGAATAAAGACATCTGCTTTTTCTGTTTCCATAAAAGAATTGGTTCTGGCAAGTTTTGGAATTTCTTCTCCAAAAAAGACAAAATTCGGTTTAAGCACCGTTCCGCAATATTGACATCTTGGTGGTAAATTTGATAAATCAACATTTTCAACGTGATAAATTTTTGAGCAATTCGGGCAAATAAGATTGCGTGAATTTCCATGAAATTCAATAATTTTCTTACTGCCGGCTCTTTGATGTAGATTATCGATATTTTGAGTAATAATTGAATCTAACCATCCACTTTCTTCCATCTTGGCCAGAATAAGATGTGCTTTATTTGGCTCTGCTTTCCCAAAAAAGTCATAGAATATTTCTTTAATTAATTTCCAGGAATCTTCTGGGTTATTTTTAAAATATGCAATATCCAAAAAAGTAGGATCATATCTATTCCATAAGCCATTTTCTCCTCTAAATGGCGGTATTCCACTCTCTACCGAGATTCCAGCCCCTGTAAAGGCAGTCACTCTATTTGAATTTTTTATTAATTCTGCGGCTTCCTTAAACAATAAATTAAAACTCCTTTCTTTACTTATAGCTTTTCGATTGCTTCAGAATTTCTTTTTTCTTTATATCATCAATCCTTATACCCGGGGGCAGATTTTACATTATCGCATTTTTTCTCCCCCTCCGATTCTCTTGACCGCTTGACTCACTGTAATAAATGCAGGTTAATTTATCTTGCTTTTTTTGTTATATTGCAAGACCCCTGTGCGTTAGTGTAAACTTTAGTGGGGTAGTTAGAAGAAAAAATATTGTATATTAATAATACTTTCTTTTGTTAGTAATAAGACAAGTAACAAGAGTATCAGTCAAATTTATGATGGTATTAATGCCCTTCTCTTCTACAAGATTACTAGCATACAAAGTTCTTGGATCATCTTTTGCTGCCGGATGACAGGAACGATACAATGTTTTATCCGCAATATCACCGTATTTCACCATTATGAAGTTAGTAAATTCTTCATCACTTTTATAAGATTCTCTATTTATTGGTCTCTCAAGATGTCTAATCTCCAGCTCTTCCTTATAGGATGCTTTACCCTTAAGTATCACTTTTACCAGGTCCTCTTTTCTTGCCTCATAAGTCTCACTAAAATTTCCGTAATTTATTGCAAACAATAGATTACCTTTCGAAATGCGGGCAAGTGGTTCCCCCTTAGAAACATCTCCATAAGTGATAACAAAAGGTGCTTCAATAAGTTTTTCACCAATTTTAATATTTATAATATCACCAAATCCAAACCCTGCTGCTTTTACTTGTTCTTCGGTAATATCTGTCTTAACATTCCCAAAAGAATCTACTTCTAAACAAGTGCCACTTACCTCGGCTGCTGGTTTTACCTTAATACGATTCTGCATTTTAATATCTATTACTTTTTGGTCAATTACTGCTTCAATTTCTGACTGAGCTAATGGGATATGGGTATCAAACTTATCGTGAGCTTCCAGATCAAAATATTTATCCTTATCATGACCTATATCGTAATCATTGAAGGTTCCTGTATATACTTTATCTAATTTAAGAGGCTGTTCATTAACAAAAATATCAGAAACTCTTTCCCCATATTTCTGGTTCATATCCACACTGCAGGTAATCCCCGACATCTGGAGAAGATCCCATCCTCTTTCAAAATTCCATTCCAGGATATGCTTCAGTTCCGCTCCGGAAACAGTAAAGGTAGCAAGTGTATTATGAAATGGTGAAATCTCCATAATATCCTTTTTAGTTATGGGTCCTGCCGGAAGATCTTTCCTTATTCCCCCACTGTTTTGAAAGGCAAAATCAGTTCCCGTTTTTGCTCTCATCACATCTGCTTGCCAATCACCAATATTGCTTTCTGGTTCAGCACGAATCCAATCGGTCTTCAATTGTCCAATAACTTCTCCAAATTCTTTATCAATCATCCCCTGATATTTCTCTACCATAGCTTTTATCATAAGCGGAGGCTTTGCTTCTTCAGCAGGAAGCCAGAGATCTTCTTCATTTACCGATATAATCTCATTATCTTTTACCTCAATAATTATTTTCCCTATACCGCCGTCTTTACCCGAAGGTCCACCTGCCACGTAAATACCGTTGATCTTGGTTACATTTCCAGCAGCTCCTGCTACGGCTCCTCCTTCTGGTGCTTCTGCTGGCAAAATTAAATCTACCGGAGGTTGGGCTGCTAATCGGGTATCATCCATTCCACCTTGAACAAGTACAAAGATCAAATCTGTACGTGGTTCCAGAAACTTCGCGTAAGTAACAACCACTGAAGCAATAGATAGCACATCTAATCCTTCGGTATTTTCTTTTATAATTTCCATCTTAAATATTTCTTCCATCACTCCGATTATGCCAATTTTTAATCCATCTACATCGATTATAGTATAGGGTGGGAAAAAGGGTTCCCCCGTTGCCGTGTAAACTATATTGGCACAAACAGTTGGAAAATCAGCAAGTTTAGCATAGCCCAAACAATTTTTCTGTCCCTTATCAAATTCATGATTTCCGGGGGTCCAAACATCGTAGCCTAACTCGTTCATAAATTCAATCATTGCTCCCCCAAATACTCCTTTATAAGGATATAATTATCTTTTTTAGATTTCTCGTGATAAACCTCCCATTTTCAATTTTATTTTTACTATTCACCATTTTTTTACGAAAGATACATCATTTTTTCCTAAAACATTACCTCCTAAGGGGCTGGGGTTAGGTCTTAATTTTTTATTTAATGACTCTCTTTTTAGTAAAAAAGGAAACTTTTCGCTCGATTAATTTAAAAAATAGAATATTTAAGATAGTGTTATGCTTGTCTTAGGTCAAATTAGATAAAAACGGCGAGACTTATAATAATAAATACAATCCTTTACATTAATAATTATATATTTAATTATATAATTTTACAAATTGATACATATATCGTCTGTGTCAACCTTTTGGGGGTAGTTTTCTTTGGTGAAAAAATTTCCCCTGATTTCGGGTAGACCTACCCCTTGTTTTATTATAGCTTATTGTTTGTGTGAATAAGCATAATTGTCCTTATTTTA
>Ga0307428_1000729_pt1 | contig 18972 bp, 16 predicted proteins | sample SalMarWE160240MG_FD_202161 | JGI IMG/M metagenome (GOLD analysis project Ga0307428, IMG submission 202161) | Salt marsh sediment microbial communities from the Plum Island Ecosystem LTER, Massachusetts, United States - WE1603-240 | ecosystem: Environmental > Aquatic > Marine > Intertidal zone >...
GAAGATTCAAGATTGAAAGATTGCAGATTGGAAGATTAGAAGATTCAAGATTTAAAGATTGCTTCGCAAGCGTCATCCTTCGGAGCAAATTGCAAATTTTAAAATGATGGGGTGAACGCGCAGGCAACGTCTGGGGTGTAAAGTTGGACAGGGTTTTTTCTATCCGCAGATTGGAACCCTAGTAGGGTTCCCCTTCGGAACGCAGATTGACGCAGATGGCTGAGGGGCGACTTCGTAGCAAACGGTGTGGGTCTTCGGGCGGATGCGAAGCAGACGTCTGAGGTGAAGGAAAGGGGGGTTGACAAAAACGACTTTTAGCTTATCATTTTGCAAAACCAAGAAGTTTAAGAGGAGGAAAAGATGAAAGAAATATCGGCGCGACAAAGAATCCTTATTCTAGAATTGTTGGAAGAAGAGTACCCGAGTCGCTATCTTGCTGAGAAGTTATATTCGTTTCTAAGACGTAAACCTAATGATGAGCCGATTGATTCCAAGTTGGTAGAAATCTGGAATCATAGGTTCCGTCGGTTTAGACGCTATATGTCTTCTGAGGCTTACAAGTTTATAAAAAGCCAACTTGTTCGTCCAAAAAAAATTGATGATGAGGTCTGGAAAATAAGAATAAAGAACAACACCAGAGTAGCCTTTTTATTAGGCGCGGGTGCTTCAGCTCCTTCTGGAATTCCGACAGTTAATGGCTTACTTGAGGAATTATGGGAAAGGGCTAAGAAAATAGGTAGAAAAGACTTAGATGAGTTGGTTAGTTGGTGTAAAGAAAAATCTATAAATAATATTGAGGATCTTTTAACTGCGGCTTATCTGTCGGATTTCGCATCCGACAATACTGACCTGGCTTCGCTCCTCCATTATTTTTTGTTTCGGAAAAGAAGAGGGGAAGGGGAAGAAGAATTATATCCTTCATCAAGGTTTAGTCTTTCAGATATAGACACTTCTTCAATAAAATTCATTCAAGATACATTACAAACGTTGTTCGGCCTTCTTGCTAGTACAATGATACCGGCGGATCCCAATAAAGTACATGAGTCGATAGTAGAGTTTTCTTCCAAAGTGAAGGACGTTTCTATTATTACTACAAACTACGATGGATGTATGGATGAAGCTACACTGAAGGGGGGTATGCAATTTGAATGTATGGTGGGAGACGAGAGACAAAAGAGAAATTCCGGGGCTGTGAAATTGTTAAAAATGCATGGTTCTATAAACTGGAGTTACTGTAATTCATGTCAGGATTTCCAGGAATTCGATTTGTTGAAGATGAAGAAATTCTATGAGGAAGATACGATTAGTTATCCTGTTGTAGGGATATGCAAGAAATGTCAAGGCTTGCGGAGACCGCTACTCGTACCTCCTTTATCTTTTAAGTTTCTTCAATTCCCCCCCCTAGTCCAAGTATGGAATTCAGCTCGAAGAAGTATTGAAGATGCGGAATACCTCGTAATAGTTGGTTACTCCTTTTCGGAAGCAGATACTTACTTAACGAAGATTATATCGAGGTCTATGGGTAGATCCCCTAACCAGAAAATGATTGTAGTTGATACAAATCCCAAATTAGTGAATACTTTGAGGGAGAGATTCGACGCCCATATTGAGAACTTCGACAAAAAAAGGATTCTTAAAGTTTGCGAAAGTTGTGAAAACATGCTTCCGAAAGTTCTGAATTCGATGATAGGCGAAGGAGACGCAGAAAAGGAGGAAACCTCAACCCAGTCCAAAAAGACTTCTCCCAAGAAGAAGAGTAGGACTAAATCAAACAAATCGTAATCTGCTCTTCAATCTCCTTGACTTCCTTCATTAATTAAGTGCTCCTTTTGTGCTGCGCACAGAAGATCGCAGGGAGGGAACCCCTTCCCCAGTCGCTCTAGGGTGAGCGCTCAATCCCCCTTTAGTTTCCACTTCAGTAAGGGGGGCACCCGTCACCCTCCCTTTTATTCCCTACCCTATAGGGTGCAGTAAAATTGGCACCCCAAGGGGCACGCTGTCCCGTCGAGGGAGGGATAGTAAGTTGTTGTTCCCCTCCCCCTTAATCCCCCTCCACCAGGGAGGGGGAAATAAATGTTCTTTTTTGCTTCGCGCAAAAAGGAGCATCACCGGTTGACAGACGGGGTTAAGCACCTATAATCAGGGATAATTCAAGGAGGAACATTTGGCGCACGCATACACGCCGGGACTTAAGGTAACGGCCTCAACAAAGATCCTAAAGGAGCGCAGGCTTCCCTTAAAGGGTGAGGTGATGGTCGCCAATGGCCAGAAGGTTAAAGGCGACACCATAGTCGCCCGCACCGCGCTTCCGGGCAACGTGGCCACGCTCAACGTAGGTCAACTTCTTGGTGTTCTGGCTTCGGATGTCCCTGAGTTTATGCTCAAGAAACCGGGAGAGTCCATAAAGAAGGGTGAGGAGATCGCTCAAACCAAGGGGTTTTTGGGTATCTTCAAGTCTAATGTCCAATCTCCAATTTCAGGTACGGTGGAAAGTGTTTCCCCGATAACCGGGCAGGTAATCCTTCGCGAGCCGCCTCTGCCGGTTGAGGTTGATGCCTACATTGACGGCGAGGTTGTTGAGGTTTTTGCAAATGAAGGCGTGAGGGTTAAGACCACAGGCAGCCTGATCCAGGGCATCTTCGGATTCGGTGGAGAGTGTCGTGGGACGATTAAGCTCCTTGCTGCAAGCCCTGATGAGGTGCTTGAGGCGAAGATGCTTACCCCTGATCTGAAGGGCTGCGTGGTGGTGGGCGGTTCGCTCGTGACCGCCGAGGCGATCCAGCGCGGAGCCGAACTTGGTATCAGCGGGTTAGTGGTCGGCGGGATCGAGGATTCCTCGATCAAACAGGTTCTGGGTTACGATATAGGCGTGGCCATCACGGGTGCCGAGTCGATAGGGCTTACCGTTGTGGTAACCGAGGGTTTTGGAAAGATGCCTATGGCTCCGCGAACGTTTGATCTTCTTTCCGAACTTGACGGCGAGCGTGCCTCGATAAACGGTGCAACGCAGATCCGTGCGGGCGTGATACGTCCTGAGATCATAGTGCCGCGCGAAGTCACAGGGAGAGAGCGAAGCAAGGGTTCGCTTGAGGAAGGACTCAGGGTCGGGATGCAGGTAAGGATTATCCGTGAGCCGCACTTCGGCGGTATCGGCACGGTGGTCGGCCTGCCGGTCGATCTTGAGGAGATAGAGACCGAATCAAAGGTCAGAATCCTGGAGGTGGAGCTTGCAGGAAAAGAACGCATACGTTTGCCGCGCGCCAATGTTGAGATCATTGAAGCTTAGCAATGCTGGTCTTAAGACCAGCATTTTGCTTCTTTTGACAAGTGGGGTATTTTTCATGCTTGCGGCGGCGCAGGGTTATGCCTCGCTTAAGATAGCGACTGGTGCGCGTGAGTCGGGAATGGGGGAGACAGGTGTGGCCGGAGCCTCATCGGCCAACGCTCTCAGATGGAATCCTGCCCTTCTGGTTAAAGGTCCTGGCATCGAAGCATCCATGAATCATGCCTTATGGTTTCTCGGCACCTCTCAGGGTTCACTCCTTATCAAGCGCAGGCTGGGTCGGTTCTCGATAGGTGCAGAGGCGATCTACTTTACGAGCGGTGAGATAGAGCTGCGCGACAGCATCGGCTCTCCCGATCCCCTGGGCAGCTACTACTTTGCAGACCTTTCCCTGGGTTTGGGTGCAGGCGTTGAGGTGGTTCGAGGGACACGCGTAGGGCTTATCGCCCGATACTACCACGAACGTCTATGGACATATGCGGCTAATACCTGGGGATTCGACGCCGGCCTGAACTATACGCCCTTCTCAGGTTTTGATTTGGGTGTCTCGGTGCTCGACTTTGGTTTTGACATGCATCTGGATGCAGAAGGTTTTAAGCCGCCTATGAGTATCCGGGTGGGCGGCAGCTACGCCCACGATTGGACCGAGGAGTTTGCCACGGTCCTCAATCTGGATTTCCTTTACCGTCCATACGAGAAGGAACCCGGTCTGCGTACCGGTGTAGAGGTAAAGCTTTTCGATCTCCTCGCTCTTCGCGCCGGGGCAAAGCTCTTGTATATGGATGAGGAGCTGAAGCTTTTCTCACCTTCAGAACTCCTTACCTTCGGCCTGGGTGTGCAGCACGACTGGATTTCTTTAGACTACGCCATTGTTCCTTATAACAGGCTGGACCTCGGGCTGACGCATCGGGTAAGCCTCAACCTTGCATTCGATTGATGGCTGTGGATACTTCGATTATTAATAGCGCTGTTGTCGAGATTCTACCGCCTCGGGATGTTTTAGAAACCCTTGAATCGATTGATAAAGAGGTCACTACTACTATTCTTGATCCATGGTATAATAAGGGAGTTGGGGGAGTCCGTGATGATTATGATCAATGGTTTGCTAAAGTAGTATCTGAGGCGGGCAGGATATCAAGGCATCTTTTTGTGTGGGGTTTTCCTGAAATCGTATGTCGGCTGTTAGACAAGCTTCCTAAAGGTTTCTCCTTGGTCGCGTGGTTGACCTGGTACTACAAGAATTGTCCGACGGTTGTTAGGGGATGGCGTTCGGCTCAGATGACTTGTTTGCATATTTCTCGAAAAGGCGCTAAACTCTACCCTGAACATTTCTTAAATGAGATTCAAAATGGTAAACTAAAACAGGGCAAGTTGAGGTTTGTGCCAGGACCACCATCTGTTTTTGAGGTACCTCTTAATATTGGATTTGTAGGGAAGCAAGAACAAACCGGACATCCCGCCCAAAAACCTTTGAAGGTTATAGAACCGCTTATTTTGATGACTACAAAGAAAGGTGATTGGGTGCTTGACCCTATGTGTGGTTCTGGAACGACCGGAGAGGTTTGTCAACAGTTGAAACGTAACGTTATTCTTTGTGATGAATCAGAGCGCTGGTTAGGGGTTACGAAAACCCGGCTTTTTTCTAAAAAAGTTCAGGCTTAAGAGTTATGACTAAGATAAATGAATCCGAAAAAGACTATGCCGTGATAAAAGGACCGTACACCCAAAAATCAGTTCGGGCGCGTATTGAGGCTTTTTTTCTCGATAATATTGGTAAAGTAGCTACCAGGGAACAAATTATCCAGGTGGCTACTGATCCTCAAACTGGGCGACAGCCTGAGAATTGGCATCAGCGACTTTCGGAATTAAGAACAGATTACGGGTACATCATTCTCTCGTGGCGGAACAGAGGTGACCTTAAGATCAGCGAGTATATGATGCCGACTGCCGAGCGGAGAAAGACGGCTTCAACAAGGGTAAAACCTACAGCTCGTACATGGCAATTGGTGCTAAAAGCGGCTAATTACCGATGCGCATGGAAGGAAGGGAACAAAATATGCGGTTTGCGAGACGGAGATATCGATTCAATAGGAGGCGGTACAGTTCGGTTAACGCCTGATCATAAACAACCACACTCTTTGAATCCCGATACCGATCCAGATGATCCCAATAAATGGCAACCGCTTTGTGGGAGACACCAGGTTGTCAAAAAGAACTATTGGGATCATGAAACTGGATGGCTCAACGTCTATACGATAGTCCAGGCAGCTTCAAAAGCAGAGAAGAGGCGGGTATACGAATTTCTCAGGGATTACTTTGGAGAAGAAGGCAAGGAGAATGATTGATGGCTGAATTTTTGCTTGATTTCGAGAAACCCATAGTAGAGCTTGATAAGCGGATCGAGGCTCTGAAGGGCCTTGAAGGGGTGGATAGTGAGATCGCCAAGCTTCAAAAACAGGCTGAGAAGCTGCGCCGCAAGGTTTACTCCAGGCTCACCCGTTGGCAGATAGTCCAGCTTGCCCGTCATCCGCGTCGTCCCTACACACTCGATCTGATTCCCTATCTTTTTACCGATTTCACCGAGCTTCACGGTGATCGTGGATTTGCCGATGATCCGGCGATTGTGACCGGTATAGCGCGTTTTCGTGGGCGTTCGTTGGTTTTGGTCGGGCATCAAAAAGGACACGACACCAAGGAGAGGATTCGCCGCAACTTCGGGATGCCTCATCCGGAGGGCTACCGCAAGGCCCTGCGCATCTACAAGCTGGCTGAGAAGTTCGGCATGCCAGTCATCAACTTCGTGGATACCCCTGGTGCTGATCCAGGGATCGGTGCGGAGGAGCGCGGCCAGTCCGAGGCAATAGCACGCAACCTTCAGGAGATAGCGGTGCTCAGAACCCCTGTCATTGTGATAGTGACCGGCGAGGGCGGTTCGGGCGGCGCTCTGGCCATCGGGGTCGGCGACCGTATCTACATGCTTGAGTATTCTTTCTACTCGACGATCTCGCCTGAGGGTTGTGCTTCTATCCTCTGGCGTGACAGCTCCAAGGCCCCGCAGGCGGCGGAGGCCTTAAAGTTCACGAGCCGAGACAATCTGGATCACGGCGTCATAGATGCGGTGATTCCTGAGCCGTCCGGAGGAGCGCATCGCGACTGGCAGCTGGCCGCCAAGTTCATAGAAGAGCAAATCAGTCAAGCCCTGGCCGAACTCGAACCACTTTCCCACCAGGAGCTGATCGCGAAGCGCATAGAAAAGTTTCGAAGGATTGGGAAGTTCAAAACCACCAGTTAATCTGGGTGTTTCTTTAGGGGCTGTCAGGAGAAGTAATTAATGAGGCTCGACGGAACCCTTGAAGATTATCCCTTATCCGACATCCTGCAGCTTATCCTTATGGGTAACCGTTCCGGCACCCTGCACATCTACTCGAGCGGTGATGAGGGGACGATAGTCTTCGGTGAGGGTCTCGTAAAATGCGGCAAGACCTCAAAACTCTCAAGTCTGAGGGCGGTCAGGGAGATACTAGGGTGGCGCCGCGGCAAATTCGTCTTCGATACCGAGGAAAGGGTTGAGCTCGGGGAGGAGACGCGAATAGATTTACCCATCCAGCAGTTCATTCTGGGGCTCTCCGCCGAGATGGACGAATCCAAAGATCTTATGGATAAGGTCGGTGGGGTTGATCGTCGTTTGATGCTTGTGCCTTTGGCTCCACAGGGTAAACCCGTTACACTTTCGCCTACCCAGTGGCAGGTTGTGGTTCACGTAGGGGATGCCCCTACCCTTAGAGAACTTCAGGCCAGGTTGGCTCTATCCGAGCGCGATCTGTTGCGCGTGCTCGTGGATCTGCGCGACCGCGGACTCCTGACGATCGAGTAATAAATGCTCCTTTTCGCTTTTAGCAAAAAGATCGCAGTTAGAAAGGAAAGACCAGCTTCCTCTCTTTTGCCTTGACAATGTGGAATAAATAGAGTAGGATTACAGTAACGAGGAGGACGTAATGTCAAAAAAGTTAATTCTTTGTCTTGCCCTTTTAATAATGGGGATGGGGGTTTTGGGGTGTTTTCATCCAATTTACAGCACAGCGAAGATAGACCAAGGTTTCCATTGTGACATTGGGATGGCGGCGAACGCATGGATTGCCGGAGGAGGCCGAATAGGCCGAATAGGCAGAATAGATTCAGAACTTCGTTATGGCTTTAGCGACTACTTTCAGATACACTGTTGTGCCGGAGTGATATTCCCGGCTGAGCCTGTTTTGCCTATTTACAGATTAGGTTTACAAACAGCAGTTCCTTTGGAAAGTGTGACTCCGGCGTTTCGAGTGGAGTTTACACCTTTTCCACCCTATCTTGCGCCCACTTTGCTTCTAGGCCTTGGACAGAATGAATTTCTGACATTAGGCGGGAGGGTTAACCTTATCGCTGATCCCCACGTTTATGTATTTCCTGATGCGTTTATCACAGGCCATCTTTGGTCGCGTTTGAGTATCTTTACAGGCGTAGGGTTCTCTGACCCGATGTTCTATGACGTGCCAGTTGTTACATTAGGCGTAGGGTAGAAGATAAAGTAATTGTCCTCCCTTTCGCCTGCGGCAAAAAGATCGCAAGAGAAAAAGGCAGGACCGACCCGAAGGTCGGCCCCTACGTTTTTGATGCTTCAAGCGTGTCAATTGTCGGGGTCCCCGACCGAGACGCACAGCGAATCGGTTGGGGTAACTTTATCTTTCCAGATACCCCTTTGTAAAAACGTTTGACGGGATCGCTACCCCAAGCTGGATATCGGTAATCACGAACTCCGACCAGGTATTCTTCCTTAACTTGTTTTCCATGCGAATCCGTGTGGGGTAGTTCCTGCCGCTGACGCGCTTGAACTCCAAAATCTGCACGTCCTTCATCAGCCTGCCGCTTTTGGAAAAGTACTCCGATTTGATTGGGATAAAGCTCTGCTTATCAACCCACAGCTTCTGGGTGTAGTAGGAGCCTTCTGCGCCTTCCTTTAACGAAAGCTTGAGCACGTAGCAATTCTTGTCGCCTATCTTTTCTTCGCCTTCAAGCACCGCATCGTAGCTTTCGGCCAGCTCCTCGTTGGATACAGCATCCTCATATGAAAAATCCGAGCCCATCAATGACTGCCTGAGCGCATGTCCTGCAATTTTTGTGGCCTTGCCCACATTGGGCAGATACATCCAGAACTCGTCTGCAAGCTTCAGGAACCGGGTGCCCTTGTCTCTTGAAGGCGAGGTGAATTCCATGTAGGCTTTGTCCTCGCCCTTGGTATAACCTTTGAACTCCTTGGTTCTTACAGAGCCGGAGATGCTGATTTTAAGCTCGGCTGAAAACTTCATGGTTGAGGCCACCATGTTTCGATCTACCTTGTCCAGTATCTCTGAGGCGGTAATCGCGGGCAGCGAGGTGGCGAGAAGTGCTATCCCCAAAATTGAAATCGCAAGTTTTTTCATCGCTTCTCCTTTCACAGTGTAGGGGCACGGCATACCCTATGGGATGCCGTAAAGTTAGCATCCCAAGGGGCAGGCTCTGCCGTGCCTCTACTTTCTATTTCAATCTGCGCTAATCTGCGTACTCCCCCGGAGGGAACGACTCCGGGGAGTTCCCATCTGTGGATCATTATTATCTCCTAGACTCGTCTCAACGCCTCGGCAGGCCGAACCTTGGTTCCCTGCCTTGCCGGGTAAAGGGCGGTAAACGTTGCAATGAACCAGCCGAACAGGGAGCATGCCAAAACAACACCTGGGGTAAGGTTAACCGGGATAATGGGGTTGAAGTAGATGGAACCCATGTCCTGACCCGACAGGGAGGAGAAGTTTATCTCAGGGGCGAGAAGGGCGAGAACTACTCCCAGCACCGCGCCGATTACGGCTCCGAACAGCCCGATCATCGAGGCCTCGGCTGTCAACAGCCATAAGATGCGGTTGCCCCGCATTCCCATCGCCTTGAGGATGCCTATTTCCTTCATGCGTTCGAACACCGCCATGAGCATGGTGTTGATGATGGTGGCCGAGGCAATCAAGAGGATAATGGCGTATATCACCCAGTATATACGTGTTATCATCGTCAACATACCCAGTACATCGTCCTGCTGCCAGGGCACGAACTTAAGGCCCATTGCATCTCCATGTTCATCCTGCCACGCTGTAGCTACTTTTTCGGAGTTATCCTTGGAATCCAGGAGTACCAGGACCTCGGCGGCCCGGCCTTTAAGATCAAGAAGTTGCTGGGCTGCCGCGAGGGGGATGTAGAAGGCGTTGTCGTCAAGATTTGCCTGGCCCAGTTTAACGATTCCCTTAACGGTGAGATTCATACCCGAGGGCGAGCCGTATGCGGTAGAGGTAATGATCACTAATGAATCGCCTATTTTAAATCCAAGCTCCTCGGCCAGTCCCTTGCCGATCAGAATGGCATTATCGTTAGCCTCAAGATAAGAGCCTTTCACCAGGTAGTTCTCTGCCGATAAATCGAGGAACAGCTTTTCACGCTCGACATCTATTGCGGTTCCGAACGCGGGCTTGGAGCGCTCATCCTTGGAAAGAAGAACACCGAACGGTATGCGGTAGGTGTAGGCTTTCACCTCAGGGGTTGCTTCAACCATCTCTTCAAGTTCAGGAGTTATGTATAAGGCTTCCTCGAGGGGTGAGAGCTTTTCGCGTCTCAGGTACTCAGGTGTTACTATGCGAACGTGGCCGGACTTGATGCGTGCGGTGTTCTCTATCATGTTGTCAATCATGCCGGTAATGAATCCCTGGGCATAGATGATGAGCGCGACCGCGATGATGATGCCCAGAGCGGTCAACATGGAGCGGCGCTTGTTCCTTAACACGTTTCTGAAAGCCATCTTAAAAAGCATCATATCCTCCTTACGTACTGCGAAGCGCTTCTGAGGGTTCTATTTTGGTTGCCTTGCGTGCGGGGATCAAAGTGATCACCGTGGAAATAATCCAGCCCAAAAAGAAGGTGAACGCCATGTAGCCGAAGTTGTACTCGCCCCTGAAATTGAGATCCATTGGCATGGGCATCTCGAAGTCGCCCATCAGCGAGGTCATATCTATGCCTACCTCGGTCAAGGGTATGACTACTCCAAGACCCAGTATCACTCCGAACAGGCCGCCCAGGAAGCCGATGACCGAGCCTTCGGCAAGCATCATCCACCGAATATTTCCCTTTGAGAATCCCATGGCCCGCATGGTGCCCAGCTCGGGTATTCGTTCGTATATCGAGAGGAGCATGGTGTTGACGATTCCCACGAGCGCGATAACGATGACTATGAGCCCGATCAAGTATCCCACCGATTGCTTCTGACCGGCTATCTCAAACAATCCGGCGTTTAAGTCGTACCAGGTGTAGAGTTCAAAATCTGCGCCCAGGTCTTTACCGATCTTTGAGCCCAGGACGTTCAGTCGTTCGGTATCTCTTGGCTTATCCTTGACGTGCAGGTTTATCTCTGATGCCGCGCCAGGAGCCTGTAGAATTGTCTGGGCATCGGCAAGGGTTATGAATACTGCGTTGGAGTTGATTAGCGGGTTGGAGGTATTGACTATCCCTGTTATCTCGTACTCGCGGACGTCCATTACCCCGCGGCGGGACTTGGTCTGGATCAGAAGGTAATCGCCCAGTTCCAGTTTCAGTTCGGCTGCCAGCCCGGCGCCAATCACCAGGTCGCCGTCAGCTTCAAGGAAGCGGCCTTCTTCAATCTTGTTTTGCAGGTCAAATACTTTTGGGTCAGTCTCAGAATCAATACCCATACCAACCGCGAAAAGCTCGGCCTGGGGGCCGATGGCGAATACTGCGAAGCGCAGCCGGGGGGTGGCGGAGATAACGTCTGCATAATCAGCTTCAAGCTGAGCCGACAGCCCCGAGGCGTCCTCGATCAGGGTATCGAGGGGAAAAAGGAAGCGGTTTTCGAAAACACCCGTCGGGTATACCACCAGTTCGGAGTTGTCGGTTTCCAGGATGTTGCGCACGACTTGGTTTTCGACCCCGGCAAACAAGGAGTCTATCATTATCATGAACATCAGCCCCACGCCGATGGCCGCCGCGGTGATTAACGTCCTTCTCGTATGTCGGAACACGTTACGTATTGCCATCTTGAACAACATGACTACTTCCTTTTCTTTGAATCAGAGGAGACCTTGCCGTCCTTTAGAATGATCAGCCGGTGGGCGAAATCCATGACCATCCTGTCATGGGTGGAGAACACGAAGGTGGTGTTTTTGCGTTCGTTCAGTTCTTTCATAAGCTTCAGGGTTTCCATGCCGGTGGTGGAATCCAGGTTGGCGGTAGGTTCGTCGGCAAGAACCAGCTTGGGGTCCTTGATAAGGGCACGGGCGATGGCCACGCGCTGCTGCTGACCGCCGGACATCTCGGTAGGGCGCCGATGGATATACTCCTTCAGACCCACGTCGATAAGCAGTTGCTCAACCGTCTCCTTGCGTTTTCGCTTGTCCCAATGAAGAAGGATAAGGGGGATTTCCACGTTCTCGAACGCGGTGAGCACCGGTATAAGATTGAACGACTGGAACACGAACCCGATTGAGTCCTTGCGCAGTTCGGCGCGCGCTTTCTTCTTGAGATCGGAAAGATCAGTGCCGTTAAGAGAAACAGTGCCTGACGTTGGAACATCAAGACATCCTATTATGTTCAAGAGGGTTGTTTTACCAGACCCGGAGGGCCCGGCAATGGAGAGGAACTCGCCGGAGGCGATCTCCAGGTCGATCCCCCTGAGCGCCTTTGTTATGACCTTGCCGGTTTTGTAATCTTTCTTGAGGTCCTCTATGGTTAAAAGAGCCATTGCTTCTCCTTTTTACGTTACTTCTTTTCTAATCCCTTGAGGATGAGATCGACGAACTCCTCGATCTCGTCATCCGAGATCACTTCCCTTGTTTTCATAAACTTGGGAAGGAATCTGCCGTTGCGCAGGAATATCAGGCCGATCAAATACCATACCCCGATTTTTGGATTTACGGGACGAATTTCACCCCGCTGGACCGCCTGGGCAATCATCTCTTCCATGTACTTGAAGGACTCACCCAAAACCGCTTCCAGCTGAGGAGGTAGGTCTTGAGAAGAGCCGCTGTCTATCCATTCCTTGGTTAAAAGCTCTATCCCCAGGTCCTTTTCTATCGCCAGCCTCATCTTGGCCTTGGCCAGAGCGATGAAGCGGTCGCGCAACGAGGCGTTGGGGTCGTCCACCTTCTTTAAGAGTTCAAGCAAGTTCTCTGCACTTTCCTTTAAGGCCGCCTGATACAACCCGTCCTTATCCTTAAAGTGGTAGTAGAGGGTGGGTACTGTTACCTGGGCAGCCGCAGTGATGTCGCGAACCGACGCGCCTTCAAAACCCTTCCGGGCAAAAAGATTGATGGCTACCTCAAGGATCTTTGCCTCAACTTCTTCCTGTTTGCGCTTTTGAGGTTCTTTCTCCCTTGTCTCTCTCGTCTCTGCCATCTTATCGTCTCCGATCTGTTCTGGTTGCGCGGATCTTCTTGACCAATGTTTCCATGACTATGCAAGATGTCCGAGGTTGTTTACGCGGATGCCGCTTCTTCGTATTCTTCCAGAAGGGTATCAATAAGTTCATTCACGGAGATGATCTTATCTACCCGATAGGCGTTAGCTCCGGCAAAGGCAAATCCTTCTTCAAGATTTCCAACTTTGGCATTGGTCAGTGCGTCTGCAATACAGTACGGCGTGTTCTTAAAATCACAGGTTATCAGGCATTTCCAGGGACATTTGAAAGGTTTTCTGCCCCCGTTTGATACGTCTTGAAGGTACTTATTCCGTATGGCTCTTCCAGGCAATCCGACAGGACTGTCAATTATGACCAGATCCTCTTTATTGCATCTCAGGTATGCTTCCTTGAATTTTATGGAAGCGTCGCACTCGTAGGTTGCAACAAACCTGGTTGCCATCTGCACCCCTTGAGCTCCCAACCGGATGAATTTATGGATGTCTGCGCCTGTATATATGCCCCCTGCAGCGATTACTGAGATGGGCTTGTCAAAACGCTGCTCAAAAGAGTTTGTTACAGAGATTACCTCGGGCACTATCCTTTCCAGTGCGTAGTCAGGATTACTGATATGTTCCTTCTTGAATCCAAGATGCCCGCCGGCCAATGGGCCTTCAACAACCACAGCGTTAGGTACACGACCGTAGTGTTTTTCCCAATACTGGAATATAAGTTTAGTTGCTCGTGCGGAAGAGACGATAGGAACAACCTCGGTCGCTATCTCTCTCGAGCTGTAAAGCGGCACTGTTTTAGGCTCTCTTAGCGGAAGTCCTGCGCCGACAAAAATCACATCGACCTTTTCATCCACTGAAATTCCTACAAGATCATCAAAATCTGTAAGGGCTGCCATTATGTTCACGCCAATGACGCCATTTGTTACCTGTTTTGCTCTTCTGATCTCGTTCCTCAATGCCCTTTCGGTGGCTTGCTTGAAGTTTGTACGGAAATCAGGCTCAAGCATGGCAATCCCAGCCGTTGCAATAATTCCAATAGCACCCGCTCTTGCAACCGCCGAGGCCAGGCCAAATAAAGAGATGCCGACACCCATTCCTCCCTGGACAATCGGCACCTTGACTTTCAAACTGCCTATTCGCAGTCTTGGTATTCCTTTGAGATTCACGTATTACACTCCTTCTGTCAGGTGTAGTGTTTTGTTTCAGGCCCTGCGTGTTTATGAAGCCGCAAAGCCAGTATCGGTTCTTGCTCGGATATGCGCATCTAGCGAACGTTAGATAGATTATAGGAAGTTTTTCGGGCTTGTCAAGTCCTTTTAACGAACGTTATATAGATGCAGGCGGAGTTATGGATGTGTTGTGGGTAGTAGCTCCTGCAAGGGAGAATTCCTTATCCCAGGCGCAGATTCTGTAAGGATTACGTGTGCTATGGATCAAGACGACTCCTCAAAATCGTGACGCTCGCAGTGCCGGTTTTGTTGAACTCCGTTGATTAGCCATTCTGCAACTCTAGCGAAAATTTGGTGAGCGTCAACCTTGATGGAGCTTGACAAGAATCAATTTTGGACTAAATTTAATACATCTTGGCATGGCGGCTTCTGAAAAAGAAGTTGCGAAAAACAATGGCTTTGTTGAACCAGCCGCATAGGAACTGTTTTTGCCTTTGTTTTACTGTTGGTTCCTTCGCCATGCCAAGAATACTGACGGGAGAACAAAGAAAAGAGTGAAGAGTTATTAATCGAATCTCTCAGAAAGAAAATAAGCATGGGTTTAAATTGGGTAGAAGACATCATTTCCCATCTCTATAAGTTGGAGGGGTATACGGTTGTTGAAAATGAAGACTTACCAATGCCGAAAACGGCAAATCGCCGAGTTCCGGGACATTCAGATATTGATGTCATAGCCATCAAAGGTGATGAGTTGATACATATAGAGTGCCAATCTTGGTGGGGTCCTTCCAAAGAGAATGAGCAGAAAGGATTTGACCGGCTAAAAGATAGATTCCATTACGCTCCAACTCATATCTTCGGGAAATACCACTTTTTGGACAAAGGTAAAATTAGAGCGAAGAAGATTTTTTATGCATCTCATTCACAACGACTTCTTGAAATGACAAGTCTCATAGGGATCGAGCTTTAGGTACGTGAACCTTATTGTGGAAGTAACGTTGAATCCCTACGTCCGCTCCTAGGGAGCGGCCACCTCCCTTATAGAAGGGGAGACAACCTCCCAAGCCCCCCTTGCTAAGGGGGGATAAAGGGGCGATTACTATGTTAAACCATCGCCTCAGTCACGACAACGCATCCAAGTAGCGTGCTTGACTCTTTAAGATTTTGGGCTAAGCTATACTGATGAGACACTTTCGGCTCCTGTTATTCCTTCTGCCCGTCCTTGCCTATTCGGCCACGAGCAAGTACGTGGTGCTTGAGTTCGAGGGGCCGATAGGCCCTGTGTCGGACCGATACATCTCCAACGGCATAGACCAGGCAGAGAAGCTGGATGCCGACTTCATTCTCCTCAAGCTCGACACCCCTGGCGGGCTGGACGAATCCATGCGCGGGATAATCAAGAAGATAATGGCCTCCGAGATCCCTGTGGTCGGCTACGTATATCCTATAGGCGGACGCGCTGCATCCGCAGGGGTATTCATCATGCTCTCCGCTCACGTGGCGGCAATGGCTCCGGGAACCAACATGGGGGCGGCACACCCGGTTGCCATGGGAGGCCAGCAGCCCGACTCGGTCATGATGGGCAAGATAGAAAACGACGCGGTGGCTTTCATCCGCTCCATCGCCGAGGAGCGTGGCAGAGACCCTGACTGGGCCGAACGCGCGGTGCGCGAATCCATCTCCGCATCGGCAAACCAGGCCCTGGAGCTCGGCCTCATAGACTACGTCGCCTCCTCGCCCGAAGAACTACTTGAAAAGCTCGACGGTCATAAGGTCAAGATGCCCGAGGGCGAGGTGGTTTTGCAAACCGCCGACGCCGAGGAGATCGAGATCGGTTTGCGCTGGTACGAACGGCTTCTGCAGGTGCTTGCCAACCCAAACCTTATCTACATACTTTTGATGATCGGCATCTACGGGGTAATCGCCTGGGTTCAGAACCCCGGCTCCATCTTCCCAGGTGTTATAGGTGTAATCTGTTTGATATTTGCGTTCTACGGGCTACAGGTTCTACCCATAAACTATGCAGGACTTGCACTTATTGCCGTAGCCCTTATACTCTTCATCCTGGAGGTGAAAATCACCTCATACGGGATGCTTACAGTAGGAGGAATTGTGTCGTTGGTTCTGGGAACCTTAATTATGTTTCAGGCAACCCCGAAGGCATTCGGGATCTCCTGGCCGGTGATAATCACCGTTATGGTGGCTGTTGTCGCTCTGTTCGTTTTGATAATCTGGCTTGCGGTCAGAACCCACGTTCGAAAACCCACCACCGGTGGAAAGGGGATGATCGGCCTTGTCGGCGAGGCGCGTTCGGATTTGGACCCCGAAGGCTCGGTCTACGTCCGCGGCGAGTACTGGATAGGGGTAGCTGCCGATCCATCCATCCAAATCAAGAACGGCGATAAGATCAAGGTCGTCGCAATGGAGGGCATGACGCTCAAGGTGGAGAAAGTCCCGTAACACCCGTAACACACCCTTGACAAGCCGGGGAGAAGGACTATCCTGTTAGTATAAATTAAGTTAAAAGGAGGGAAGAATGAGACTTTTAGAATCCTTTATAATCACTGCAGCAATCCTGGCAATTCCTTTAACAAGCTATGGCTGGACGAAGACTTATGGAGGGGATTTGAGGGATTGGGGGCAATGTGTTCAAGAGATAAATGATGGCGGATACATAATTGTAGGTAGTTCGGATTTTGATTATTGGAATGATAAATGTGACCTGTGGGTGCTAAAAACGAACCTCTATGGTGATACTGTTTGGACACGAAAATATGGTGGAAGTAGAATGGAATTCGGAAATTTTGTGCAACAAACACCTGATAATGCCTTTATTATAGTGGGGTCTAAGGAAAGTATCGAAGACGAAAGGAGTGCTTGGATTTTAAAAATCAACTCTAACGGCGATACGCTTTGGACGAAGACTTACGGCGATGCTGGGGAAGATTGTGCTTACTGCGTACAGAATACTGACGATGGCGGGTTCATAATATCGGGTGAAAAGAATAACCAAGTTGGGTTACTTAGGATTGATTCATCCGGGGATACTCTTTGGACCAGACAATATCCTTATATAATTGGGCACACCGTTCAAATAGCTAAAGATGGCGGTTATATTATTGCCACCAAGAGCCATAGTGGGTACCCCGTGATCTTTAAGACCGACAGTAGCGGTGAATTTTTATGGAGATACGTTTATGATTATTTAGAGATGCGGGCATTTTACTTTCATGATATCATGGACGGCGGTTTGTTTGTTGAGCGTAGCGGAGATGATTCATATGTTGCTACAGCGCAGGTAAATTATTATGATGGACCTTGGAGCGTGGTTTGGTTAACTAAATTTGGAGATGATGGATTTCCCCTTTGGTCGCGCTACTATTCTTTGTCTGGAAATAGCGAAGATGGTGGGAAATGGGTTATCCAAACCTCAGACAGTGGTTACTTAATCGGAGGGGCTGTAGGAAATTCCTATGGAGACGTTTTACTTCTCAAAACTGATTCTGTGGGTGATACATTGTGGACACGCTCTTATAATGGAAGTACAGGATGGGATTGGTGTAATTCTGTCAAGCAGACTTTGGACGGAGGGTATATTGCTGTTGGATATCTACATGTTGATTCCTTAGGTGGGGATCTCTGGCTTCTCAAAACCAACGAGTACGGCGATACGGTGTGGTACGAAGGTGAACCAAGAGAAATACTTGAGCCTCAAGAGGGTGATACCATCTCTTACATGATTCCTGCCGCGTGGTTCAAGAACACCGGTACGTATCCTATCGGCGATTTCTACTGCCACTGTGAGATATGGCCTTGGTCTGGGGATTCGGCGGCTTGCGCGTATCTCTCACCCCCTTACCACGTCAAGTACTTGGTGAGCTATTCTGTTGAGCCGGGCGACTCGATCTTGATAAAGTTCTCAGAGTGGATGTGCGACGATAGCTCCCGATACACGGCCAGTTTCTACACCTCCAGGGATGAAGAACCCATCTGGCAAACCCGAGAGAAGTCGGTAACCTTCTACGGTGAGCCGCATGTGGGAGTTATCGAAGATCAACCTGAATCCTCCCCTCCATCCTGGGGACTTATCTCCTCCTGCGGGCCGAAGATCATCCTTGAATACTCCAACTACCCGCAGGGCTTTTCCGCCTCTGTCTTCGACGTCGCAGGTCGCAAGGTGGATGAGGTACGCGCCTGCAAACCCTCAGGCACCGTCACCTGGGGTGAGAGTGCACCAACCGGTGTCTACTTCATCCGTGCAAGTGGTTCTCAAGCAAAGGAGGTCAAACGGTTTATCATAATGCGCTGACCCGTAACCCCGTAACTCCGTAACCCCGTAACCCCGTAACACCTTAATCCCTTAACCCCCTAACACAGCCTTGACATGGGCCTTAAATCCACTATTATTTTACATCTGGAGTAAATCAAGGGACACGAGCGGAGGTTTCGTTCCAGAGGCTCTTCCAGGGGAAAGAGGCCATGTCATGCTGAGTTGCAAGGGTTGACAAGTGTAGTGGAATGCATATAATTGAGATTCATTCCGCGATTTTGCAAAACGCCCATGTAGCTCAGTCGGCAGAGCACATCCTTGGTAAGGATGAGGTCGCCAGTTCAATTCTGGCCGTGGGCTTGTAAACGTAGTTTTGAAGGAGGAAAGCAAATGGCGAAGGCCAAGTTCGACAGATCGAAACCGCACATAAACATAGGGACTATAGGTCACGTGGATCACGGCAAGACCACGTTGACCGCGGCGATCACCAAGGTGTTGGGTTTTGCAGGCGGCGCTAAGTTTACGCCTTTTGATGAGATAGACAAGGCTCCCGAGGAGAAGGCGCGCGGCCTTACCATCCAGTTGGCGCACATCGAGTACCAGACCGAGAAGCGTCACTATGCTCACATAGACTGTCCGGGTCACGCCGACTACATCAAGAACATGATCACCGGTGCTGCACAGATGGACGGTGCTGTTCTGGTGGTATCAGGTGCAGACGGTCCGATGCCGCAGACCCGTGAGCACATCCTGTTGGCTCGTCAGGTGAACGTTCCTGCTAT
>Ga0307428_1000730_pt1 | contig 18963 bp, 17 predicted proteins | sample SalMarWE160240MG_FD_202161 | JGI IMG/M metagenome (GOLD analysis project Ga0307428, IMG submission 202161) | Salt marsh sediment microbial communities from the Plum Island Ecosystem LTER, Massachusetts, United States - WE1603-240 | ecosystem: Environmental > Aquatic > Marine > Intertidal zone >...
ATTCTTCCAGAATAGGCTTCCATCTTTTTACGAAGATCTGTTGACTAATTTTCATAATTAAGTACCTCCTTTGGTGGTATAATTATACCAAATAAGTTACCTAATTACTGAGCATTAACAACGGTTGTTTTGACACTTTTCTTACCGTTTCCCGATTTACTCTAATTAAAATAGCTATCTTCCTTCAGGGGTGGCCTGGTCGTATTGCTAATATGGCATACCCCTGGTTATATTGCAAGATTCCTATACTTCCTTCGATTCATCTATGCAGCCAATTCTGAAGAATCTCCCGTACAGAACGATTCAACTCCTTTGAAAAATCAGCATTAAATTTTTTAAAGAAAAAATGTTGACCTATATTCTGTACCCCGGATAAAAAATTATTAGACTTAAATACCCTCTCTTCTAAATCTTTATGCATGTTATTAAACTCTTCTTTGTTTAGCCTTCTATATTTATCCTTAAATACAATAAACTGCTTATCAAATCTACGAGTTTGCTCCCTTTCCCTTTGCTGCTTTGTTGGGTAACCAAAACAAAGAAGTACAATTGGAAATACATATTGAGGTAAGTCAAATAATTCCCTATGAATTTCATAGTTTTCCATTATATCACCTATATAACATGAACCCACACCAAGGGATTCTGCAGCTATTACTGCATTTTGAGCAGCAATAATCACATCGGAACATGCTAAAAACAAATCACCTTCCTGAGGTCTTCTCATTTTAATATTCATTCTTTTGCATAGTTCAGATACTTCAGAGTTAATAAAATAATCGTACCATCTTTGATAATCTGCCAAAAATAATAATACCAAAGGAGCCTTAGCTATAAAAGGCTGATTATCACAAGTCTTAGCCAAAGTATCTTTTGTTGACTGTTTGGTAACTTCAATGATTGAATATAGCATCATATTTCCAGCAGTTGGAGCTTTCATGGCAGCCTTTATTATTTCATCCTTCATGTCTTCAGGTATATCCCTATTCTCATATGCCCTTATCGATTTTCTTTCATAAATAACCTTTAATACAGGATTCATCTCTATTACCTCTTCTAATTTTTTAATAATATATAATGTATCGGGAGACGGTTCTTTTGACACTTTTCTCACCATTTTCTGATTTACTCCAATTAAAATAACTGTCTTCCTTTTTGAGAATTCTTAATGATATTTTAATCTTTCGAAATCTATTTAAATAAAGCTAATCATCTCCTATAAAACCAAGTAATTTCACAGTTAGATGCCTGCAAAAAAGCCAATCAAAAATAGATAATATACCAGCAAGGATTTTATAATTATTTTATTTTGCTCAAGAGCCTGTCAAGATAAATTGATTTCATTTGTTTGCTAGCCATCATTTTTTTTACGGGGGGCAGCTTCAGAATAACCGAAAGAACAGCTGCCATTGCCCTGTGACTGGCAAAAGCTTGATTATCAAATATCAATTCCTGGAGTTTCCCCTTCTCTATTGCCATTAAAATAATCCGATGAACTGAATTGACCGGAGTAATAATTTGTTCCTCTCGCTTTTCAAGTACAATGCTATTATTGGAACACGTCCTAACGCAGACCCCGCACCCCAGGCATATTTCTTTATTTACCTTTACCTTCTTTCCGAATTTACTATCGGTTTCTTTATCATTAGAAACCCACTCTATTGCTTCGATAGGACATATGTTGACGCATTTTCCACACCCCGTGCACTTTTCTTCATCAATCTTAGGAATATATGAGGTGGTTTGAACCGGATGGAGCATCCCAAATTTTTTTGCTGCTACCATTGCTTCACAGCAGCAACCGCAACAATTGCATATAAAACTAACCTTGTTCCTGACATTTTCCCCGCATTGTACAAGATTGTATTCATAGGCTTGATGCAGTAATTCCATGCATTCCGAGACTCCTACCTTTCTGGCATAACTATGTCTTACTAAAGATTTGGCAACGTTGTTAAAAGACATGCAAATATCCATAGGAGCATCACATGCCTTTCCCAAATGCTCCATTTTATGCCGGCAATAACACATACTGATTCCGATACATGATGCGGTTTCTATAATATGACTTGCCTTTTCATAATCCAGGATGGAAACCAGGTTGTCCTTGGATAGAACTTCCTCCTGTACAAAAATTCTTCCCAGTCTTGTCTCGCTTCCCAAAAACAAATCCTTGATAAAATCTTCCTCAATATTGAGATACTGGTAAAAGAGTTCCGAAAGCAGTTTTTGATCTAAATTGTGTCTGGTCCTCATCATCGAGAATTCGAAGAATCCTGCCATGGGGGGAGGAAGGACATATTTTTTAATTCCGTTATGTTCAGAATCCAAGAGGATTGCTCTGCCGGCTAATTCATCTAATAATTTTTCCGTACTAACTGCATCTAATTTCCATATTCGGCTGGCTGTTTTAATGGTGAAAGGTTTTATGGGAAGTTGAGAAACCAGTCCCGCTTCCTTTTCATTAAAAAGTATACTTAATATCTTGTACAATGTCTCAGAAGGGGGAGCACCTTGAGGGAATCTGTTTAATCTTTCTTCCAGTTTTTTATAAGCGGATTCCGCAGCCGGATGTGACATGATTTACACCTACCCAAACATTTTCTTTATATTCTATCATAAACCTACTATTCCAAGAAGAAAAAATTTAATCCCTATTATCATCAGAATAAAACATTCGATGGATAATATTCAGCTACCCAATCGCAACACTGTCCTATACTCACTAATGGTTTATTTGAGTTGACTGTACCATACTTAGAATTGGAACAAACTCACATTCTCTACCTCTCAATCTTTGCCCCATAAGTATGGTACAGTTTGGAGATTGTCTTTCTTTTAGTATTCTATCGTTTCATCGCTTCCTGTCTCAAAGATTGCGGCATCTTTTCAATGGCATATCTAAGAGAAGTACGGGGCATATTTTCTTTATTCTTCATGACGTAATCAAAAACCTCTTTTTGGTGTAGGTGACTGGTTACTTTAAGTAACCACCCATAACCTTTTTGAACTAAATCATCTTTATCTAAAAGTAATTGGTCGGTAATTTCAAAAACATCTTTTAAAAAATGGCCTTTTTTAGCCGGAACAATGAGGGAAACAGCTGCTGCTCTTTTTAGCCAGCGGTTTTTTGACTGGGTCCATCCTTTTAGCTCTTCAATAAACTCCGGATATTTTACTAAAAAACTCCCTATGGTATGGTTACAAAAATCGTCACACTTTGCCCAATTATTCACATATTTTTCTATCCAGTTTTCAAATATAAACCAATCATCCGGCTCAAATTCATCTGCAATTTTGGGAAGCCAAAAAGCAGCGATAGAAGCTTCCTCACCATAATCTGATAAAAAAAGTTGTTCACATAAATCGAATATATCCTGCTTTTCAGACATTTTTATTTCTTTCCAAAACTGGTTGGCAATTTTTCGAACTGTAGCAGTTTTTACCCCATGAAATTTTACTTCTTCTTTGAAAAAACGCTGAAAGCTTTTTTGGGTCTTATCATCAATATTTTCTTTTAATGCCTTCCTAATCTTTTGAATGGTTGAATTCATTTTATTCTTTTATCCTTACAATTTTCTGTAAAAAAATCGGCATAATCTTTGAACCAGGGAACTTTTCATTTTTTCCATCATCCATTTTTCTGCAACACGCTTAGTCAAAAAACCCATGGTGGGAAATGAATGAGCCAAAAACATCACGCTGAGCAATCTAATTTTTTTCTGAATGATTAATGCCCATTCATTGATCATCTCTCCTGAGCCGTCACCTACAATGCTTGCACCAAAGACTCTACCCAAAGAATTTGCAAATACCTTAACATAACCAACACTTACATTTTCTGCAATGGCAGCACCATAATTTTCATATTTTGCAATATATGCTTTATACTTAATTCCTTTTTTCTTCAACTCCTCTTCGTTCATACCAACGAACGAAACCTGCGGCTCGGTAAAAACAGTCCAGGGAATCACATAATTTCTATATTTGAAAAGTCTAAAAGGACTTACAGCATTCATAATGGCAAACATTCCCTGATGCATGGCAGCATGTGAAAACATCATGCCTCCATTACAATCTCCTACAGCGTAAATATGTTTAACCGATGTTTTATATTCGGAATCAACCTCAATTCCGCCCTTGCCATATTTGACTCCGGCATTATCAAGTTTTAAGACATCAAGAACAATCTTCCTTCCGGCCGCTACAAGTAATTTTTCTGATTTAATGCAAATTCCATCTTCCGTAAATAAAGATACTTTCTCGCCCTTGCTCTTCGCGCTGATTATTTTTTTTGAATTATAGACTTCAATATTTTCTTTTTTAAAAATCCCTTCAATCAAATCCCCTGTCTCTTTAGCTGCACTTGGGATAAGAAAATCGTCCATTTGTACAATAGTACACTTCGTGCCAAGTCGGGTAAATGCCTGTGCCATTTCACAGCCGATGGCACCTCCACCGATTATGGTCATGCTCTCAGGGATTTTAGACAACTTGAATATATTTTGATTGGTCAAGATATCTATGTCTGAAATTCCGTCAATCGGTGGGACCAGAGGTTCAGTCCCGGTTGCAATAAATATTCTTTGAGCAGTAATGGTTCTATCGCCAACTCTGACCGTATGCGAATTGATAAAGATTGCCTCTCCCTTACCTAAAATAAGCTCTACTTTATCAAACATCTTTAATGTTTTTTCCTCTGAGATATAATCTAAATATTTATTTATTTTTTTAAAAGGACTTTTAATCATCGGTGTGATTCCTTCCGATAAGCCCATTTCCTTTAATTTTAAGAATGAATGTCTATAATTGGCAATCCTAAGTAGAGATTTACTGGGAATACAACCTACATTCATGCATTCTCCGCCAATTCTATTTTTTTCAATACCGCAGACCTTTAAACCCATTTCCGCTCCCATGACAGAAACAGCCATTCCTGCGGGACCTAGCCCGATACAAATTAAATCAAAATCATATTTCATATTATTTTCTCCTTATTGCATTTTATCAAACAACTGAATGCAATACATAATACCATTATATGAGCAGCGTACTGATAGTTCAATTATTTTTTTTTACATGTTTCAAAATATAATCGTAAAGGTATGGCCGGGTGGTTTACCTTATCTGGATCTAACCAGTCCTCCTAGAGCTCCACCGACTAATCCTAATAAACCAAAATAAAGGGTAGATATAAAAATTCCTCCTCCTAATATTGTACCAACCATTCCACCTAATACCCCTCCAAATAATCCACCAGAAAAAGTACCTATAAAACCACCTAAACCAGGAAGGATAAGTAATGCTAATATTCCACCGAAACTCCCGCTAAAAAAACCGGCCAATGCCCCTTTTCCTGCTTCTCTAACAATCAAGCCAGTAATAAAACCAGTAAGAAGCGGGCCAAATAAAGGAATAAAACCCAAAAAGGATATAGCTATAATTCCGACTAATACTCCTCAAACCATGTTGATCTCCTTTTTTTGTCCTCTCAAAGAAAGCTTTCTATTTTCTATTTTAAAAAATAATTCGATAAAGGTTTTAAAAAATCCTTCTTTTTTTAAAAAATAGCTGCGAGATGTATTAGTTGTTAGTGAATAGTGAATAATATTTAGATGGAAAGAAAAGATAGATTCCCGCTTTCGCGGGAAGGACAAATGAAGAAAATGTGAATAGGAACAGAGAACCGTCCACTGTTCCTCTAGGATAATTTTTGGTTAAAAATCTAATTCCCTGAAGAATTGTTTGACATCATCGAAAGTTTTTGATGCATAGATCTTATGTTTTATTTCTTTTACATAAGGTTTACCCGAAGCAAGATATTTTGTGAAAGCTTTTATCCTGAGAAGTCTTAATTCAGGCGGGTAATATTCTTCCACAAGAGCCATGATCCTTTCAGTGATCTCCTTTTTATCTTCGGGGCTGGGCATTTCATCCTGCATTTCGGCGAATATGAACGGGTTACTTATTGCCCCCCTGCCAATCATTATTCCGTCCACTATATTTAATCTTTCCAATGCTTCATCCCGGTTTAAGATATTTCCGTTCCCGATGATCTTTAAACCTGACCGCTCTTTAATTCTCTCTGCATATTCCCACCTTGCTTCCGAACCGTACCTGTCCGTTTTCAGCCTGAAATGAACAGTGACCGCATCCACCCCTTCATTTTCAAGTACTTTCAGTATCTCGAATACATTTTCCTCTTCATATCCAAGTCTTATTTTTACCATGAAAGGGATGCTGATCACTTTCCTGACCTGTCTGCAGATCTCTCCAATTTTTTTCGGATCTTTAAGTAAGGCCGCACCTGCCCTCTTTTTTATAATCTTCCGTACCGGACACCCCATATTTATATCTACCCCGGAAAAATCAGTTTCCTCTTCAATATATTTTACCGCATCTGTGAATGACTCCGGTTCACTTCCAAAAAGCTGGATAAACTGCGGAGTGTTAAAATCGAATGACCTGATCATTGAGAGGGTTTTATTCTGTTTCCTTCTGAGTCCTTCCGCAGAGATCAATTCAGTTACCATAAGCCCTACTCCACCGATTTCATCAACGACCCTTCTGAAGACAATATCAGTGAGGGATGCCATGGGAGCTAGTATAGTCCGGTGTTTTAAGTGCAGATTCCCGATCTTAAGATTTTCCATCATAACTTATTAAAAAAAATTATGGGGTTAGATTTTGTAATATTATTTTTCATCTTCTCCCTCGCTTTTTTTAATCACTCTGCTCACTGTAGTATAAAATTATCAAGGAGACGGTCTTTTAACACTTTTCTTACCGCTTCCCGATTTACTCCAGTTAAAATAGCTATCTTCCTTTTCGATAAAATGGTTAGTATTGAAATTAACTCTGATATACTTGTCTGAAATAATCTTCATATCTGTATATGCACCACGGTAATGTTCAGGTAACATGGATGCCATGCGAACCATGATCTGATCGGTCATCTCCTGATAAATGTCCTTCGTTGTCTTTATCTCACTCGCAAGCATGAAGGGTTCCCCAACAACAAAAGTAACACGTGTTCGCTTTAACCGCTTTATATTGTGCCAAAAGTTTTCGGCTCCGTAATGTGCGACAATCAATATTGGAACACGATTTTTCAGTGCAAGAAAAACTACTCCCGGTTGGCCCTTGGCCAGCACCCCGTTGCCACTTCTTGTTCCTTCCGGAGCAATGCAGAGCATTTTTTTCTCTTTTAGAGCTTTTCCCGCTTCTTTAAATGTGGATACGCCCGGGGTTCCTCTATTAACAGGAATGGCTCCCCATTCTTTTACCAGTATCCTTAGGAACCAATTGTCCTGGTTTTCTATTTTTGAAATTCCACAGACTTTGCGGGGAAGTAGAAGCGTGTATATGAGCGGGACCTCGAGAAAATTGATATGGTTAATCACCAGAATCAAAGGTCCTTGACGGGGTATAGATTCCAGTTTATCTCCTTCAACCTTACAAAATATTTTTAATAGCACTTTGATAATAAAGGTTATGAATCTACCAGTTAATGACATGATGGCTTTCTTCTGGTGATTATTTGAAGTGCTGATGGAATTATTTGAACCTTCAGTACTGTGCCTGCAATGCAGATAGTTTCTCCATCAGTATGAGCTGTCATACTTCCTGAAAGTGCTTTTAGGGAGAATTTTTCAGCAGAGTCAGTAAATGTACCACGGTGCCTGCTTTGTTCCCCTTTCATGTAGAGCATCATAGCCTTGAGCAAAGAGATTCTCGTCCCCTGTTGTGTTAAGGCAAGATTAAGCAGACCATCACTCATATCTCCATCAGGAGCCATAAAGAAGGCTCCTCCCATCCGTTTCCCATTCATGATAGAAATAAGAGCCGGAGTAAGTATCTGCTTTCTATCTTTGTAAGATATTTCGATTGTTGGAGCTTTTGGGAGCATTACCAACGTTTTAAGCGCTGCAATGATATATGGTGCCGCTCCATGAAGATGCTTCATTTTTGCTGCCTCCAGCCCGACAATTGCATCAAAACCGATACCAACACCATTTCCGAAGTACCGACCCTTAGGGAAATCACCTCCGGTAATAAGCCCAACATCCATTGGATAAAAAGTCCCATCAAGAAGAAGGCGCATGCTCTCTATTAAATCGCTTGGAACTCCTGCTCCAAAGGCAAAGTCATTCCCACGACCAATGGGTAAAACACCAAACTGTAAACGATTTTTATGGATTGCTGATGATTCAGGTTTACAGGAATTAAACATAAGTCCGTTTATTACCTCGTTAGAAGTACCGTCCCCGCCGGCGGCTACGATTACCTGATCAGGAATTTGAGCACTTGATTCTGCTATGGAAGTAGCATGACCGATTTCTTCTGTAAGAATAATTTTGAAATTTGCTGCATTTTTTGAAAAGAACTCTTTTATTAAAGGGATTTTTTTCTTCGCATTTCCCTGATCCGCAACTGGGTTGAGGATGATTGTAAAATATCTGTTCATACCTACTCCTATATATCTTTTTAGATTATTATATTCAAATATTAAGTTTCCTAAATTATAGATTAGACCTTTAACATAGTCAAATGAATTGTATGAAATAATAATCAATAAAATTATAGTTAAAGCCCTAAAACCTTAAACGGCTAGGGCTTTAACCAAAACATTTCTTTGATTTTTAGTAATAAGATAAACTAATTATATAATTTTTCATAGAGTTCGTTAACCTATTATTCAATTGAAAGAGTGAACCCGGAGTTTTTATATTTATATAGGAAGTCTATCGATGTTACTATTTTTTATCTTTTCCTTTTCCTTTCCCTTTATCTTTTCCTTTATCTTTTCCTTTTGCGCCACAGCAAGACATCAAAATCACCTCACTTTCTAAAAAACATTAAACAAGGGCAACACAAAAACTGAATTTAATCGACCATTTATGGCAAGATATATACAACAAAAAATATTTTTTGTCAACATCTTTCATCTTTATTAGTAATCGTGCCAAAAGCTAAGTAGTGGAGTGATGTAGAATAAAATCTTAAATATATACATTACCACGTCCCTTAAAAAAGTAGTCGGGTAGATAGATGTACAAAACTTAAGGAGCAAATCCACTTACTCGTACCATTCAGCGCAGGTAAAACACATCTCGCAATGATGCTGCCAAACCGGTTTATTATCCGTCATTTTTATCTTTTGGGTTTGTCTCTCCCTTATTTATATTAAATGACCGTTGTTCCTGCTCAGTAGTTTTATCTTTTTCCTACATCTTTTTTCTCTTGTAAAAAATAATCTTTTGTAATGCTCCATACATTTTCAATAATAGATATTATTAGATAAATAGAGATAAATATTAAGGTCAGATTTTGCACACTAATATAAGTTTCTTTAAGATATAATCTGGTAAAAATAATAACCGTAATTCCTAAAAAACAAACAGCGCCTACATACTTTCCTATTTTATTTTTAACTATCTTCTTTTTTAAGAAAGAAGTATAAACAAAGGAAATAAAAGAAAGTAAAATTAAAAATATAATATATGCAGATACCATTTGTTTTAAGTACCAAAGCACAAATATTGACAAGACTACCATAAAGTCAGCTGCAATATCAAAAATATCCCCTCCCTTACAGCTGCTCTCTGCTTGTTTTGCTACCATGCCGTCAACTATATCCGACATGCTGATTAACAATATTATCATCAGAGACTGAAAATATTTTCCCTGCAGTTCGCCCATAATTAAAAAAGGGATAAAAGCAATCCTGGAAAAAGTTATTAAATTAGCTAAAAATCCTTTATTTATATTTTTTATTACTTTATTATCCTCATTGCCCTAAAAAATTATTGATTGATTAAAAATCATTTTTTACCATGCCCTGAGATATTATAATTTCCCTATCAGTTCTTTGCTAAATAAGTCTATTTTTTCTTGTAGTTCATCCTCTTTATAAGAAGTAATAAACTTTTCTTTTCCTATTATTTTTCCACCCTTTTCCTCAATTAACTTAGTGGCTTTAGAAGTATCCACTTCTATACCTTCTTTGTCCGCACCTGTAAGTGCCACAAAACATTCTATGCCTGAAAATTCGTTTCGCTGAATAAAGTTCTCAAGTGGCGGCCTAATAAGACCAGCATAGACCGGTGAAGCAAAACCAATTGCCCTGGCATCTTGTAAATTGATTTGTAAATCTTTTCCTGCACCATACAAGGTTACTTTATAATTATTTTGGGCAATATCCTCTGCCAAAGCCCTTAGCACTTTGGTAGTAAATTTAGACATTCCGGGATGATATACAATATATATTTGTTCGGTAGAATCATCACTTCCAATTGTTTCCGCTGGTATATTTTTCTCTCTGTCCAAAATAGAAATTACCATAGAACCTGCACCCGCAGGCAGGATTATAATATAAGTTAAAAAGTAAAATATAATCAGTAAAATAATCGCCATTAGACCCGTTCTGCCTTTTAGTCTGAAAAAAATAGTGTGCAGCCAAAGTAAAGAAATGGCTGCCACAAAAGGAAAAATTCTAACTCCTATAGGAATTATCCTGGCAAAATTTGTAATAAAAAAGGGTATAGACAACAATAATATAATGATGGTGTAAATTATTGCAAAATTCATTTTAACTTGACCTCCTTAAATATTTTTAGATTTTCCTGGTCAGATTTACCCTTCTTTTCCAATAGATAACTATCAAACACTACATCAAAAGTACTATCCATTGGACTGCAAGCATAGATACCTACATTTAATTCATTAAACTTACCATGTAAGTGTGCAATTCTAAGCTGCTTCCATGAAATTCCATCATCAGAATATTCGATTATGAAATCATTTTTTTGCTTTGTATACGATACCACATTTTATTAATTTTTGAATTGACATCAATTGTTGCCCAATCAGAATATCCTAAATTTGTAACTACTGAGCCGAGACGTGAATAATTTTCGGTATCATATTCTATAGATGTTTTTATCCAATTCTCAGAATCAATTCTAACCATTAAACCACATTGGTCGTATTGTTTTTTTGGATAAAACTCAGTGCTTACAGTAACCGAAAAATCATTTATTACTTTCGTTAATAAGCAGTGCCCATTATCTCTTTCAAATCCATAATAAGTTTTTTGCCAAAAATCAGTTTTTGGAGATGTTGATATATATAACTTATGATTTTTTATTTCATAAGTTGGTTGACTGAGCCAGAAATAGCTTTGATCGATTTTGTTGTTTTTATCAATCATTTATCTTCTCCTTGTCTTTATGTAATTGCAGCTAACTACTTGTATTTACGCAACAAATGTGTATAATATGCCGAATTAGTATCTTAGATGCAATATTGCGTTTATTTTTACTATCTACTTAAGCCCATTTATCATATCTAACTCTAACGGATTTTCTATTCTACCTATATCTTTTTTACCTACATGTGTGTAAATCTCTGTTGTTTTTGAACTTGCATATCCAAGTAATTCTTGTATGTACCTCAAATCTATCCCCCGTTCCTCTCTTTTTCTCCCTTTTTGGGTAATTGTTCAATTAAAAAGTTGCCACAGAAGCTTCTCCTGTCACAGTATAGGTAATGATAAAGAAAATAGGTGTCTGTCCTTATTATTAAGAATTTCTCCTGGTGAAAGAGGGTATACCAACGGAGATGATTCGCTGTTCCTTGCGCCTTAAAAATTTTAAGGATTAATGGTATTAATAAAGAGTTGAATTACTTTTGCTCCACCGATAAATGTCCCTGCCATACTTCCCAGATTGGCAAAAGCCACTATCAGTAATATTTTAGTAACCCGATTATGGAAAAAGTCTTTAAGTGTAGTGATATTCCCCAGCTGTTCGAAATCTTCTACCCGGGGACGTCTGATTAGGGCTTCCACAATACCGGCAAACCACCCGGCAGCTAAAAGAGGATTTAAAGAACTAAAAGGAGCTGCGGCAAAGGCAGTAAGAATAGAGAGAGGGTGTGCCATAGCTATCAATGCCCCCAGGGCAGATAGAGAGCCGTTCCATAAAAACCATTGAGTAATTTGGTCAAAACCGGCAGGGGGAGAATAGGTAAAAGTAGAAGCGATAATAGCAATTATTGCCAGAGGGATACCCCAAACTAATACTTTTAGGTAGTTAGAAGTAGGGGGTATTTTGGTGAGGGCAATTAAATCATGCTCTTTATCTATTTCTTTTTTAATTCCCGGTACATGTCCGGCACCAACAATAGCAATGATTTTATTACCCGGAGCCAGTTTTATTTTTTCAGCCAGGTATTGATCTCTTTCATCTATTAAAGTGCTTTTCAATCGGGGGAATGAACGGGCTAATTCGCTTAAAGCCACGGTAAGAACATCTTCTGCTTTTAGCCTTTCAATTTCTTCTTCCGAGATTTTTTCTTTGCCGAACATACTAAAAATTAGCATAAAAAGTATACGCATTTTCCCCCAGAGACTGAGCTTTTTCCAGATGCGGGTAAAAGTGACCTGGATATCTCTATCGGCAAGAACCAGATGGGCATTAGTCTCTTTTGCTGATGAGATAGCTTGTATCATCTCCTGACCCGGATTAATCCCTAATTGCTGAGCTAATCGTTTCTGAAAAGAAGATAAAATCAAATTAACCAGGAGGAGCAGGGCCTTTTTTCGTTTGATTATGGTGATAATATCCATATTTTTCCATGTGTTCGGATTGTTTATACTGTTATAGCGGGCAGGACATAATTCTACGCAGACACTGTCCGGCTTTTCTTGCTCAATTAATTCTTTCACTTCTTGAGCACTATCTTTAGAAACATGAGCAGTGCCTACTAATAAAATTTCTTTTCCCTCTTTTTTTAATATATGGATATTTTTACTATTTAGTAACAATTGTTTGTTTCCTCCGGGTAAAATAATGTGAATTTGTTTATGTCTATAAAATTGAATTAATATTATACCACAAAAGAAATTGTAAAGAATAATTTTTTTGTGGGTAGGGAATTTTAATTTTCGTTTGAAATTAGGATTTACTCTATTGACATCCATGAAAGTTTATTGTATAAGAAATATAAATAAAAAAGTAATCATGCAGATTTCTATTAAAGTAAAATTTGCTCAAAATTTTAAAAAATATAGAGGAGAACCATGAATCAAAAAACTACTTCGGACAAACCTCCCCAGCGAAGGAAAAACGGTAAAGACCGAAAAGTATTTTTAGGTCCTGTCCCTGACCTTGAAGAACACGTTCGCCCGGACTGGTGGAGCCGTATCTTTAATTACCTTTATTTAAAAACTGATGGGGATGTAGTAGATGACTTGAGTATAACCTCTCGTGAGATTGACTTATTTTTAAATATTCTAAAACTCTCGCCAGAGGATAGAATCCTTGACCTGTGCTGTGGACAGGGTAGACATTCTCTTGAATTGGCTAAGAGAAATTTTAAAAATATTGAAGGACTAGATCGCTCCCATTATCTAATCCAAAAAGCTAAAGCACGTGCAAAAAAGGAAGATATAAATATCAAGTTCAGAGAAGGTGATGCCCGCAAAATTCTCTCTCCACCCGATACTTTTGATGTTGTAACCATATTGGGTAATAGCTTCGGCTATTTTGAGACTATCCAGGATGACCTGAGAGTGCTAAAGGAAGTATTTAGAATTTTCAAACCTTGGGGAAAGCTTCTTATTGAGATTACCGACGGAGAGTACTTAAAGGAGCATTTTCAAAACAGATCTTGGGAATGGATAGACAAAAAACATTTTGTTTGTAGAGAGCGCTCACTCTCTCTTGATAAGCAACGCCTTATATCCAGAGAAGTTATTACGCATATAGAAAAAGGCGTGATAGCAGACCAATTCTACGCAGAAAGACTTTACTCCAAAGAAAGTTTAACTCGTCTTTTGAAAACAGCTGGTTTCAGTGAAATAACTTTCCACGGTCAAATCTCTCCTGATTCCAAGCGAAATCAAGATTTGGGTATGATGGAAAGATGTTTAATTGTTACAGCGGTAACTAAAAAAGAATGGACACCTGTTAAAAAGAAGCTCAAAAAAGAGCTAAAGAATGTTGTAGTAATTTTAGGAGACCCTCACAAAGCAGACCCTATAAAGCCTTCTACCACCTTTGATGATGATGATTTTTACACTATAGATCAATTAAAATCTGAATTAAGGGAACTGAAAGATTTTCATTTTACCTATCTAACCAGTCACGATACTTTAATACAGGACTTAATGAAGATGAAAGAAAAGGCGAAAATAGATATTGCCTTTAATCTGTGTGATGAAGGTTACAATAATGACGCACAAAAAGAGCTTCATGTGCCCTCTTTGCTGGAAATGCTCGAAATACCATACACTGGTTCAGGTCCCCAATGTCTTGCTTACTGTTATGACAAATCATTAGTACGTGGAATTGCAAGGGAGATGGAAATCCCGGTACCGGAAGCTTTCTTTATTAAGCCCGAGGACACTACCTTTGAATTGCCCTTTAGTTTTCCGGTAATTGCAAAACCTAACTTCGGAGATTCCAGTTTTGGGATTACCCAGATGTGCGTTGCAAATAGTTTTGAGGAACTGGTAAATGCTATCTCAGAGATCAGGGAAAAATTTGGTTACGATAAACCCATTCTGATTGAGGAACTTCTTACCGGAAAAGACCTTAGTGTCGGGGTAATAGGAAATCCTCCTGAATCCTATACGGTCTTACCTATCATTATGGCAGATTATTCATTACTGCCAGAAAACTTGCCACAGATATGCGGTTATGAGTCTAAGTGGCTCCCGGAATCACCTTACTGGAATATAAAATCTACTACCGCTGACCTTTCGGAAGATGTAGAAAAATTTATTATAGAGTGTTGTTTGAAATTATCCGAGAGGTTGGAATGTAAAGATTACTGTCGATTTGACTGGAGAGTTGATGCTAATGGCACCCCAAAGCTGCTTGAAGTAAATCCCAATCCAGGTTGGTGCTGGGATGGTCATCTTGCCAAGATGGCTGAGATTACAGGGATATCATATGGTAATACGTTAAAAATGATTTTACAAGCAAGTGAACAACGATTTGGCAGGCATAATCTATAATTATCAAGCTATACAGACGTACTTTGTCAATGACAATGAAATATCAAGGGGACATCCTCTTTACATAGAAATAAAAACCTACCAGAGGGCCGTCCTCTGGTAGGTTTTTATTTTAAAAATAATTTCTTTTCAATAATTTTCTCGGCGATTTGAACGGCATTTAGAGCGGCACCTTTTCGCAGATTATCGGATACCACCCACATTACCAGACCGTTTTCGGTAGAGATATCTTCTCTGATTCTGCCTACAAAGACTTCATCTTTTCCTTCGGCAAATAAAGGTAGAGGATATTCTAATTTTTCCGGATTATCAACTACTTTAATCCCGGGGAAGGCACTTAATATTTCCCGAGTTCTCTGCACGGAAATTTTCTTTTTGGTCTCTATGTGGACTACTTCCGAATGAGCCCGAAAGACCGGGACTCTCACTGTGGTGGCAACTACTCGAATATGATTATCTCCCAATATCTTTCTGGTTTCGTCTAACATCTTCATTTCTTCAGAAGTATAGCCATTCTCTTGAAAAGCACCGATATGGGGGAGTGCATTATAAGCTATCTGATAAGGATAGACCTTGATTTCAAATTCTTCGCCTTTAGCAATAGAAGTAGATTGATTCTTTAGTGCTGCTATGGCTTCTTTCCCGGTTCCGGAAACGCTCTGATAAGTAGCTACAACCACTCTTTCTATCCCTACCTCATCATAGATAGGCTTTAAAGCCACCACCATCTGAATGGTAGAACAGTTAGGATTAGCGATTAACCCCTTGTGCCATTTTAAATCATCAGGGTTTACTTCCGGAACTACCAGAGGAACGTTGGAGTCCATGCGGAAGTATTTACAATTATCTATGACTATCGTCCCCTGCCGGACTGCCAGAGGGGCAAAGTGGGCGCTTACTTCATCGCCGGCCGAAAAAAGGGCGATATCAATTCCGGAAAAGGAATCCTCCTTTAACTCCCGGACTATAATTTTTTCTCCGTTAAATTGATATGCTCTGCCAGCTGAATGGCCAGAGGCAAAGAGGCTTAATTTTTCCACCGGAAATTTTCTCTCTTCTAAAACCAACCTCATCTCTTCTCCTACCGCTCCGGTAGCTCCTACGACAGCTACATTATATTTTCTCATTTTCTTCACCTGCTTTATCTAAATTAAATTCTTTATGAATTGCTTTTACCGCATCTTCAATGCGGGAATGGGAGATCAGGCAGGATATTTTAATTCCGGAAGTGCTGATCATATCTATATTTACCCCTTCTTTGGCCATAGCCCCAAACATCCGGGCGGCTATAGCCGGGTCGCTGGTAATGCCTGCTCCCACAATAGAAACTTTTGCTACTTCCGATTCGGAGATTACCTCTTTAGCCCTAATTTCTTCTGCAATATGCTTAGTAATTCGAATAGCTTTATTAAAATCATTTAAAGCCACGGTAAAGGCTATGTCATTCACCTTATTATGATGAGCGCTTTGGATAATCATATCTACAATTATCTCTACTTCAGCTAAAGCTTTAAATAATTTATAAGCTACGCCAGGAACATCCGGAACCCCCTGGACTACAATTTTACCTACATTGGTCTCCTGGGTTACTCCCCTTACGATTACTTTTTCTAACATCGAGTCTACCTCCTTTATAAGTGTACCTTCCCCTTCAATAAAAGACGATTTAACTAAAATCTTTACTTTATAATTTCTGGCAAGATCTATAGCTCTATAGTGCATCACTCTAGCCCCTAAACTGGCCATCTCGGCCATTTCATCATAGGAGATTACCGGAATTCGACGGGCTGTGCGGACAATTCGCGGGTCAGCAGTAAAAACTCCCTCGACATCGGTATAGATTTCACATTTGTCTGCTTCCAGCTGGGCAGCCAGGGCAATAGCGGTAGTATCTGACCCTCCTCTACCTAAAGTGGTGATATCACCATTGGCATCAATACCCTGAAAGCCGGCTACGATAACTATTTTACCTTTTTCTAAAGCTGATTTTAATTTTTTATGATTTACGGCGGTAACCTTGGCTTTGGTATGAACGGCATTGGTAACAATGCCGGCCTGCATTCCAGTAAAAGAAATAGCATCCCAGCCCAAGGCGTGAATAGCCATAGTTAGTAGGGCGATAGAGACTTGTTCGCCGGTAGAAATTAGCATATCTAATTCTCGTTCATTGGGAGAGGAGGTAATTTGTCCTGCCATCTTAATTAGGTCATCGGTAGTCTTCCCCATCGCCGAAACTACTACCACCACTCTGTCCCCATCTTTTGCCGTTTCTACTATTTTTTCGGCTATCCTTTTTACCCGCTCGATACTTGCTACCGAGCTTCCTCCGTATTTTTGCACTATAATTTTATTCATCAGTAAGAAATTCACTCCTTAACTAATTGACCTATTAACCGATTGCCTAATTTGCCAATTAGTACCAATTCATTTACCAATTGACCAATTAATTCAGTCGTTAGTATATAATGTAGCGTATAGCGTATAGTTTTGGATTTGCAAGACGCTTGTCCTAAATAAAATGAAAATTTAAAGTAAAAAATCATAATTTAAAATTCAAAACTTTTTCGCACTTTTTTGTAGGGGGCGGAATTTATCCGCCCCGAGTTATTTGGTAATTTCTTTAGCGGGTTCGATGAATCGAACCCCTACCTTAATTCAGAGACAGGTGAATCTGTCCTCGCGAAAACGGGAACGCCTGTCCTACAGTTTTATCTGTATCTTAATCTTATAACTAGCTAACCAGGTAACTAACCAACCAATCAACTAATCCTAAACGAGATACTATTCACGAGATACTATATACGAATTTCGTTCCGTCCAAATCTGCTTCCAGTACCAAGACCCGGCAAGTTACCCCTGCATATAAAAAAGCATCTTTCATTATCTTGCCTATCGCTTCCTCTTGACCCTTTTTAGTTAAAGAAACTACCGAAGGTCCGGAGCCGCTTAGGGCAACACCTGCTAAGCCCGTTTTTTTTATTTTTAAAAATATATCTTCAATCCCCGGAATAAAAGGAGCTCTATAGGGCTGATGCAGTCTGTCCTCCATAGCCTCGGCCAACACGTCCCAATCTGAATTTTGTAAGGCATTAACCAAAAGAGCGGACCTGCTTAGATTAAATACCGCTTCAGGTAAAGCAACTTTTTGAGGCAAAGCCTTTCTCATCTTTTCTGTGCTTAAAGTAAAATCCGGTATGCCTACCACAACTCGTAAATCACGCGGGGTTTTAATTCTGGCCCACTTTATCTCCTCCTGGCCTGTTTTATAAGCTAAGGTAAGCCCTCCGATTAGAGCAGGGACAATATTATCCATATGCCCTTCTAAAGAAAAAGCCAACCCAAGCATCTCCTGATTAGTTAAATTAATATTATATAGTTTGGCTGCTCCTACTATTCCCCCTATTATAGCTGATGCACTACTGCCCAATCCCCGGGTAATTGGAATTTGGTTAAAAACCTTTATCTTTAATCCTTTTTTAGATTTATCCTGTCCTGTCTTTTTTAAAACTAATTCGGCTGATTTCCTAATTAGGGTATCTTTTTTAGACGAAAACTTATCCGCTCCTTCCCCCTGGTATTCAATAATCAGGCCTTCTTCTATCTGTTCTATCTCTAGATTTAAATACAATTTTAAAGCCAAACCCAGGCAATCAAAGCCCGGACCCAGGTTAGCGGTAGTCGCCGGAACTCTAATTTTTATCATAGATTCTCTCCTTTAAATAGCATCCCTACCTTAACACTCACAACTTAAAACAATTTCTAGTTGGTTAGATAGTAAGCTGAATTTGTATTAATTTCTCAACCGGGTAATGGTTATGTGACTAATAAAACCTTACCATTTATTAATACCAGAATTCATGATAAAATACAAAAAATATACCAAAAAAAGATTGATACCATCTTTAAAGAAAAGAGGTGCTTATGTTAAAACCCCATCT
>Ga0307428_1000731_pt1 | contig 18950 bp, 16 predicted proteins | sample SalMarWE160240MG_FD_202161 | JGI IMG/M metagenome (GOLD analysis project Ga0307428, IMG submission 202161) | Salt marsh sediment microbial communities from the Plum Island Ecosystem LTER, Massachusetts, United States - WE1603-240 | ecosystem: Environmental > Aquatic > Marine > Intertidal zone >...
ATCGTTGGCTAGACGGCAATGGTAATGCCCTAACCCCTCAAGCTTGGTTCCTAACTGCGGTCGGAGCCTCTTGACCTATGCCACCAACAGCTAAGATGAATAGAGCCTTCTACGAACTGACTTCCCACGAATTCCGTTCACTAGCGATCACGAGCTGTTCGATGAGCTAGCCGCGCTCGGAAAGCGCCTTGTTGATCTCCACCTCCTGCGTTCGGATGAGCTCGATTCACCGATAGCCAAATTCGAGGGAGATGGCGATAGAATCGTGCAGACCGGGAAGAACGGCCTTCGTTACGAACCAAAAACACAGCGCGTCTTCATAAACGAGACGCAGCACTTCGAAGGGATCCCGCCCCAGGTTTGGGAGTATCAGATCGGCGGCTATCAGGTCTGCCACAAGTGGCTCAAGGACCGTAAAGATCGGCACCTCAGCCTCGATGAGATCAAGACCTACTGCCGCATCGTGACAGCACTCGCTAAGACGATCGAGATCCAAGCTGTAATCGACGAACTCTATCCGATGGTGGAAGAGACCCTGCTTGCGATCTCATCAGATTGAACGTAATCAAGCGGTGTGACGGTGATGCTCGAAGGAATTTAAGAGAAATCGAAAGGAGCAAAACTCAAAATGGGACCGTTTAATACCCCGTGGCTGACCTTCTTTGCGTGGGTCGTTATCGCAGCGAGCGTGTTGACATCTATCGTATGGGCGATCTTCTTCTTCAAATCGGGAGGGGATGAGCGATGAGCGAGAAGGCGATCTATTCCCTCGTCCTGGTCCTCTATATGGGGCTCCTCATCATCGTCGGCCTCCTCACTTCGCGTAAGCTGCGCAATGTGGAGGACTTCTACATCGGTGGGCGCAAGGTCGGTCCCTGGGTTACCGCGCTCTCCTACGTCGCGGCTTATTTCTCCTCGGTCGTCATCATCGGCGGCGGCGGGTTCGGTTATAAGTACGGGATGGCAACCCTGTGGATTGGTGCAGCGAATGTCCTGTTCGGCTGCACCCTCGCCTGGATCGTCCTTGGAAGACGCCTGAGGGAGTTCACCACACGGCTCAAGACGATGACCGTTCCCGGGTTCCTCGCTGAACGGTTCTCCGCTAAAGAGGCGCGAATCTTTTCCGCTGTTGCCATCGCCGTCTTCCTCGTTGTCTACAACGTGAGCATCCTCAAGGGGATGGGGCACATCTTCGAGGTGTTGATGGGGATGCCCTACATCTACGGTGTCCTCCTCTCCGGGGCGATCATCATCGCCTATGTCTCGCTCGGCGGGTACCTTGCCGTGGTCTGGACGGGCTTCTTCCAGGCATGGGTGATGGGAGCGGGGTTGATCCTCCTCACCGTGGGCGCGCTCAAAGCCGTCGGAGGACTGGCTGCGGCCAACCTCTCGCTCGCGGCGATCGACCGGGGGCTGGTCGAGACACCCGGGGTCTGGGGGTGGGCCGGTCTTGTCTCGTACGGGCTTATCGTCAGTTTCGGCGTGTGGGGGATGCCGCAATTGTTGGTTCGCTTCTACTCGATCAAGAGTGTCGATGTGCTGCGAATCGGGACGGTGGTCGCCACGATCGGAGGGAGCATGGCTCTCCTCCCCTACCTCGTCGGGGCGATCACAAGGGTTCTCCACCCCGGCCTCACCAATCCCGATCTTGCGATTCCCACGTTGACAAAGGCTATCCTCTCTCCCTGGGGCGGGGCGGTCTTCCTCGCAGGGGTGATCTCCGCGGGGATGTCCACCTTTGCCTCCGTCCTAATCATCACCTCAAGCGCCATCGTCCGCGACTTCCTCCAGAAGGGGTTGGGAAAAGACCTCTCGGAGAGACAGGCCTTTAGCTACAGCCGGATCGCCAGCGCCGCGATCGGCCTGATCTCGCTTGCGATCGCGCTGCGCCCACCGGCGTTGATCATGGTCCTTACAGCCTTCTCCTGGGCGGCGATCGCCTCCACCTGTCTGTGGCCGATCCTCGCTGGAATCTACTGGAAAGGAGCGACGCGCTGGGGGATCATCGCCTCGATGACGAGCGGGTTGACGGGGGCACTCGTCTGGATGGCGCTCGGTTCGCCGTTTGGCCTGCACGGGTTCATTCCTGGTACGACCATGGGGCTGATCTCGCTCGTCGTAGTTAGCCTCGTCACCCCCAAGCTCCCGCAGGAGCACCTTAAGAGAGTTTGGGGAGGGGGAGACTCGGGGACACGGAGACGCGAAGAGTGAAAACCAATATTCTCGCAACGGGGTGGAGGAGTGATGTACAGTGACAAAGAAGAAAAGCATTCCCTCGCAGAGACGCAGAGATCGCCAAGATGAGACGCAGTGATGGGTAATGAGTGATGAGACGGAGCGAGTGAATCTTGTGCTTTAAGCTGACTGCTGAGAGCTGAGATCGCGTCTTGAGTGAGCGTGGCGAGCGGGCGAGAGAAAAGCGGTTCCTCTCGCGACGACGGGCGCTTACTGTGGCAAGGAGGAGGAAACGATGAAGCGCAGATCTTTTCTCATCGGTCTCAGTGTGATAGTCATCCTGGTTGCCGCAGCAGCAGGGGTGTACCTCATGACCGACATTGGGAGAGCACCTCTCGACACGGTATCTGTCTGCCTTACTGGACCACTGGATGCGCGATCAACAGGGATTGTCCTCGCCCAGGAGGAAGGGTTCTTCCGTCAGAATCGCCTTACGGTAAGCTTTAAGCCCGGGAGTGGGCGGATCGATCCTGTTCGTTCGGTCGCATCAGGAGCGGACACGTTCGGCATTGCAAGCGCCGGGGAGATCATCGTCGCGCGATCGCGCGGTCTACCGCTTGTCGCAGTGGCTGCGTTCCTTCAGCACCCTGTCGAAGACCAAGAGGACGATGCCTATACAGAAGTCCTCTTCACGACGGATAAGACGGTTTTGGAGTCCGCGAAGCTAGTTGAGTTGTTCCTAAGCGCTCTCCTGCGTGGATGGCAAGAGGCCGTCGATCATCCCGAGACGGCGGTCTCGATACTCGTTTCGCAGGCCGAAGGGCTCGATCAAGAGCACGAGCTCGCGGCGCTGCGGGCGCTCATTCCCTCCCTCACAGCTGCTGTCAACGGGAGAATTGGCTGGATGGAATCCACACAATGGGAAGCACTCTATCAGGGATTGGAGGCCAAGGGCCTCCTTGATGACCGGTTCGATCCCTCCGAAGTTTACACCACGAGGTTCATCGAGGAGATCTACGGACGCGATTAGCGTAATTGTTTCACCACGAAGGACACGAAGAGCACGAAGGAGTCAAAGGACGCTGGGGAATTGAGAGATCGGAAGAATAAACTACCCCGCCGCAAGCGGTCGGGGTATTAATAGCATCACGTCACACCGGCGAAGGCCGGTGTCCACGAACGAACCACTGGATTCCGGCATGTGCCGGAATGACGACATTCGCAGCAAGCTGCTCGCTACGCACAACATGGTCTTGTGTAGCGTTGGGTCCTGTGCCCAACGTTGCTCTGTGTCTCAACGTGGCAGACGAGCTGCCACGCTACCCCGGGGCTACCAGGTGCCCGCCTTTGTACTCCACCGGTTGCGGATGCTACAGCTTGAACCGAATTCCATTCTTCGTGTCCTTCGTGCTCTTCGTGGTGAATTCTCGTTGGCATCCGTCCCGTGCAACCGAGATTAAAGGTCACTGCCCACTAGAAATAATCAGGAACCCCGTATGAACCGCGCTACCTCGATCTCGTCTCCTGGGGAAATCGTCCCGGTGAAGGTACGAACCTCTCCGTCCACGATCGTTCTTACTGTCCAGGCTGTTTCGCCTTCTGCACGGCAGGACTCGTAGTAGTCGATAAACACCACATACTCCCCGGGAGGGGCCTCTTTATACGGCCAGTATATGTTCTCCGGCCCACCGTGTGAGACCGGGTCGCACCAGTCGTCCCAGTCCTGCTCCCCTCCACTTGCGGGAGAGGAATTCCACCAGCAGGTATCCTCACCCGCTGGATCGATGACATGAAGGTCAAGATCAGCTGTGCCCTCCCACGTGAAAGTTACCTGGACATCACCGATTCCGAGGAGATCGGGAGGGACAGTAAAAGTCGTTCGCGGTAGAGAAGCGGCTGGGTTCGACATATGGAGAAGGCTTGACCGACTCGTGATGTCAACATCGGCCTTGCGAAGGAGCCAGGGCGCGAGCCCACCGATCATGGTATCGTATATTCGGTAATCATCGGTGATGTTCCAGATCGCGTTCTGAGCGTACGGATTATCCCAGACCTCTTTCGCGTCGATTGCGTCGAGGAGTCTCAGTAGCTGCTGCGCCTCATCGTATGCCCACTCCGTAAGCGAAGGCGCGACATCCAAGTATGTACCAGCGTCGGGCGGGCCCATCTTCCAATCGAGACAGAACGTCCAGATACCCTCATCCCTCACTTCCTGGTTCGCGGGGAGGTGCACATTAAGGTCCCGGCTTATGACCATGTTCTGATCCTCGGGAGCCTTGGTGAGCAGGACATCGCCCCTTCGCACCTCAAGAAGGTAATCCTGGGGGTTAGATCCATTAGAGAGGACGGTCACCTGGTTGCCAAGGTAGCCACCCTTACTGATAAGGGTGATAAGGCCGAGCCTCACGCCTTGTTCCAACGAGATCGATTGTTGCGCAAAGCCGCTAACAAAAAGAACTACACTCGCTAAGACGAGAAGCAGCAAGACCCTGAACTTCAGCAACGTAATCGCCTCCTTCTTACAACGAGTCAGCCTGTGCGAGAGAGATTATAGCCGATTCCCCCTTATTGAGAAGCAGTGGTTTCTATCGTAGGACGAAGAAGGCAACACCCAGGGTGATGAGCGCCGCCACCGTGATCGGCCCGGCCATCCTCCGCAGGAAAGAAGGTAGCGAGGTCCCGAAGTACTCGAGCGATACCGAGATGCACGGGTGAATCGGAGTGATGATGTATCCGAGGAAGATGGAGAAGAAGGTCACGGCAAACGCCGCCCCTGACATCATCCCATAGGTAGAAATATAGATAGGTATAATGATCGATGCCGGTGTCTGGATGCGGCCGGTGATGAGCCCAAGTAGGAACCCGATCACCACGCACAGTATGATCGGTGAGAGATCGAGCGCCGCAAGGGTCTCCGGGACCCCGGACGCTTTGAACACGTTTAGGAAGACGAACATCGCGAGGATGATCATCGAGAACTTCCACGGCCTCATCTTCCGTGCTATCGCGACACAATCCACTCTGTTCAGCCGCCCGATAGCTACCACCGCGAGAAAACTCACCGTAACCCCGATTGCTGTTCCGATCTCGTGATAGGGAAGGTGAAGGACGCTGTTTATCAGGATGTCGAGTGCTGGCGCCGTCAGGATAACAGCCAGGGGGACGGACAGCCCCAAAAAGGAGAAGGCCCCGGCACGGGCGACCCGTCCGTTGACCCTCCGCAGGAGGAAGACGTAGCCTAGCAAGACATCGAGAAGAAAGACGGGGATGAGGAACAGGATGGCTCGGTAGACGTCGAGTGAGGCCATCTTGGCCGAGGCGATCAGGGCTGGCCCCAAGGGGTATACGAGGTAGAGAGCATGGCGGAACCATACGTTCGCCGCTGCTTTGACGGCGGCCGGCGTCTCTGCCGCGCCCCGTTCGATCAACGGGGCTGAGAGGAGGGCCCCGCCAGGCATCGGAAGCATCCCCAACAGTGCAGGGGAGAGCGCGAGGAACGGGCGCTTCCCGATATGCATGTTCGTAACGAGTCTATCCATCTCCCCTGATTCCTCGAGGGCTCCTCCAATCATCGGGATGAGGCCGACGACAAAGGCCAGGAGAAGGACCGAGGGATCGGTGAAGGTAGTCAGAAGGGCGGATGCTGTCTGGTTTGGGGAGAGGGTGAATAAGGCAAGGATGAGTGCGGCAACGGCCATTCCCAGCGCCAAGCTCCGTCTCGATAGGTAAAGGAGAGAGATAAGGGTGAGCGAGAATCCGATCCAGGTGAGCATGTGTCTCCTTTCCTCGTGGTGCCAGTCCGAGTGTTCGGAAAGAGTACACCATCCTCGCTTCCTTCGCCAAAGCCCCGCCCCATTCTCTCCTCTTAGACTGTGCACTCCAGCTTTTCCCTGCAAAAGGAAGCTTTCACCGCCGAGGACGCGGAGCACGCAGAGAGGGGGCAGGATTGAATGATTGAGCGAGTGATAACGAGGTCCTCGCCTCTCCGTATCTCCCCCTCTCCCCGTCCCCGTGTCTCCCTTTCTCCTCCCGATCTCTCAATTCCTCGGCGTCCTCCTCCTTCGTGCTCTTCGTGTCCTTCGTGGTGAAACAATTTCGTACCTTTGCAAGAGTCTTGGCACTCACTTTCTCTTTAGTTACCCACTCAAAACGACAAAGAGCATTTATTCTCCATGCCGAAAACCTTGCAAGGGTCTCGATTTCGTGTAGGATCTTCTTTCTAATGGATCGACTAACCACATGGCTTTGGCGATATCGCGGACGAATCTTTGCGGGGTTCCTCTCCTTGTTGGTCGTCGATGGCGCGGGCGTGTTGGTCCCGTTGGTCATCCGTGACGTCATCGATCGGCTCTCCCGTGGGGAGGGCGGCTTTCTTCGTGGGGGGCTCTACATCGTCCTGATCGCGATCGTGGTGATGGCCTTCCGCTTTTTGTGGCGCTACTTCCTCATCGGCACTGCGCGAAGGATCGAACGAGACCTGCGACAACGCCTCTACGACCACTTTCTGACTCTCTCGTCCTCGTTCTACAACGAGCGCAAGACCGGTGATCTGATGGCCCACGCCACGAACGATATCGATGCGGTCAGCAGGGCGTGTGGGTTTGGGGTCCTCACGATCGCGGATCCTTTGTTCATGATCCCGGTCTCAGTCGCGATCATGCTCTCGATCGATCCACGCCTTACCCTGTACGCAATCATACCCTTGCCGATCCTGACCCTGTTCATGCTCGGGTTCGGAAAGCTGATCCATCGGCGGTTTGAGGCGGTGCAGGCGGCCTTCTCCGAGGTGATGGAGAAGGTGCGGGAGAACGTCTCCGGGATCCGTGTGGTGAAGTCGTTCGTGCAAGAGGAAGGAACGAACGCGGACTTCAACCGGACGAACCAACGCTTGGTAGATAAGAACATGGCCCTTGTCCGCGTATGGGGGTTCTTCCACCCGCTGATCGAGCTCCTGAGTGGGTCCTCGCTGGCGATCGTTCTCTGGATGGGAGGGCGTAGCGTCATCGCCGGGAAGATCTCGCTCGGGGATTTCGTCGCCTTCAGCCAATACCTCGGTATGCTTATCTGGCCGATGATCTCCCTCGGTTGGGCAGTGAATCTCCTGCAACGTGGGAGAGCCTCGCTCGAGCGGATCAACCGTCTCCTCGCCATCCCTCCGGCGATCGTCGACACTCCAGCGCCGCAGCCGATCCTCGGCACACGGATCGAGGTCCACGACCTTATTTTCGCCTACCCCGGGAAGGATCACGGGCAGATCGTACCCGCCCTCGCCGAGATCGACCTGACGATCGAAGCGGGGATGACCCTCGGAGTGGTCGGGCTGACCGGGGCGGGGAAGAGCACCCTCGCTCGCCTGGTCCCGCGCCTATTCGATCCGCCGCCGGGGAGCGTGCGAATCGGGGGTACTGACGTGCGCGACCTCTCGCTCGCGGGTCTGCGGCAAGCGATCGGGTTTGTCCCGCAGGACCCGTTCCTCTTCTCTACGACGATCCAGGAGAACATTGCCTTTGGGAACCCCAAGGCTTCTGAACAGGAGATTGAGCGGGCGGCACAGCTTGCTGGAATTCACGAAGAGATCTGCGAGTTTCCCAACAAGTACCAGACGATCGTTGGGGAGCGCGGTATCTCCCTCTCCGGCGGGCAGAAGCAGCGCGTGGCGATTGCCCGCGCCCTCCTCCTCGACCCGAAGATACTCATCTTCGATGACCCGCTCTCTGCGGTCGACGCGGAGAAAGAGGAGTTCATCCTTGCGAACCTGCGCACGTTCTTCCGCGGGAAGACGGTCTTTTTGATCGCACACCGCATCTCCGCGGTGATGCACGCAGATCGGATCATCGTCCTCGATCACGGGCGGATCGTCGAGTCGGGGGTGCACACCGATCTCCTCGCGTTAGGCGGGACCTATCACCATATCTGGCGCCTGCAGCAAGCCGAGAGGGAGGTAGCCTCTTGATGAACGATCACGACGAGATCCTAGGGAAGGCATTCGACAGTCGCCTGATGTGGCGTCTCCTGCGGTTTCTTGTTCCCTACAAGAAAGTCTTCCTCGTCTGTGTCATCCTGATCCTCGCCTTGACCGGTGTTCAGATTGGTCTCCCCTACCTCTCCAAGGTCGCGATTGACAGTTACATGACCCCGCCGCTCGGGATTGTCTCCCTTGCGGAGATCCCGTTTCTTGGCGATCCGATCCCACTCGGAGACGGACGGTATCTGATCGACCTTCGCACTGTCGATCGTGAGACACGAGAGGATTGGCAGGCAGAGGGAATCCTTTCCCCGGAGCGATACATCTTCATCGCCGCGGAGAGCCCAAATGCAGCGATCGCAATCCGTAACCTGCAGGGGTTCACCCCTGTTTCCGGTGTTGGATACCTTGCTAGCCAAGAATCGCTGCGAAAGGTTTTTCCCAACGATCTGATCGCGCTTCGAGCCCCGGCGATCGCAGGGGTAATGCAGATCGCCGCTCTCTTTGCCTTCGCACTTCTGACCCGCTTTCTATTTAGCGTCGCCCAGGTCTACCTCCTCCAGTTTACCGGGCAGAGGGTTATGTACGACATGCGCCAGGAGATCTTCGCCCATGTGCTGCGCTTGCCACTATCCTATTTCGACCACGCACCGGTGGGGAGGCTCGTCACCCGCGTAACTAACGATGTCAATGCAATCAACGAGATGTTCACCTCGATGCTCGTCAACCTGTTCCGCGACGCCTTCCTGATCGTCGGAGTGATGGCGATCATGTTTGGCCTCGAATGGCACCTTGCCCTCGTCATTCTCGCCCTCTTTCCGATCATCGTCTTTGCCGCTCTCCAGTTTCGGAACCGTGTACGCGACGCCTACCGCGAGGTTCGCCGCCAAATCGCCAAGCTGAACGCCTACCTTCAGGAGAGCATCTCCGGGATGCGGATCATCCAGGTCTTTGTCCAGGAGCACGTAGCCAACGAGAAGTTCGCGAAGATCAACCGCGATAAGTACTCGGCTGGCATGAGACAGCTCCTTATCTACGCGGTCTTCCGTCCGTTGATGAGTTTCCTGAGCTCGTTCGCCGTGGCGCTCATCATCTGGTACGGGGGCTTTCGCGTCCTGCGCGGGGGCCTCTCTTTGGGTGCATTGACCGCGTTCATCCAGTACGTGCGGATGCTCTTCCAGCCGATTCTCGAGCTCTCCGAGGGATATAATGTACTTCAAGGAGCGATGGCTGCTGCCGAGCGGATCTTCCTCTTACTCGACGAAGCGGAAGAGGATCGCGGAGAGGGACGGACCTTGGATAGCTTCCACGGGGAGATCGAATTCCGCGACGTCTGGTTCGCCTACAACGAGGGAGAGTGGATCCTGAAAGGGGTTTCGTTCAAGGCGGCTCCAGGCGAGAGGATTGCTATCGTCGGGCCGACCGGGTCGGGGAAGACGACGATCATCCGCATCCTACTCCGCATGTACCCGATTCAAAAGGGGAAGATCCTCCTCGACGGCGTTCCGATCGACGAACTCGACCTCTCCTTCCTCCGCTCGCGAATGGCCGTCGTTCTGCAGGACGTCTTCCTCTTTGCCGGGGATATCATGGACAACATCCGGCTGCGTTCCGACATCCCGGAGGACGAGGCGATCGAGGCAGCGCGGTTCGCCAGTGCGGACTTCGTGGAGGAGCTCCCCGACAAATACCAGACCGAGGTCAAGGAACGCGGAGTCACCCTCTCCGTTGGAGAACGTCAACTCCTCTCGTTCGCCCGCGCGGTGGCGTTCAAGCCTCGCGTGCTGGTCCTGGACGAGGCGACGGCGAGCATCGACTCGCACACCGAGAGCCTGATCCAGCGATCTTTAGGAAAAATCATGGAAGGGCGGACATCGGTCGTCATCGCTCATCGCCTTTCCACGATCCGCGAGTCGGACAAGATCATAGTCCTGCATAAAGGGAAGGTTGTTGAGGAAGGAACACATCAGGCTCTCCTCGCTTCAAACGGCCTGTATGCCGCCCTGCACAGCCTCCAGTTTGCCGAGACCGGGGCTGAATAAAGGGGCTTCCCTCGCCTTACAAGGAGGGGGAAGCTAAATACGGTTCCTTGTCGTTTCCAGTGGGTAGCTGAAGATACGGTACTAACAGAGTACCTCTCGCAAAATCGCGAAACAGTGATGCGTAATGAGTGAAGGGTAATGAGAAAGAGCAAGAGCATTTTCTCGCAAAGACGCAGAGACGCAGAGAACAGCAGAAACACGGTGATGGGTAATGAGTGACGAGTGATGAGACGGAGCGAGTGAATCTTGTGCTCTAAGCTGACTGCTGAAGGCTGAGAGCTGAGATCGCGTCTTGAGTGAGTGCAACGAACGGGCAAGAAAACGGCATTGTATCGTTTACGGTCAGGAGTTCGTTACCCACTCCAAACAGCAAAGAGCCCTAAATACCAGAGGCGTGCAGGAACCGCTCGTTCCGCTGTTACCTGTGATCCCCTATCGATCGCGGATGAGCAGCTGCATGTACTCACCGACGCCTGTGAACTCTTCGAAGGCAAGGGTCGTTTCGACGATCCGATCCATCCGCTCCTTGCTCATCGCCAAGTTTGCATTGGCGCGGAACTTATCGATCAGTTCCTCATCTGTTAGGGGGCGTTCCGCACGCCCTTTGGCGTGATCCTCCTGTTTGGTGTAAGCCGTTCCATCGGTGGTGGTGATGGTGACGATAGCCCGCTTCACTTTCGGGAAGAGCGCGTCGATCTCCGGGTCGGCGACGACCTTGATCTTCTTCAGAAGCTCCCACACGAACGGATTCTTGAGCGCCTCCTCCTCGAAATCGGAGGGGAGGACGTTCCTCTTGGCGACGGCAACGGCGATACAGTAGGGGAGGGAGTGGTCGGCCGTCTCCTTCGTCGTCGGACGGTACTTGCTCGGATCGGACAGTATGTCCGCCCCGCGGGTCGTTGTGCGGACGAGCACCTCTTCTACCGCGTGTGGATCGATTTTGTTCTCCGCCATCACCTCGATCGTCGCCGTGATCGGCTGGTGGGTGAGGGCCTCGGTTGGGAAGGCCTTGTACCCGCACTCCGTGATCAAGAATTCGTGGCCCAGTCCACCGAGGATCTTCTCGGGATCCCAGTTGACGTTGCTCACGACTTCGAACGTTCCTTCCTTCCCCTCGAAGACCTCCACCGGCCCGGAGTAACCGGTGGAAGCGAGCATCGCGGCGCGCACCCCGGCCTCGGTCGCCATCGGATCGGCGGTGTTCTTCATGTTCGTCAGGTGCCCGGCGACGACTCCACCGAGGGTGAAGTGGCTCGACCCGCTGATCCCCACTGCGGCGACCATCTCCTTCTTTGTGAGGCCGAGCATCCGCCCTGCCACGAGAGGGCTCACGAACTGAGTCAGGCTCGCGTGGTGCCAGCCAACCTCGCGGACCCCTGGGTCGGCGGCGAGGCAGAGGCGCATCTCAAGCTCGTAGGCGATGACGATCCCGACGAGGACGTCACATCCGTTCGTGTTTCTGTACTCGCCAGTGGAGAGTACGGCGGGGATGATATCCGAAGGATGTGAGGGATCCTGTTTCCAATAGATGTCGTTATAGTCCATCGCGCGGACCAGCAGAGAGTTCATCAGGGCGGCGTTCGCGATGTTCGTCTTTGTGCCATAGCCGATGATCGTCGCCTGTTCGTTTCCACCAAGCTCTTTCACATACTGGTAAGCCTGTTGCATGTCTTCGTGGTCAATGGCAGCGAGGGCACAGCCGACGGAGTCGAGGAGGAAGCGCTTTGCTTCGCGGCGGGCTGCGGTGGGGATCTGCTCGTAGGTCAGATCGAGCGCGAATCGCGCCATCTGTTCGCTGATCGATTGCATCTGTTGACCTCCTAGCCGATAGCGGCAGCGATTGCGTTCGCCATCTCCATAGTCGTTGAGCTTCCGCCCATGTCGTAGGTGCAGACCTGCTCCTCCGCGATCACCTGCGCCACAGCGCGCTCGATCTTATCCGCCTTCTCCTTCTCTCCGAGGTAATCGAGCATCATCTTCGCCGCGCGGATCGTGGCGATCGGGTTGACCTTGCTCTGTCCAACGTACTTCGGGGCTGACCCGTGTGTCGGCTCGAAGACCGCGTAGTCATCTCCGATGTTCCCTGCAGCGGCAAACCCGAGTCCCCCCACTATCTGGGCGGAGAGATCGGAGACGATATCGCCAAACAGGTTGGATGAGACGAGCACCCCGTATTTTTGTGGGTTTTTCACGAGCCACATACACATCGCGTCGATGTTCGTCTCCCACAGCTCGATCCCGGGGTACTCCTGTGCTATCTTTCGCGCCTCGCGCACCATCAGCCCAGAGGTCTCGCGGATGACGTTCGGCTTCTCGACGACGGTGACCGTCGGGTAACCGTGCTTCTTCGCGTACTCAAACGCCTGTCGGGCGATTGTCTGGCAACCAACACGCGTGAAGATACGGGTCGAGATTGCCAGATCGTCGTTTGCCACCCCGTCAAATCGCTTCATCTTAGGATGGCTCGATAGAGCGGTTCGGACCTCTTCCGGAACGGGGTGAAACTCCACCCCGGAGTACAGCCCTTCGGTGTTCTCGCGGAAGACGACAAGGTCGATGTCGTCGCGCAGGTTGAGCGGGTTGCCTGGGTAGGCCTTGCACGGCCGTAAGTTGGTGTGCAGGTTAAAGAGCTGCCTCAAACCCACGATCGGGCTCGAATAGACGAGCCCCTTCCCTTGCAGTCCCGGATCCAATTCCGCTGCCGCTTCGTCCTTCGGCTTCGAGGTGATCGCCCCGAAGAGGCAGGCATCGGTTGACCTAAGAAGGTCGATCGTCCTTTGAGGAAGTGGGTTCCCCTCGCTTTTCCAGTACTCCCACCCGATATCGCCGTGGATGTATTCCGCGTTTAGCGAGACCTTGTCCAACACCAGTCTTGCAGCATCGAGGACTTCTCCCCCAACTCCATCACCAGGGAGCCAAGCAATCTTGTATTTAGCCATTTTTTCCCTCCGCGCGCGTGGTGGGGTGATTATACAAGGCCGTTACCGGGAAGCGAGGAGTAAAATAAAGCCGCAGTCCACCCTCTATGCGATTGCGGCAAAGCGCCATTCGACAAAGTCGCAGATAGGGCGATAGCCGATCTTCTTGTAGACATGGTTTGATGTCGGATTTGCGAAATCGGCGAAGAGGGCGCAGAACGAAAAACCGGAATCGAGAAGATGCCGGCTCAAGCTTGCCACACACGCGGTGGCATACCCTCTCCCTCGATATTCGGGCGGGGTGTAGACCAAGTTCACGCTGACGCCGTTTGTCGTCGGGCGACTCCTTGCCGCCACGGAGACCGGACCTGCATCCTCCCAAACGAAGATCTCTTTGTGGGCGACCCGCCTCCTCGTCGCTCCTTGCACGTCGGAGAGAGGGTCGTTCGGCACGGCCTCGTGGTGGAAGGCGAGTGTCCATTGCGCAAGGAGTGTCAGATCATCCTTTGTCGCTACCCTGAACGAGCCAGAAGGGGTTTGGGGCTGGTTCACCTCGGTCAGCCTGTATATGCGGTGTCGCATCCCCTGGATGGCTGACTCGCCTGTAATCTTTTCCCAAGCCTTGGCGAAGGTGCTTGTGCCAGCAGATCTCCCGATGACACCGGGAACAGGCAACCCCTTGGCGAGAAGATCCGCTGTGAGGAGTTCGAACACCTCCACGCGCGCGTTTGTATCGCTATAGACGATGAGTTTATGAGGTGGGGTCATGATTGCAGCGACGAGGAGATCGTCTCTCTGCTTCACCGTGGCGAAGTAGGGCGCGGGTTCGATCTCTTCGGATGACATCTTGAGGCAGAGACCCAACATGAGGTTGTTCTCCGCCTCACGCTCTTCGAGCACGCCCTGGGTCTCTCGCAAGAAAGCATCCGCGTCCTGATAGGTTGTAAGGTTCATTCTCTCTTTCTCCTTTGGGATAACCCTCGAACGGGTAGTCTAGCCGTTGAACCGCTGTTTGTCACACACTCCAGGGGAATTGAGAGACCGGGAGAAGGGAGACACGGGGACGGGGAGAGGGGGAGACACGGAGAGGCGGGGAACTCGTTATCACTCGCCCAAGAGGTTCAATCGCTCAATTATTCAACCCTCTGCTCGGTGGCTATCGATTACAGAGGACACACGTCGGCTCCAGGGGTCCGGCGGATGGACAGATCATATTGGACACGGAACCGCGCCCGTTGTACAATCATTAGCTAATCTAGCATTATGAAGAGGATGAGGGTGTTCTTGCTCGTTGTTGCGGTGGTTCTCATCGCTCTTTTCTTTGCCGGTGTTTTCAAGCGACCCTCCCCTGACATCCAGCCCGTGGTGGTGGAACCAGAGGATCTATCCGTCACCATCGTTCTCGATCCCGGCCACGGTGGACGCGACCCTGGGGCAGTGGTCGGCGATGTTCTGGAAAAAGACGTTAATCTAGCGATTATCGAGCGACTGAAAAACCTGGCCGAACTGGAACCCAGGCTCAATCCCATCCTAACACGCACAGCGGACGTCACCGTTGATAAACTCGACCGCATTCATCTGGCCGATGAGGTTGAAGCAGCCCTCTACCTCTCTGTTCACATCAACGCATTCGGCGACCCAGAGGTTCACGGAGCGGAGACCTGGATCGATGATACGCGCACACCAGGCGATCCGAGTTATCTCTTGGCGGAGTCGGTGCAGGATGCCCTCGTCGATGCTACTGGAGCCCGCGATCGTGGCGTTCGATCACAAGGACTTTACCTTCAGCACACCACGCTTCCCGCTGTATCGGTCGAGGTCGGTTTTCTTACTTGCCCTGAAGAGCGGACCAAGCTGCTCGACTCAGCCTACCAGGATCAGATCGCACAGGGCATTCTGAAAGGAATTCTCAACTACCTCGACGCTGTGGGAGCATTCGAAGAGCCAGTCGAAACAGTGGAAACGGGTCAGTAACAGCCAGAGATTCACTACCTCGTAGATCTCTTTCCATTCGGGGTTATTTGTACCGATGGCGACGGCGCGAGTGATGTCTGTTGTGCAGCTTCCGATCTTTCCTCCGAAGTCTATGATAAGACAATCTCCTGGTTGTAGGATCCGATCGGCCGCCGTGGCATGGGGGAGCGCCGCACGTGGCCCGGAGAGGATGAGGGGATCAAACCCCATCCCGTGTGCACCTTTATGGAGTAACTCGATGTGAAGTAGGTTTGGACATGCGGTGGAAATCCTGCACCACTCGTAGGAGCTAAGAAGTGCTAAGTCAAGGGCTGGTTCTGGCAAGGTCACCTCTTGCTTGATATACGTTCGTGGCGCGAGATACCCTTCCGTCTGTTCTTTCCCCATTTCTTCGGGAGATAGTCCAGCGATCCCCTCACCCACAGACGAGGGAGACTCGCCGTCTTTGTCAGCGTCAAGATCGATCGATTGAGTCTTTAAAAGGTCTCTTGTGGTAGCTCTATCGGCGTTGTACTCAGGTAGACATGAGTTCCCCCCTTCTGTGATCTATATCACACCAATTTCACCGCCGCTGTGTCGGGGGTAATGTGATCAATATCACAGATAACGCGTTCGCCGGTCCTTTCTCGCGTAATGCTCATAACGTATGGTTGAACTTTAAAGGCAGATTTATCCGTCACTGTGCGGAAGGGGTGTGATAAGAATGCGTGCGAATTATAAGTGTGCCTCAGCGATTATGGCCCTTGCTCTACTTCTCTTCTCTATTTCAATCGTGGGAGTTGCTGACGATCCCCTGTGCTATAAGGATCCGGATTTCTGGTTCCCTCCTCCGGGAACACTCCTCTCGGCCGTTAATCTAAGGAACGTGTGATAATCCTCCGGGATCTTTCGAAAAGTCCTGGAGGATTCTTGGTGCACTATGGCAAACCTTTCCGAGAATGAGCGTGTTGGTGCGATGAAACCCCTTATTCAGGATAAGCCTTTCAAGCTTGGCCGTCGGATCGTGGTGGTGGGTACGACCGGATCCGGGAAGACTACTCTGGCGGGTGAACTGGCGCGGCGACTTGAGGTGCCACACGTGGAGCTCGACGCTCTTCATTGGGAGCCCGGCTGGACGGAAGCCCCAACGGATCTCTTCCGTGAGAGGGTCACTCATGCGCTAAGCGGTGAGGCTTGGGTGGCCGATGGAAACTACAGCGCAGTGCGCGATATCGTGTGGTCCCGTGCGGATACGATCGTGTGGCTCGACTACAGCCTTCCTACCATGCTATACCGGCTTGCGAGGCGCACCTTCCGAAGCGCACCTTCCGAAGGATCTTTACCCGCGAGGAGCTATGGAGCGGAAACAAGGAACGGGTACTCACGCAGTTTCTCAGTCGCGATTCGATCTTTCTGTGGGCGTTTAAGACCTATCGCAAACGGCGCCGGACGTACCCAACACTCCTTGCCTCTCCCGAGCACGCCCACCTGCACCTAGTTCACCTGCGCTCCCCACGCCAGGAACGATGTTTTCTTCTTGGCCTGTGAGGCAGTGTGCAGTTCAGGTTGCAGTTCTCGTAACAGATAGGATTACGGGCAAGCTCACATAATAACTGGTGGAGCCTACGTGGACGATGAGAGAACTTTTTTTCTAACGTGCTCATGGAGCTGAAAACGCTTTCTGAAGCCCATTTGCATCTTCTTCGCCTCCCCCGCGAGGCGTCCCTGCCAGAGACCCGACGTGAATGAAGATGGAACTCTTCACAAATGTCACTTTCCTACGCAATTGCAAGACTCCAAGAAGAGAGCCTAGGTGAATGATTGTAGAACTTTCACTCTGAGGCACACTACTTGGGAGTAATGTGGAGAATGCGAGCAGCGGGAACCCTGAAGCCAGGAGAGATTTGTTCTATGTCCTATGAATGCTACAGTACAACAACATCATCGGCTTGTGGGCCTTTCTCCCCTTGGGTAAGGGTGAATTCCACCTTTTGTCCCTCAGATAGCGTCTTGAATCCCTCGCCGCGAATCGACCTAAAGTGCACGAATACGTCCTCACCCTGCTCGCGCTCGATGAAGCCGAATCCCTTGCTCTCGTTGAACCATTTTACGGTTCCAGTCTCACGATCTGCCATAGAAATCTACCTCCCTGGTGTTGGGTATCTAATCTTGGCAGAGTGTTCTAGGCAGGTGATAGATAATCTACATCCCAAGCTTAAACTACTGCAAGATCACCAACAGCATCTACATTTTAGACGCGGCTCGGGCAATTGTCAACTGCACACGTGCCAACACGAACCCTAAAGCGGTCTATTGGGCAATGCGGGAACGAACAATCGCGCTTGATAAAGACTTCCATAGGTACTGGTGGAGGTGGCGGGAGTCGAACCCGCGTCCGAAGATACCGCCGATCGGCGTCTACAAGCTTAGTGTCGCGTTTTGATTTTGGGTTAGCTTCTCCCGCGACCGGGATAACCTATCCCTAGCTTTCTTTTGTTCATCGCGCCTTGAAAAGCTAGAAGAGCGCAATATACCCGCTTTAGTGACGCCTCGTTGAGGCCCACGGGAGACCCCAGGAGACGGCCTCCCCTAGTTTAGGGAAGGAGCAGCGAATGCGTAATTCGCAGTTGTTGTGTTCGCAGTTGTTCTTTTTTTCGCCAGTTTTAGGAGATGGCAAACGCTCCGCTTGCAGCCTCGCTTTGGTAGCTCCGTCGAATCCATTCACCCCCATGTCAATGAACCATCATGATTATAGTGCTTGCAAGAGACTGTTGCAAAGATCTTTCGCCAAAGAATCGCTGTTAAGAAACTGAGGACGTTTTCCGTGAGCACTGGTTGGGAGTAGTGGACAACTTTCGAACTCCCGGATGCGTGGATATCGAGACAGCCGGAATCCCGACCCTCTGACGAATTAGCAACAGATACCTTGATCCTAAGGGCTAGCCTGTCCCACAGTACTCGGTGCCTCTTCTAGAGCAAACCGTGACAACAAAAGGAACCTTGAGTTGCGCAAAGCATCCGCGGTTAAGTCCTTTCAGGGATCCCACAAGAAGGCGATGTACTCTTGCTCACTGCGGGTTGATATCCGGCTCAGTATGATTATCATAATAGTATGATAAGGAGGAATCCAATGTCGATTGTAAAAATCATGCAGAGAAGGCAGGTTGTCATCCCCAAGGAGCTATTTGACAGCCTACAATTGAACGTTGGCGACTACCTCGAAGTCAAGCTCAACGACGGGAAACTAGAGTATATTCCCAAGGAGCTCGTCGATCGTGATGAGTGGTATGGTTCCCCACAAGGAAAGAAGGCGATCGCAATGGCACTACGGGAAATCAAGACGGGAAAAGGCAAGGAATTTGCCACCGTCGAAGAATTGATCGCTGACCTTGACTCCTGACGGTATGCGCTTCATCCGTTCCGCACAGTTCAAGAGGGGCTACAAGAAGGCGCCTCCTGCTATTCAGGAGCGGACAAAGAAAGCGCTTCATCTTCTCGCGCAGGATGCGCGTCACCCATCCCTACGAGCAAAGATAGTCGACCCGGAAAAGCGCATCTGGCAAGCAAGGGTCAATGGCGGATGGCGGTTCTACTTCCAAGTTGGCCAGGGAGTCTGCTATCTTCTTGACCTGATCTCACACCCTAAATAACGGGGAGAGCTGCTATGCCTTCTTCACCTTGATTTTGGATCCTGCCTGTACAACCTTGAGCTTCTTAGCGATGACGTCTTTCAGGTTCTTCCCTGATTTGAACGCAGGCACAACCTTTGCCTCACATTCCCCACCCCTCACAGCTTCTCCCGGGGGAATTTCTGATGGCGTGTGGTGTGTGTTTTGCCCTTCCTCAGCAACGAGTCTTCGGTTAGTCCCAGAGCCCGAACATACTGCTGTTGTTCGG
>Ga0307428_1000732_pt1 | contig 18922 bp, 15 predicted proteins | sample SalMarWE160240MG_FD_202161 | JGI IMG/M metagenome (GOLD analysis project Ga0307428, IMG submission 202161) | Salt marsh sediment microbial communities from the Plum Island Ecosystem LTER, Massachusetts, United States - WE1603-240 | ecosystem: Environmental > Aquatic > Marine > Intertidal zone >...
ATCAATCCCCGGCGCCCCATCCCTCAGGCCTCGATCCGCTTCCACGGCATCACCGAGGGCATGGTGGCGGACAAACCGCCCATCCAGGTGGTGCTGCCGCAGTTCCACGCCTTCGTCGCCGACTCGGTGCTGGTCGCCCACAATGCCGCCTTCGACATGCGGTTCCTGTCACTCAAGCAGGCCGACTGCGGCCTGGCCTTCGACAACCCGGTGCTGGACACGCTGCTGCTCTCGGTCTACCTGCACGCCGACGCGGCCGACCACGGCCTCGACGCCATCGCCGCCCGGTTCGGCGTCGAGGTCATCGATTGGCACACGGCCTTGGGCGACGCCCTGGTGACCGCCGACATCTTCGTCCACATGATGGAGCTGCTCGAGACCCGGGGCATCCGTACCCTGGGCGAGGCCCTGGCGGCCTCCGAAGAGATCGTCGAAATACGCCGGCGCCAGGCGGAATTTTGAATGAATTCCGCGTCGCCGGGCTATAAAATGGAATATTCGGCGCTTATCGAACCAACGGGTGCAAGGATAGGTCCCCCATGACCGAGCCCGGCGCCATCGGCGACCGATCCATCGCCATCCTGATCCTGGGCGTGCTGGCTTTCAATCCGCCGCTGCTGTCGCTGTTCGGCAAGGGCGGGTTCGTCTTCGGCGTCCCGTTGCTTTACATCTATCTGTTCCTGACCTGGGTGCTCGTCATCGTGCTGGCGGCGCTGAACGCGGAGCGGGGCCGCCAGGGGTCGCGCTCGCAGCGGCGGCGCCGAACGCCCAAGGGACCCGACAGAGACGGCTGAGCATGCTGCAAGGCTGGTTCATCCTCTTCGTCTCGTTTCTCTATCTGTGCCTGCTGTTCGCCATCGCCTATTACGGCGACCGGCGGGCGGACGAAGGCCGCAGCCTTATCGCCAACCCCTATATCTACGCGCTCTCCATCGCCGTCTACTGCACCTCCTGGACGTTCTACGGCAGCGTCGGCCGGGCCGCTTCCAGCGGCATCAATTTCCTGCCGATCTATCTGGGTCCGACGCTGACCTTCGTGCTTTGGTGGTTCGTGCTGAGGAAGATCGTCCGCATCAGCAGGCTCAACCGAATCACCTCCATCGCCGACTTTATTTCTTCGCGCTACGGCAAGAGCACGGTGCTGAGCGGCCTGGTCACGGTGATCGCGGTGGTCGGCATCATGCCGTACATCGCACTGCAGCTTAAGGCGGTATCCACCAGCTTCACCGTGCTGCTGCAGTACCCCGATGTGGCGCTGATGCAGGAGCTCAGCACGTTTCCGAGGCTGCACGGCACCGCCTTTCTGGTGGCCCTGGTCCTGGCCGTGTTCTCGATCCTGTTCGGCACCCGGCGCGTCGACGCCAGCGAACACCATCAGGGCATGGTCGCCGCCATCGCCTTCGAATCGATCGTCAAGCTGGTGGCCTTCCTCTCGCTCGGCGTGTTCGTCAGCTTCTTCCTCTACGACGGCTTCGGCGACCTCTTCACCAAGGCGGCGGCGGAGCCGGCGCTGGCGCACCTCTTCGCGACCGGCGGCGACCACGGATACGGCCCCTGGGTGACGCTGACGATCCTCTCCATGGCGGCGATCATCTGCCTGCCGCGGCAGTTCCAGGTGACGGTGGTGGAGAACCTGGACGAGGCCCATCTGAACAAGGCGGCGTGGCTGTTTCCGCTCTACCTGCTGGTGATCAACATCTTCGTCCTGCCCATCGCCGTCGCCGGCCTGCTGCATTTCCCCGACGGGAACATCGACGCCGACACCTTCGTGCTCACCGTGCCGATGGCGGAGCGCCAGGAGGCGCTGACGCTGTTCGTCTTCATCGGTGGGCTGTCGGCCGCCACCGGCATGGTCATCGTCGCCACCATCGCGCTCAGCACCATGGTCTGCAACGACCTCATCATGCCGGTTCTGCTGCGGACCGCCTGGCTCAGGCTGACCGAGCGCGGCGACCTCACGGGCCTGCTGCTGGCGATCCGCCGGGGCAGCATCATCATCATCCTGCTGCTGGGCTACACCTACTTCGTCTATATCGGCGAGTCCTACGCCCTGGTCACCATCGGCCTGGTCTCCTTCGCCGCGGCGGCCCAGTTCGCGCCGGCGATCATCGGCGGCATCTTCTGGAAGGGCGGGACGCGCAACGGCGCGCTGACCGGCTTGGGGCTCGGATTCCTCGCCTGGGCCTACACCCTGTTGCTGCCGTCCTTCGCCCAATCGGGATGGATCCCGGCGGGCTTCATCGAGGCCGGGCCGTTCGGCATCTCGTTCCTGAAGCCTTACCAGCTGTTCGGACTCGAGAGCATGGACTACCTCAGCCACGCGCTGTTCTGGAGCATGCTCGGCAACATCGGCGGCTACATCGCCGTCTCGTTGATGAGCGAGCCGCGCCCGATCGAACGCATCCAGGCCCAACACTTCGTCGACATCTTCCGCGGCTCCGAGGACCGCAGCAGCTCGCGGCTCTGGCGCGGCACCGCGACGCTGTCGGACCTGATCGACCTGGTGCGCCGCTTCGTCGGACGCGAGCGCGCCGAAATGGCGTTCAGCGAGTACGGCGCCGGCCGCGGTCTCGATCTCCGCGAGGTGCACGAGGCCGACGCGGATCTGGTGAGCTTCACCGAGCAGATCCTGGCCGGCACCATCGGCGCCGCCTCGGCCAGGGTCGTGGTGGCCTCGGTGGTCAAAGGCGAGATCGTCGGCATGGACGAGGTCATGGAGATCCTCGACGAGGCCTCCCAGGTCATCGAATACAGCCATCAGCTCGAGCAGAAGTCGCAGGAGCTCGAAGCCGCCACGGCGGAGCTCCGCGCCGCCAACGAGCGGCTCAAGGAGCTCGACCGGCTGAAGGACGACTTCTTGACCACGATCAGCCACGAGCTGCGGACGCCCTTGACCTCGATCCGCTCGTTCAGCGAGATCCTGCACGACAACCCCGATCTCGAGATGGGCCAGCGGCAGGAGTTCCACGGCATCATCATCAAGGAGAGCGAGCGTCTGACGCGGCTGATCAATCAGATCCTCGACCTCGCCAAGCTCGAAGCCGGCCGCATGGAGTGGGCGATGGATGACATCGACCCGCGCTCCGTCATCGAGGACGCGCTGGCGGCGACCAGCGGCCTGTTCCAGGAAAGCGACATAGACCTGAAGGTCGATCTGCCCGCCGAGCTGCCCCTGGTCCACGCCGACCGCGACCGGCTGATGCAGGTGGTGGTGAACCTGCTGTCGAACGCGGTCAAGTTCTGCGACGGCCCCGATGCCCGGGTCGTCGTCGAGGCCATGCCGGTCAACGAAAGCCTTCTGGTCAGCGTCGCCGACAACGGTCCCGGCGTGCTGCCGGAAGCACGGTACCGGATCTTCGAGAAGTTCCAGCAGGGCAGCGAGGGCGGCGCGAACATGCCGCGGGGGACCGGCCTGGGACTGTCGATCTGCCGCCAGATCGTCGAGCATTTCGGCGGCCGCATCTGGGTCGAGAGCCGCGCCGGCCAGGGCGCCCGCTTCTCCTTCACGGTTCCCCTGGGCCACGACCGCGGCGCCGCGCACGCGGCGCAATAGGCGGCTATCAGAAAACCTCGCCGGTGAAATCCAGCTTGAGGCGGTGGCGAAAGCCCTGAATCGCCTTGAAGGATGCGATCAGCACGTCCTTCTCGCGACGGGAAAGCAGCTTCGGCGAGACGTAGTTGCTGACCGCCACGCCGGCCGCGTGATCGGCGATCTGCTGGCGCATCAGCAGCCAGCTGATGTAGCGGTAGGCGCCGGCGAGGTCGGCCTTCTCGGTGGCGTTCAGGACGCCCAGCCCGCCCAGCGCCTCGATCCGGCCCAGCGTCGATCGCTTTTCGAGACCCTCGCGCAAGGCCAGGAGCCTGAGCCCCTCCACCAGCGGCAACGTACCGGTGTGCTTGAGGTTGAGCTTGCCCTTGTGCTCGGTGTTCTCGCGCACGGTGATCAGATGGCCGAAAAGCCCCAACGCCACGCGGTGCTCGGCGTCGTCGCGGTACATCTCGCGCAGGAAGGAGGGATTGCCCTTGGTCACGGCCGTCACCTGTTGCTGCAAATCGTCGGCCATCGCCGCCTCGCCGTAGATCGGGCGGAAGTCGAAGAAGATGTCGGAGAGCCGGAGCGTCACCACGTCGCGCTTGCGCTGCCACAGCCGGAGCTGCTCGCGCCACTGGCTGATGGTCTTGCGCCAGAGCGGGTTGACGGCCATGACGTAGCCCCGGCAAAGCGGGAAGCCGACGCGGTCCAGCGCACCGGTCATGCGCTCGGCGAGCTCGACGAAATAGGCGTCGATGCGGTCGTGCTCGGAGTCGGGGTAGTCGGCCAGGATGAAGCCGTTGTCCTGGTCCGGGAAGAGGAAGCTCTCGCCGCGCCCGCCGGAGCCCATGATCAGCACCGTGAACGCCACCGGCGGCTCGCTCCAGCCGCTCTCGACCATCTCGGCGAGGCAAAGCTGGACGACGCGGTGATGGATGTCGGCGTTGACATCGCTCAGCAAGACCTGGATCTCCGGCGCCGGCAGGTTGTCGTCCATCAGCGCCTTGGCCACTTCCACCTGGGCCGCCTTTGACTCCGCGAGCCCGTCGAAGCTGTCTTCATGGGTGAGCCGGTCGATCAGCGCCAGCATGCCGGCCTGCGCCACCGCCAGGGCCCGATGCAGCTCCAAGAGCCCGACGACCCGGCCGCGGGCGTTGACCACCGGCATGTGCCTGAGCCTGAGCCGCCGCATGCGGGCGATGCCGTGATAGAGGGTGTCGTCCTCCCGGATCGTCGTCACCGGCGACGTCATCAGCGTCTCCACCGGCGTCTCGGCCGGCGCGCGAAAGGCCAGTCTGCGGACCACGTCCTGCTCGGTCACGATACCGAGCGCCTGGCCGCCGGGCCGCGTGACGACGGCGCTCGACGCCTTTGCCCGGATCATCTTCTCGACCACCTCGGAGACGGCGTCGCCCGGGTTCACGGTGACGATCGCGCCGCCCATGTACCGGCCGACGATTTTGTGGAATATCTCCGTTTGCGCCGTCATGACCTCGCCTGCCGATCCCGGATCGACGCTTGGTATCGGCGCGCCGGGACCCACCCCTCCCTCCCGTTATATCGCGGGCGCCGCCGATTTCCCATGGTCAAGCGGCCGGGCCGCGGCCGGCGACCCTGGGAACACTCAAAGGTGATGGCCGGCAAGGCCGGCGTCGCTTGCGCTCGCGCGACCGCGGCCAATATACTTGCCGGAGACGGAGGTATGATGCAGTCCTTCTTCCAAACCCTGCTTCGTCCTGACAAGGAAGAGAACCCCGAGCGCGCGCTGGTGGCACGCGCGGCCAACATCCTGCAGGTCGGCGAGTTCCAGTTGTTGCAGCTGGCCTACCACGAGTGGTTCGGCTTCGACCTGCCCAGGGCCCAGATCGACCGGCTGTTCTCCGGCTACATGCTGCACAACGAGGTGCCACAATGGGCCCGCGAGTACGCCCGCAAGATCATCGATATGGACGAACGGGGGGTAGGCGGCCTGGATCGGGATCCGTTCTATCACCGGTACGACGCGGAGTACGTGCGGTTCGTCCCTGAGGGCACCAAACAGTTCACGATCGCCTGCGTCATCGTCGGCGTCCTGCTCTTCGGCAGCATCTGGTTCAGCCACATGGCGGTGACCCATGCCACCTCGGTGCTGCCGCCCTTTTTCGACCGGGACGAACTCCCGGGGCCGCAGCCGGCCAGCCCTGCCCCGGACTAGCCGGGATAGCCGGGATCGTTTTTCCGCCGAGGTGGGGACGGACCGATGTTCGAGTTCGCGGGCGACTTGGAACAGCCGATCAACTTCATCTTCCTGGCGGTGACCGCCTTCATCGCCTGGCACGGTATCCGCTTTCGCGACGAGGAGGGCAAGACCGATCTCGTGCGGCTCTTGTTCGGCTGCGTCGCCGCGACCTTCTTCTTCCTGGTGCTGTTTCAGGACGTCTTGGGCATCGCCAAGTTCGGCTGAGCCGATGCCGCGCCTGCCCGCGGCGCCCTAGGGCTTGTACATGCGCTGCTTGGCGTCCAGGTCGGGGACCCGCATGACCCGCTGATCGGGCGGCAGCTGAAGCTGTTCGTAAATGTATCTCGCCCGCTGGCGAACCGTCGACACGTCGTCCGAACCGTAAAGGATCTTGTGGACTAGGCCGGGTCCCGAAACGACTTTGTCGTCGACCTTGAGGGACGACACGTAGCTGTCCAACGCTTTCTCGTACTCGCCCTGGCGATCGAATACGATGCCCCGATTGGCGTAAGCGGCCGCCAAGACACCACGGCCCGTCGTATCGTCAGGCTCCAATCCGTTCTCCAGGAACCCGATCAAGTAGTCGAGCTCGGCCAGCGCCGCGTCGTATTGCTCGGTCCGGATGTACACCAGAGCGCGGCCCATAAGCGCGCCGCGGTGATCGGGCGACTTGGCGAGTGCCTTGTCATAGTATTCCATGGCCGCTTCGTAGAGGCCGTCCTCGAGCCGCTGCGTGCCAAGTTCGGTCTCGAGATCTCCTGGCTGGCGGCTGGCGAACTGGGACGAAAAGACCATCCAGGCCGAGAAGAAGACGAACGTCAACACGAACATGTAGAAGACGAAGCGCTTGAGAACGCCCGGATTCATGGCCGGTCGCCGAACAGGTAGTTGGTGTAGAGCACGGAGAACACCAGGCACAGCAGGGCCGAGGTGAAGCTGGCCCGGCGCTTCAGCCGCGCCCGCTCCGGCTCGTCGGTCTCGCCCCGCTGGCTCTCCGCCCGGCGCACGTACAGCACCCAGATCAGCTGGCGCACCGGATAGTACAGCGCCGCCGCCAGGAGCCCGGCCCAGAGCACGAAGTACTGTTTACTGAAAAGGTCTTCCATGCGCCGATGATATCACGGCCGGCACCCACCGAAAAAGAAAGGGGGGGAGGACACGCCTCCCCCCGAAGTGATTTGGCGAATGTGCCGACGTCGGCCGGTCAGGCGGCTCCCCCCGCACCGGTCTGCCGGGCGAGCACCTTGTCGCCGATGTCCTCGACCAACGCCTCGACTTCCTTATCGGGCATGGTCGACATCTCCATCTTGTAGGCCAGGAACCACATCATGCCCACGCCCAGGAGCCAGAACAGGATCTGCCAGGCCCAGATCGAGGGCATGCCGAAGATCCAGCTGCTGGCGTCGTTGGGCGCGCCGAAGATGTAGTTGCCGAGCACGGCGCCGGGCCCGATGCCGAAGAACAACCAGGCCAGCGTGATGACCCACGCCGTCGGGATGAGCTTCCGCTTCTCGGGCGACAGGCTCGCGTGCTCCCGCAGGAAGTTGTGGTACTTCATGCGGTGTGCCGTGGCGGCCTCGGTCTGGGTCATGGCCGAGACCGGGATGCAGACCAGGAGGTTGAAGATCATCCCCCAGCCGGCGCTGTGAATGGTCCACGGCCAACGGCCCCACAGCAGGTCGTTGTATTTGAGGTCGCCGTTGCCGAACACCAGGTCCAGAAGGTTGAGCCCGAAGTTCTCGGTGAAGATGACACCGAGAAGCCCGGCCAACAGGCCCCAGGTCGCACCCTGGCGGGTGATCCATGGGAACCAGCAGACGGACGCCAACGGCGGCCACATCTGGAATCCGAAGGCCACCGCCAAGCCGCCCAACAGCACCAGGGCGTCCCGGGAGAAGGTTGCGACCATCAGCGCCGACACCACGATGAAGGCGACGCCGAGGCGGCCGAACAGCTTCTGCGTGGCGTGGCTGGCCGTCGGATTCAGGTACCGCTTGTAGAGATCGCGGGTGAGGATGCCGCCAGCGGTCGACATGTAGGCCGCCCCGGTGGACTGCATCGCCGCCAGGGCGCAGACGGCCAACAGGCCGACCAGCCACGGCGCCGTGTCCGCGATCTCGTTGAAGTAATACGGCACCAGGGAGTCCGGCTTGGCCGAGATTGCCGCACCGTCGAGGACCTGCGAGATCGCCAGCCCCGCTTCGTTCACCGCCGGGTTGGCGCCCAGCACGTGCGCGCCCATGCCCTGGAAGGCGGTGAAGAAGAACAGGATCAGGCCGATGCCGAAGGACGAGGCCCAAACCTGCTGCGGCGCGAAGGGCCGCGGGTTGGTGTTGGAGAACGACCACATGGTGAACGCCGGTGCGGACTGGATGCCCATCAGCGCGAACATATAGGTCAGGCACATGATGCCGGTCCACAGACCGCCTACCGGCGTCTCCTTGCCGAGGCCGGCCGTGAACTGGATCACGCCGGGAATGGCAAAGTAGGCGTTGTAGTCGCCGCCGCCATAGCCCTTCGTGGTGCCCCACTTGCCGATGTCGGTGGCCGCCAGATTGCCGAACGCCTCGTTGAGCGCGGTCCAGCCGCCGGCCAGGTTGAGAGCGATGAGGCCGGTGATGACGATGCCCATCGCCAGCAGCACGCATTGCAGGGTGTCGACGAAGGCCACGGCCCTGAGACCGCCGGAAGCGACGTAGATCAGCACCACCAGCGACAGGATCCACATGCCGACGTTGACGGACAGCAGGCCGTCCGTCAGCACGTTGAACAGGAATCCCGAGGCCCCGAGCTGCACGCCGAGATAGGGGATCGAGTACAGCAGCGCCACGAGCACCGTCAGGATGCGGATGAAGTCCCCCTGGAAGTAGTCGGACAGCATCTCGCCCGGCGTCACGTAGCCGTAGCGCTTGCCCAACATCCATTGTCGTTTGAGGAACATCACCCCCGTGAACGGGATGGTGATCGTGTAGAAGGACGCATAGGCGTACTGGAACCCGTCACGGTAGACGAGCCCCGGATGGCCCATGAACGTCCATCCCGAGAAAGACGTCGCCGTCGCCGCGAGCACGAACACCCACAGCGAAAGGCGCCGCCCGGCGATGAAGTAGTCGCTCGCCGTCCGGGCTGTCATGGCGCACTTGATGCCCCAGAAAATACAGTAGGCCCAGTACAACGAGACGAAGACGAAGAGCCATACTATTTTGGCTGACATGCGTGTGGCCTCCCCTTACTTGTTCGGACAAATCGACGCGACGGAGCGCGACCCTTGGGCTCCCTCGCCGAAGTCACATCGTGACAAGGCTGCGAGACCGATCCTCGACGAATATCTCCGTGACCGCAACACAACCGTGCTCGGACGGGGCGCCCCGGACCCCGGAGCGACAGGCTCCGGCCGCCCGCGACGTCCGCAGGGCACGCCGATCCGATGGTCGATGTCGATGCGGACCACCGGCCGTATGTCTACGGAATCGAGGAGGAGCGTTCCCATTTTCTCCCTGTTCCCGCCGGTTCCCATTCAGGTTTACCGTGGTATTTGTTGTTTGTAAAAATTTCACGAATATGCGAACTGGTCAACAAGTCGTTGCAGGCTAAGTGATTATTTTGTAAATTAATCACACGAGGGCCTGTAACTTTGTAAATAAAGTAAAAATTTCGGCGAGGGAACCGGGCCATGGCGAGGCGACCCATGCTGGGCAAGAAGGTAAGGCGGCTGCGGCGGGAGCAGGCCCTGACGCAGGTGCAGATGGCCGACCGGCTGGGCATCTCGCCGAGTTATCTGAATCTCATCGAGCACGACCAGCGACCATTGACGCTGCCCGTTCTGCTCAAGCTTTCGCGAATCTTCGAGGTCGACCTGCAGGCCTTTTCCGAGGACGACGACGGCCGTCTGTTCGCCGATCTGAACGAGATCTTCGGGGACCCGCTGTTCGCCCATCTCGATCTGGCCCGCGCCGAGCTCAACGAGGTGGTCGCCGCCTCGCCGGCCGTCGCCCAGGCGATCTCGCTGCTCTACCGGAACTACCGAGGGGCCCGAGACGACCTCGAGACGCTGGCCGAGCGGCTCTCCGACGACCCCCTGCTGACCACCGCCGGTCATGAGCTCCGCACCCTCCTGACCTCGGTCCGATCCTTCGCCGAGATTCTGCACGACAACGCCCAGCTGGGCTCGGGCCAGCGCCAGCAGTTCCTCGGCATCCTGGTCAAGGAGAGCGAGCGCCTGACCGAGCAAGTCGAGCGGGTGCTCGACATCGCCGGCGGCGCCGCTTTGGAGCGGCTGGGCGATGCCAGATCGCCGGCCGACGAGGTCGACGAGTTGATCCAGCAGCACGCCAACCATTTCCCCGAGCTCGAGCGGGCGGCCGCGACCTTGCGGCAGGCGGTGGATGGCGAGCCGGGCGGCCTCGAGGCGGGCCTCGCCCGGCAACTCGCCGAGCGCCATGGCACGGGTCTCGAGATCACGCGCCTGCAGCCGGATCCGGTGGCGGAACGCTTCGACGAGGCCGGCCGGCGGCTGCTGCTCTCGGAGATGCTGCCGCCGGCGGAGCGCAGCTTCCGCCTGGCCCGGCGCCTCGGCCTGCTCTCCTGCGAGCCGATCTTTCACAACTACATCGGCGAGGCCCGCCTGAGCGACGCAGAGACGGCGCGCCTCTGCCGCCGCGCGCTCGCCGGCTATTTCGCCGGGGCGGTGCTGATGCCGTACGAGCCCTTCCTGGAGGCGGCGCGGACGCTGCGATACGACATCGACCGCCTGAGCAGGCGCTTCGGCACCAGCTTCGAGCAGACCTGCCACCGGCTCGCCACCCTACAGCGCGCCGGCGCCAAGGGCGTGCCCTTCCATTTCCTGCGGGTCGACATCGCCGGCAACGTCTCGAAGCGCTATGCCGGGTCGGGACTGCGCATCCCCCGCCACGGCGGCGTCTGCCCGCGCTGGAACGTGCACGCGGCCTTCCTCTCCCCGGGCCGCATCGACCGGCAGATCGCCCAGATGCCCGACGGCGGCACCTTCTTTTGCCTGGCCCGCGCCGTCGCCGAGGGGCTCGGCGGACACCTGCAGCCGAAGAGCCACTTCGCCATCGCCATCGGCTGCGACGTCTCCTATGCCCGGGAGATCGTCTATGCCGACGGCATCGACTTCGACAATGACGGGGCCGTGGTGCCGGTGGGCAGCAGCTGCCGGCTCTGCGACCGCAGCGATTGCGCCCAGCGCGCCTTCGCGCCGCTGGTCCCGGACCTGGCCCCGGACGAACCGGCTGCGGAACCGGCGGACCCGGCGGACCCGGCGGCGGACACCGCCGCCTGAGCGGCGCCCGAGAAGGGACGCCCCCGGGAATAGGCGAACCAGGCGAATCAGGCGGGGTCGAATTCTCGGCGTGCGCGGCCCACCAGCCGCAGCAGATCGAGCGGCAGGGTCAGCACCATCGACAGGAACCTCAGCAGCAGGAAGACGCTGAGGATGTCCAACAGCGCGAATACCGGCACCAGGATGATCACCAGGTCGACGACCGACCGGTAAAGGTAGTCGACCTGCTGGCGCAGGCTCGTTTTTGGCTGGACGGCGACCGATATGGGCGCCTGCGGCTCCGGCACCGGCCGGCCCGAAGGGCTGCGTCCCCGGAACATTTTCTCGCGATGGCTGAATTCGGTCCAGAGATAGAGCTTGAGGCCGCTGGCCATCGCCGTCACGGCACCGAAGACCAGGACGAAGGCCGGATCGATGGCGGTGCTCAGGCCGGCGAGGATCTGGTCCGGCCGGACGAAGAGACCGACGGAAATGGCCAGAGGAATCAGCACCTTGACAAGCCCGTCGCTGACCGCATCGACGAAGCCGCCGAATTCCGTGGGACCCTCGAGGCGGGCGATGTTGCCGTCGACGAAATCGAGGAACCAATTGAGCAGGTAAAGCACGCTGCCGACGATGACGGCCCGGTGGCTGCCGACCATGAGCAGGGCGAGGGCGGCCACGGCCAAGACGATGCGCACGGCGGTCACGTGGTTGGCCGTGAGCCCGGCCCGCAGGAACGGAACGGTCAGATAGAACGAAACCGGCCGACACACGTGATAATATATAACATTTCGCTGCTGGTCCGCGGCTGGGTCGTAAGCGTCCCGCAAACGGCCGATGAGGGTTGCGCTGGCGTCGATGTCTGCCGATCTCATAAGTAATTCGCCTCCTGGTTGCCGAACCCGATCCGCTTGGCGGCCCTGCTGTCGCTGGCGCCAAGCATGTTACAGGTTTGTTGCCGACCTGGTTAGTGCCTTTTTTAGGAATTTTGTCGTGAGGCCCGCCGCGGCAGGGCACGGCGAAGGGCCCATCCGAACCGGCGCTTTCTACCCCTGCTTGCATGCACGGGTCGGTCGATCTTCGCACCCGGCCGGCGATTAACCGGTTGTTATAAGCGGCTTGCGAAGATAGGCGCCCCGTCGAGGAGAAATCCTTCGTGCATACCGTCCTCTGCCTTGAAGACGACCGAGACCTGCTGCGCGACCTCGTCGAAGAGCTGGAAGACGCCGGGTTCCGGGTACTCGCGGGGGAGAACGGGCGCGAAGGCCTGGAGCTGCTCGCGGAAAACCACGTGGACGTCATTATTACGGACGTGATGATGCCGGAGGTGGACGGACTGGAGTTCCTGCAGGTCAGCCGGGAAAACCGAACGAACATTCCGGTCTTCGTCGTCTCGGCCGGGTATTCGGTGGGTCCCTTGGCCGGATCGGCCACCGCCTCGCTGTTTCGCCTGCTTGAGGACCTGGGTGTCAGGGCCGTGCTCCAGAAGCCCGTCGATCTCCAAAAGCTGGCCGCGGCGGCGGCGGAGGCCATCGAGACTTAGGTACGGCAACCAACCGCCGCGGCTGCAGTCGACCTGTGGGCGGGAGCAACGAGTCGGGCTGGGGTCGAGGGCCCAGCCGCAACGGGCGCATGGATCATGTCGATAATGAACAACCCGTCCAAGCAGATCCTTGCCGAAGCGCCCGAAGCGCCGTCGGCACCTGTCGTCGATCCGGATTTCCTGTTCGAGCTCATGAATGCCTTGCCGCGGCCCGTTTTCGTCAAGGACGAACAATTCCGGTTCGTCCTCGTCAACGACCTGTACTGCGATTACGTCGGTCACCCGGCCGACTGGTTGATCGGCAGGACCAGCTTCGAGATCTACGCCGAAGCGGAGGCGGAGATCCAGTGGGCGGAGGACGTCGCCCTCTATGTCGACGGCATGGCCACCGAGCGCGAGGAGACGATCACTGGCCGGGATGGCCGGCAACGTCACCAACTCGTTTGCAAGAGTGTTTTCTCCACGGCCAACAGCCGGCGCTACTCGGTTGGCGTGATCGTAAATATCAGCGAGCGGAAGCAGGCGGAAGCGGCGGCGGTGGCGGCGCAGGAGCGCGTCGAGCGCCTGCTCGCCAGCTCGCCGGCCGTCATCTACTGCTTTGCCGCGACCGGCGACTACGCGCCTACCTTCATCAGCCGGAACTTGAAGGACCTCCTCGGCTATGACCGCGCGGAATATCTCGAGAGCCCGGATTTCTGGCACAGCCGCGTGCATCCCGACGACCTGCAGCGGATCGAGGGCGGATTCGGGCGGCTCCTCGACGAGGGACGTCTGTCCATCGAGTACCGTTTCCGGAAGCAGGACGGCAGCTACTGCTGGGTGAACGACGAGCAGTTCCTGATCCGCGACGAGAAGCGCCAACCGCTCGAGGTGGTCGGCTCGTGGATCGACGTCACGGAGCGCAAGCAAGCGGAGATGGAGCTTCAACGGCACCGGGACCACCTCGAGCAGCTGGTGGCCGAGCGGACCCGCAAGATCGAGCAACAGTCCCAAGAGCTGGAAAAGGCGCTCGAGAAGGAAAAGCAGCTGACCGCGCTGCAGCGCGAGTTCGTTGCCATGGTCTCGCACGAATTCCGCACGCCGCTGGCGATTATCGACGGCGCCGCCCAGCGCCTGCTCCGGCGCCTGGACAAGCTCGAAGCTACCGACGTCGAGAACCGCATCGGCAAGATCCGAAGCGCCGTCATGCGCATGACCGAGCTCATCGAGAGCGTGTTGAGCGCTTCGCGGCTCGAGGCAGGACTGATCGATTTTAACCCGGAACCCTGCCAGCTCGGCGAGCTGATTCGCGCCGTTTGCCGCCGCCAACAAGGCATCAGCCCCGATCACTCGATCGAGGTCGATGTGGATGCCCTGCCGGCGGAGTTCGTTGCCGATTCCAAGCTGCTGACCCAGGTGTTCACCAACCTCCTCTCGAACGCCGTCAAGTACGCGCCCAACCGCCCGAGAATCGAGGTCAGGGTCTGGGGCGAAGGCGACCATGCCTGTGTCTCCGTCAAGGACGAGGGCCTCGGCATCCCGGCCGCCGAGGTGCCACGCCTGTTCGAGAAGTTCTTCCGCGCCAAGACCTCGGTGGGAATAAGCGGGACCGGAATCGGCCTCTATCTCATCAAGCAGCTCGTCTCGCTCCACGGCGGCGAGATCGCGGTCGAGAGCGATGAGGGCAAGGGGTCCACTTTCCTCCTGAAATTGCCGGTCAAGGGCTACCCGGGCTAGAGCAGTTCCAGGTTGGTCGGACGCATTCCGGCGTGGCGCCCTTGCGAACCAAATTGCCGCCGTCCCTGAAGTTCAGGGCCGCTTTTGAGCGGCCGCGCGGAGGCGGATCCGTCACTTGACGACGATGACCGTGCAGGGCGCCAGCCTGACCAGCCGCTCGGCCGTGCCGCCGATCAGCATGCCGTAGAGCTGGGAATGGCCGACATAGCCGATGACCAGGGCGTCGAAGCCGTTCTCCTTGGCGAACTCGGAAATGGCCTTGACCGGGTGCCCGACCAGGAGATGGGTCTCGAGCTTCACCCGCCGCGCCTTGGCCTCGGCCTTGGCCCGCTCGACGACGTCGTCGAACTTCCGGTTGGCCAGTTCCTTCTCGCCGATGACCTCCTCGCGCGTCCCGGGCACCCACTGCATCTCCTCGACCGAGACCATGTGGAGCTCCGAGCGGTGCCGCTTGGCCAGCTCCAGCGCCACGGCCAGCGCCTTGCCGGCACCCTCGGAGCCGTCGTTGGCGTGCAGGATCTTCCTAAACATTTGGGGTTTCCTCCGCGGGCTCGGGTTCCACCTCCTTGAAGGCCGGCTGGAACCACTTCTGGGCGATGAGCGTGGGCACGACGGCGCTGCCGATCACCGCGGTGACGAGCACCGTGTACTGGTCCTGGTCGATGATGCCGTTGGTCAGGCCGAACAGCGCCGAGATGGTGCCGAAGGTGAGCCCGGTCGACATCATCAGCGTCGTGTACATCCCCTCGCGGTGTTCGAAGCCGAAGGCCCGGGTGAGCGGCCAGATACCGGCGAACTTCGTGACCATCTTGACCGCGAGAAATACCGCGATCAGGCCCGCCGCCGCGAGGACCGTGTCGAACTTCACCAGCGAGCCCGCCTTCAGGAAGTAGAACGGGGTCAGGATGGTGAAGGCGATCATGCGCAGGCGGTGAGCGACGTCGCGCTGCCTCAGGAAGAAGGGCGCGAGCACCATCCCCACGAGATAGGCGGGCAGCACGGCCTCGCTCTTGGCCACGGCGCCGACGCCGCCGAGAACGAACAGGACGAAAAGCAGCAACTTGATCTCGGGCTCGCTCACCCGTTCCCCGACTTTCGCGAAATACCAGGGCACGAAGCGGGGAAGCAGCCACATCGCCAACCCGGTCAGCCCGGCGAACAGGGCGAGCCAGAGGTTGTAGTTGGCGAACACGACGCCAAGCGCAAGCACGGTGCCGACATCGTTCACGAAGCAGCCGGCGAGGATGATCTTGCCAATCTCGGTGCGGTTGAACCCGGTCTCCACCATGACCGCGTAGACCACCGCGACCGAGGTCGTCGACAGCGCGATGCCGGCGATCTGGGCCTGCGGCCACGGCCATTCGAGGATAAAGAGCGTGTAGGCGAGAACGCCGAGGTAGGGGGCGAGGAAGCCAACCACCCCGATGACCATGGTCGACCAGACGTGGCGTCTGATCACCGACGGGTCGATTTCGGCGCCGGCGAGAAACGTCAGCACGATCGCCCCGACGCCGGCCAAATAGCTGATCCAGTCGTTCGGCGTCATACCGAGCAGGTTGCCGCCGAAGGCGCCAAGCACGATCTCGATGAGCGCCACGGAAACGGCGACGCGGATCGAGATCAGCGAGGCCAGCAGCGCCAGCCCGATCCAGAGCGCCGACGTGAGCCAGATGTTTTCCACCATTCATCCCTCCGTGCGGGTATTCCACGATTTCTGGCTCCACGGCGGTTGGCGCCGCCATGGAGTGGCTCCCAGAAGTCATCAGCCCGACACGAAGGGCGTTTGCGGTGGACCTCATCACCGGCGCGAGCGGGGCCTGGAACGGACCCGCCCTGCGGCGGGTCGTTCGCAAACAGACTCCCGCCACGTTTCTCGCGCAGCAGGAGTCATCAGCCTCGTCAGCAGTTTGTCTCGGGGGACTCCATCCCCGCTACAGGAGGCTAGGAGATATGACCTAGGGCGTCAATGCGGGACTCGCGGAGGCCGACGTCTCCAGGCCGCCGCCTTGCTCGCCGGCTTCACGGCCGACGGTCCAATGGCCGACGGCGGGCCGGCGGGCCGGAATCACCGGCGACGCGGCGCGCCCCGGCGGGTCCTCCCTGGCGCCGCCGCGGCGCAGCCCCGGCCCGACCTCGGGCCTCGCGGCGACCGTCTCCGGCACCAAAAATGCTGTCATACAGGTCGTCGCCGAAGCTCGTCTGCAACGGCTCCGCTTTGCGCAATTTGAATGTTCGGGAACCGTCCGCTTGCCTGTCGGCCCGAAGGAACAAGACGCTCCCTGAATTTCTGACATGGACGCCCTGCGCGAATTCATACAGGTGTGTCACGAACACCATCTTGATCGGCCTCTCGATCAAGGCGGACGTGATCTGTCTCGCAATCTCGGAACCCTCGCGCTCGTTGGTCGCCGCAAACGATTCATTAAGCAGGATCATGGGATATGACGTGAGATGGTCGACGATGTCGCTCATCCGGCCCAGCTCCTCGTCGAGCCGTCCACTTCTCATGCCGGCATCTTCTTCTCTCTTGAAGTGCGTGAACAGGCCGTCGCAGACGCTGGAACCGAACGACTCGGCCGGCACGAACATCCCGCATTGCATCATCAGCTGAGCCAAACCGACGCTGCGCAGGAATGTCGATTTTCCGCCCTGGTTGGCGCCGGTAACGATCACGAGGTCCTTCTTTTCTGCGTTCGCATCGTTGCCGACCACGCGCTGGTCCATGTTCAACGCCAGGCATGCATCGTAGAGCCCGCGGAACGAATGTCGGCGCTCTTGTGCCGGGACAGGCGACGGCAGACAAAGGGGTTCCCCCTTCCCGCCAAGTTGCTCATGCAGGTTCACGCAGCCGACGTAAAACGCCAACTCAACTCGCAGCGCGCCAAAAAAATTGCGGACATGGTCGCTGGACTGGCCGAGCGCATTGGCGGCAATGCCGATAGCCCGATTTTGCAGCTCTGAGAGCGCTCTGGCGCCGCTCTCATCGCGCGGATGAAGCGAGAAGCTGTAGACGGGCGGACGCTCGGCGAAGAACCTTGTCAGCCAGCCCGGGACGAGCCGCATCAGCCACGAGCGTATTCGATCGGGGGGCAGGTGGAGGACATATGCGGTGCCCTTGTTGCCCCTGCCCAACTGGGCGCTGAGCAGCACCCCATGCCGAAATTTCAGCTGAGCCAGATGATATTCGACGCGGGCGAGGTACTCGTCGCTCAGCTCCTTTCGCACTGTGGCGAATAACGCTGTCCATCCCTCCGAGACGAACTTGTCGGCATGCGAATCGGCGATCTTCCTCAGCTCCTTGGTGATGCCCAGCAAAGCTTCCAGCAGTTCGATCGACCGCCGCAAGACCCAGTCGGGATGGCGCATCATGAACGAACCGAGATAGTGCTTCTTCTCTTGTTCCACCGCCTCGACGGCGACGGCGTAAAGCTGCCGGACGACCGTGGGATGGCTCAGGCAGTCTTGGAGGACACCTTGCCGATATCGGATCGTCTCGAGATCATTCTGCAAACTCGTCAAGATGCCCGCCTTGGCCATATCGAAGACGAACTCGTCGTCACGCGCCATCGCGGCAAAGAGGGTGTTCAGTTCCAGGTCGTTGACGAGCGCCTCCTCGTTCCAAGGCAACGGCGACTGCAGGTCGGCGTCGCGATCTCGATACAGGAGGCGCGCCTTCATGATCCGGTGCGCTCCTTGATCATGCCGTAGGTGAGACGATGCTTCTCGGCGATCGACAGCGCGTAGGCGAGACCGTCGGCCGGCCGCCTGAGGATCTTGAACGTTCGCAGCGCCGGATTTTCGGGCACGACCGTGCTGACCATGCTCACGGTCTGCGCCCCCAGCGAGGCCAAGTCGTCGAGGAACGTCACCCATACGCACAACAGGTCCAGTTGCATGATCTGCGCCGCGATCTTCCTGCTCAGGACGCCGGCGTCGCGGAACGTGGTCGACGTGAAGACCTCGTTCATGATGATGATGCTGTCCGGCGTGGCGTGTTCAAGGATGTCGTGAACTCTGACGAGATCGTCTTGGAGCTTGCCGCGGAGATTGGTGATGTCCTCCTCTCTCGCAAAATGCGTGAACAGCTTGTCGAAGAGGAACAGTTGCGCACGTGTGCCGGGGACAGGGCAGCCCAGGCTCGCGAGATGATGCAGTTGGCCGAACGTGCGCGCGAAGGTCGTCTTGCCGCCTTGGTTCGGACCCGACACGACGATGACGCGTTCCCGCCCCCGGAGGTGAAAGTCGTTGCAAACCGGGATCGCCTCTTCGCTGAGCAGCTTACCGGCAAGCGCGATATCGAAGCCTTGATAATCGTAAACTTCCTTGCGTCGCCGGGTGAGGCTCGGATAGCAGAAGTTCAACCCCGATTTCTTGAAGGGGCCGATATGCTCCAGATAGGCGACATAGAATTGAATCTCCCTGTCGAACGTGCCGACCGCGGGGTCCGTAAAGTCTTTGTGCGCCGCGACGTGGTTCTCCAACTCCGAGAAGACGGCCGGGTACAGGTTGGCGACAAGATCGAGGATCGCGGCCTCGACATGGTTCATCCCGGGTGAATCGACGAATTTGAAGGTGTATTCCTTGACGGCTGCCTGTTTGAATTTGTCGAAGGTCGCCTCGACCTCGGCG
>Ga0307428_1000734_pt1 | contig 18906 bp, 17 predicted proteins | sample SalMarWE160240MG_FD_202161 | JGI IMG/M metagenome (GOLD analysis project Ga0307428, IMG submission 202161) | Salt marsh sediment microbial communities from the Plum Island Ecosystem LTER, Massachusetts, United States - WE1603-240 | ecosystem: Environmental > Aquatic > Marine > Intertidal zone >...
GCCAGTTTACCCGCTTTAAATAATTCAGGTGACTGAAAAGGTCCCATGCCAAGAGGACTTATTTTATATTTATTAAATAAGTCCTGGTAGAATTGAGCTGCTTGTATCCAGGGTTTCTCTGTAATATAACCAGTGGATTTAAATCCATCGGGACTTACACCGCTGCCACCTAAGGACTGAGCCAATGGCAGCATCTGATATGGCCTGCTAAACTGGTCAAATGCTAATCCCCATATATCAGTCTGTCCATCATTATTTGTATCTACTGTTAGCTTTTGTGCTGCTTCAACAACCTGTTTCCATGTCCATCTTTTTGCGGGATCTTTAGACGGGATTTCTACTCCATATTTTTTAAAGAGATCTACATTGATATACATTCCAACACTAGAAGAATTTAAAGGCGCTGCCATGAATTGCCCATCAAAGCTTCCACCATTTAATGCTGCATCTACAAATTCACCTTTTTCCTCAGAATTAAAATATTTATCCAAAGGTTCCAGATAATCTTTAATACTATAATTTGCGACCAATGGGGCATCTACATTCAATATATCTATTTCGTCACTCTTTACCTGCATTTTTGTTTCGATTACTTCAAACATTTGTTCAAAAGGATAACCATTAATTTTTACGACAATATTTGGATGTGTACTCTCGAATTCCTCTACGACTTTTTCCAAATTTTTTATAATATCTTGATATGTAAGAAAAACAATAGTTGTTTTCTGTTCAGCTGCTACTGCACCTGCAAACAACATCATTATCAAAGACACGATTAAAACAATTACAATCATACTTCTTTTCAAAATAATCAACTCCTTTTTTTATTTTTAAATAAATTAATACTAAAGACAGGCTATTTCTTCGTTATCAATCACCTCCGGAATTTAAGCTGATGTCCTGGCTTCAAGATGTGGTTACAAATTGATACTCCAGAACCTCCTTATTTTCATTCTCTATTTTAACAGAAATAAAGGAAAGTATTCATTTACCACCCCCTCTTTAAAACAGGATTTCATTTATAAAAAGTGAAACTCCCCCAGCAGGAGCTGGGGGCATCTTTTGTCTACAAGCGAAAAACGAGCTTGAGCCCTTCGGGCTGCCGCTACATCTCCAGACAGGAGTCTGGAGTTTTATGCGGCTCAATAACTGTGTATAATATTTTAAAACTTGCTAATTTATTAGTTTCATTATTTATTTTAAATGTTTCGTCTTCTATTAATGTACTCATCATCTTAATATATTTTGATCTACTTCGTCTTTAATCTTCTTACAGATTCTCGTTCAATAAGCTCAGTTTCAAGTTCAATAGATTTCTTTATTTTCTTCTTATTTATAAGTTTTATTAAAGTTTCAACTGCCTTCTGGCCTATCAGATAAGTAGGTTGAGCAACGGTGGTTAAGGGAGGGTAAGTGCAATCCGAAAAGGGGATATCATCAAATCCGATTATGGATATATCTTCTGGAACCCGGACCTTTAATTGAGCGAGGGCTTTTAAAGCTCCGATGGCCATCAGGTCATTGGCTGCAAAGATAGCCGTAGGTAGATCTCCAGAATTTTGTAGCTGCGGCCAATAGACTATTATCTTCTGATAAGCAGTATCCAGGCGAAAATCAGCCGTTAATTCCTTTTTCCAACTTATACGGGCTTCTTTTAGGGCAGAAAGATAACCTTTTTCTCTTTCCTGATTAGTTCTGGTCCCTTCTATCCCGGCTAAATACATTATCTTCCTATGCCCCATTGTCAGCAAATATTTAACTGCAGAATAAGCCCCGGCAAAATTGTTGACCTTAACGATGGGGGTCGTCATTCCATTTATTTCTCTATCAATAAGCACTATGTTCATTTTTTTAAGTAAGGACAGCTCTTCTTCGGGAAATTCCTTCTCCCGATAACCAGCCACCGTCAAAATTACTCCATCTACCCGCCGGGAATATAAAAGCTTTAAATAACGACCTTCCTTTTCCTGGCTATCATCTGAGTTCACCACCAATACGCTGTATCCATGTTTTTCACAAACATCCTGAACTCCTCTTACCAGGTTAGAAAAAAATATATTGGTTATATCCGGTATGATCAAACCTATATAATTTGTCCTTCTCCTGGGCATACTTGCTGCCATCATGTTAGGAATATAAGACAATTCTTTTACCGTATTCGCAACCTTCTGGCGGGTATCTTCTGCTACTATTTCGGGGGAATTCATTACTCTGGACACCGTTGAAGGTGAAACACCCGCTATTTTTGCCACATCATAAATAGTACACTTTTTTTTCATTCCAATTTTTTCCAATCAATTTCAGATTTTTTGGGGAAAGATATCGCTGCCCCTTTCTTCTGGATAGAGTAAGAAGCAGTTAGATTTCCTATCTTAATCGCCCGAGGGATATCTCCCCACTGAATCATTCCATGCAAAAAACCGGCGGCAAAACAATCCCCGGCTCCGGTAGTATCTACTACCTGTTCCACCGGTACAGCCGGGAAAGAAAGTAATTTACCCTCATTTTCATATACTGCACCTTGTTTGCCTAATTTAACAATAATTTCTTTTACTCCCCGGGATTTAAGGATATGAATTCCTTTTAAAACATCCTCGGTATGAGTAAGTTCTTTTAGTTCTATCTCGTTGGGAAGCAGATAATCTACCAATCCCCAGATATCGTTATTGTTTATTTTTTTTACCGGGGCAGGATCCATCACGGTCTTTAAGCCATGTTTTTTGGCAAGTTTTAGGGCTAATAGAATTGATTTCAAGGGGACTTCAAATTGAGTTAAAAGCCAGGAGGCATCATCAAAGAATTTTTCATGCTGAATAATAAAATCTTCATCAACTTCTCCATTGGCTCCGGGATAGATTACGATAGAATTCTGACCCTGGGCATTGACCCAGATAGAAGCAGAACCGGTAGAACTTTTCTGGCTTGTAGAAATTCCGGTAATATCTACTCCGCTTTCTTGCAGTGAGGAACGCGCAAAATCACTAAGGACATCTTTACCTACTTTTCCTAACATCAAAGTAGGAACGTCTAACTTGGCCAGGGCGATTGCCTGATTGGCGCCCTTTCCTCCTTGAAAGATGCCGAAATCATTGCTAACGAGAGTTTCACCAGGGTGAGGGTAGCGAGAGACAAAGGAGACAAAATCTATATTTATACTTCCCAATACCAATACTTTTTCCATATCTTCTCCTGTTTATGAAATCGCTTTCTGATATCGATTTCATAGTAGCATAAATTTTCTCTCCTGTAAAGAATAATTTTTAAAAAAATGGGTTGCTGAGCAAAAAAGTTCCTTTTTTACAAATTTTTTATATGAAATAATATAAAATAATCTTGTCTAAAATTGTTGTTTTTGGGGAATAATATAAGTAGAGAGAAAAGAAATTTGAAAAGAGAATAAATCACTACTAAAAAGTTGATAAAGGCAAACTATTCAAAAGGATAGGACGCAAAGTCATGGGTCTAAAGTGCTTCTGTGCCAAGACCGCCAGACTACCGGCTTTTTTTATTTAGAAACACTTTGTTAACACTCTCTTCTCTAAATAGAAAAAGCCCCCCAAAAAAAAGGGGGATAACTGAAATGATTATTTCCAGAAAAAGTATATTTCGCACAGTGTTATTAATTTCCTTAACTCTTGTAACCTTAGTTTATGGAGTAACATATTCTATAGATATCGAAGGGGCAAATGTCTACAGCGAAGAAATCAATATTGATAAACATGTTGAAGATATAAACACTTTAATCATTTCCGAAAATAGTAATCAGATTTGTGATTCATCCACAGGAGTATGCACCCCACCTGCCGGTTGGTATTCAACAAATAACTAATACCAATACTAATGCTAAAAAAGCCTTAATTTTGGGAACATTGCCCAATTCTCGAATTAAGGCTTTTTTTATTTTTAAGAATCTCAGAGAGCAGGCTTATAAGCAGAAATCTTAATGCTTGCTATTTTTGGGATACGATTTTTGGCAAATAAAAAATTGCACTAGGAATTATTTTTCTTATAATAGCTAAATGAACTTTGTGTTAAATGCTCTATGTCGAAAGATTGAGTTTCATTTTATAAGCTTTATCGTGTTTGCTCTCTAAAAAATGAAGTGTAAGGAATAGAATGAAACTAAGAAACAGAGGAATAGCGGCCAAGCGATAAGCCCATATTAAATTACTTTGATCAGCAATCCATCCGTAGAGAGTGGGAGCAATTGTGGCAGAAAACCCCTCAACAAAAAGACTTATCCCGAAAATTTTACTCTGACGGCTTACCGGACAAATAAAGGTTAACCAGGTACTTTGGGAAGGGAAAAATATTCCTTCTAAAATACCCAAGATTCCGACAAGCAAAATAATAAGTATAAACTGATTGATAAAAGTGATAGTAAAAAGTAAGAAAGTAGTGATAATAGTTGTTGATAAAACCAAGATTAGTGGATTACTTTTATCTATAATTCTACTGGAAATAAGGCTGCCTAAAAATATTCCAGAAAATATTATACTGATAATCCAGGCAGAAAACTCGGGTTTTAAACCAAGGTACTCTGTAGCGTAGATCGGGAGAAATGAAAGAACAGCCCAGAATCCCAGGCTTCGAATACCCATGCTTATGAAAAATAAATAAATATAACTTTGTTTGATTTTCTTCTCTGCTTCTGTTTTGAGGTTTTTTTCACCCTTTTTTGATTTCAGATATTTGTAGGCTAGAAAATAACCGGGAAAAGAGAGTAATAAGCAGGTTAATTTCCATCCGAATATTTGAACTAAAAGACCGAATAATAAACTTGCAACAATTATTCCGGCTGTTCCTGCAGCAGAAAATAGACTTAAATAATGTCCTCTCTGGTGCTTCTTAGAATTTTCTCTAACCATAGCAGTTGCTAAGGGGTGAAAAGTTGAAACACCAATAGCTAATAGAAATAAAAAAGTAACAATGGTGTTGATACTATTTACCCAGACCAAACCACCCAAAAAAATAGAGGAGCAGACAAAGCCACCAGCTATAATCACTTTTTTCTCATATTTATCTCCAAAATATCCGAATAGTAAGCCAAAAATAGATCTTAAAGCAACGTGAATGGTTAAAATTAGTCCTGATTGGACATAACTGAGGCTAAATTCTTCTCTAAAAAGAGGTAAGAGTAGAGGTATAATAAAAAAATACATATCATTATAGGAATGGCCTAAAGCATTCAGTTTTAATATTGATTTTATTTCTTTTCTATCTTGTTCAGGCATCTTCTTCTTTGGCCTCGAATTAATACGTTTAACTAATATAGTTCTTTTATTTAAAAATTACAAGAAAGGTTAACAAATGTCTGTGTCAACCTTGTGGGGGTTTTTATTACCTCTAAAAATTATTTAATTTTAATTCACAAAAAGAAAGACAGATACTTATGAAGTTTAATATAAAGTGAAACTCCCCCAGCAGGAGCTGGGGGCTTCTTAAACCTATGGCAATGTTAATTGCAGTTACCCTTTGTCTTCTTTTTCTTGATGCTCAACGTAGGCGAGAATTTCCTTTTCATTCAAACCTATACACGATACACAGTATCCCCTCGACCAGATGCCACCTTTCCTTGCATGGGCTTTTTGCATAAAAGGAAATTTCGCCTTGAGCTTTTTTGCCAACTGTGTTTTGATAAACTAAATTGCATCGGCAACTGCAATTCTGGTAGGTATCACGCCTACCAGGTGAATATGATCCTCTTGCACATTAAGCTTTACTACCTCGATATCGGGATAAAGTTCTGGAATATGCGAGAGTATTTTTCCTGCATATTCCCTTACTCCTTTTGTAAAGATTTTTCTCCGATATCTCGGTATCCAGACGAGGTGGTATTCCGTTTTATAAATAGCATGGGCGCTTTTTCTAAATCTCATGCTTCATTATACCAAATACCATCTCGACTGGATAACCACTACATCACCAGATAGGAGTCTGGGTTTTATGTGGCTCAATAATAGACTTTACCCCATCTACCTGCTCCATCTACCATACCAACTTTTGGTAGTATTGGATTTTGTTTTGACTAGCAAACTCATCCAGGTTGTATATGCAGTTCTTGTTCCTTGAAGCCTGAAGCTTTGCTGCCGACTTCCTTCAGATTCTACCTCGCGATGGACACCCTTGTCTTAAGCTAATGGTTGCTACTGCCAAGTTATTACCCATGCCAGGCGCAATAAAAAGAAAAGGTTGCATTCATCTTTGGGCTATCGGCCTCCAGAGGAATACGAGAGGTTATTGGCAAAGAATAGCTCTCGGGAATGCAGGGTGTGTTAAGACTTAAAGTGTCTAACCTGAGGGGTTCACTCCAGATTTCCTATCTTATTAAAAGTTTCAAAGATCATAATTTACGACCAAATAATAATATTGTGGAAAATATTATCAAACAGCTCAATCAAAAATTCAAGAAGGTTACCGGATTCGAATTCTATGAGACGGCTTGCAACTCTATTAAACTCTTAGTTATGCGTTACGTTTTCATACCTTTAACTGTTTTAGGATACCCGGCAATAATGGAAGATGCCCTCTTAAACTGGCTGGAATAGACACCAATAATATCAACTGGGTACGTTTCTCTTAAAATTACTAATTGCGGATAGTGACGTAATGTGGATAAGTCCTAAAGAGTTACCCCCATTACTTGGACAACTCTTCAGGTTTACCACACTGTCCACAATATTACTATTTTAAAATTTTAAAAAGAATTAAAAGACCAAATAGCAACCAAAATTGTATACGTTGCCAATTCTTTTAAATATAAATGTTATCCAAATTATTCTTAATTTTTTCTTTTACAGAGATTACTTTCTCTAAAATACCATTTCTTACCCCATATACCTGTGTTTGTAGATTAATAACGAGCGTACTATTATTTGGCACAATTTCTAGCCGTTCACCAAGTTTTAACCTTTTCTTATTATTTATATTGGAATCCATATAGTAAATGCAGGCAGTCTCAGCAGATAGACTTCCTAACCATAGATCTGGCCGTCCTTGTATAGAACCAAAGCTAGGTTTTCCTTTCCAAAAAAAACCTGGTTCCTCCCTATAAGCTATGAGAGAATCTTTGCCAAATGTCTTATATCCAGCATCAATTACAAAATAATCTAAATTTGAAGTACCTATAACTGTAGTTAAAACAGTAGCTGCGCATTCATCTCTATTGTTACCAAGACTCTTTGTATGCCAGATATCTCCAATTACACAATGTCCTGGATGAATTTCAGTTATTTCGGGGAATTTTTTTTCTTTCAAATAATGGCAGGTAGCTCGAAATGTAGGAGAAGCACCTACAGAAACATGCTCTATGTTAATGCCCTCTTTCTTTAACAATCGAGCCATTTCTGACATTATTGAAGCACTTTCAAAAGCAGCTTTGTTTACCCCTTCTTTAGTCGGTTCTACTCCTGATTCGTGTGCATAAATACCTTTAAATTGAATATTAAAAAGTTGAGTAAGCTTCTTAGCTAAATTTAAAGCAGGGGTTCCAAAAGGAACACCAAATCGTACATTTTTATTATTAAGGGCAATTTTTAAAAGAATCGGGATTTTTTTATTAATTTTCTGCCCTAACTTATCAATAAGTTTGGCTTGCTCAAACATATCTACTACCAAAGTCAGTTTAAGATTTGGCTTCTTAAGATATTTTTCAATAATTTCTAACTTTTGCTTACTATAAAAAGGATGGGCAATTAAAATATCATCAATTCCTTCATCAATCATACATTCTGCTCGGTCTACAGTCCCTACTTCTATACCACAAGCTCCAGCACTGATTTGCATTTTGGCTATTAAGGGACATTCATGAGCTTTGGTATGTGGCCTTAATTTGACACCCGCTTCAGCTGATAATTGGGACATTTCTCTTATATTTTCTTCTAATTTATCCATATTCACCAGCACAATTGGAGTATCTAGGGATTTAAAAGAAATATTGTACTTTTTCATAACATATCTCCTTTCTAAATTCTTAGTAATGTTAAAAATAATTTACTAATTTTCTCTTGAATTATTTATTTTCTGATATTTTAATAAAATTGATTTGCTTTTAACTACTTTCTAAGGGGGTTTTAAAATCTACATCAAAAATAAGGCAAGCCGAGTGAAAAAACTGACCATTTTCTTATCTTGATCTGCTCTAAATTTACTCATCATAAGATAAAATAATCACTTATTGTATTTATATACTGGAATAATCTCCTCAAACTGGATACCCTCAAAGTAAAGCAAAATTCCAGAGTAAAAGCCGAACTTTTTTCCATAGTTGTAAAACAAAAAAATTAAAGTTTACCTCCTCCCTTCTTGAGATCCTTTGCTCTATAACTAGGACCATTAATCTTGATTATAGCAGAATAATGAACTACTCGATCCAGTATGGCTGAGGCCAAGATATTATCGGTAAAGATATCTCCCCATTGTTCGAAAGTTTTGTTGGTAGTAATAATAACCGATCCTTTTTCATATCTTTTAGAGATGATTTTAAAGAAGTCATCAGCACTGTATCCGGGCAGCCTTTTAAACCCCAATTCATCCAGCATCAAAAGATCAGGTTTTAAGTATTAATCTACCTTCTGGTAGTAAGTATTATCTGCTTTAGCCGCATTTAGGTTATGTAACATCTCTGCTACCGGAGTAAATAATTTATCTTAAGGGAGATATTTAACCAATCAGATGAAGAAGCTCTTAATTCCTTATTGTTTGATATCAGATACCAACATGCACTACATACTACCAGCTTCCAAGAACAGTCAATATCCAAAAAACAGCCTGACTAATTTTCGGGTAGCGGTATACAGATACAGCCAAGAATACGGTATTGACATTATCTAGCAAATAGATACCCACGCCCTTACAGGTTGTGGTGCTTTCAAAATTCAAGCTCCGCTTGTCCTGTATCTTCCTTCTCTTGCATTTTTATTAACCCGAAGGGCAGCAGAATACCACGGGCTTGCCCGTGGATGAATGGTTAGGCGGCGATATGTTACAATGTACTTATGGAAATAAGACTATCAGGACATAGTGCATATCGCACCGAATATCATATCGTATGGATACCTAAATATCGCCGCCGTATCCTAAATCCTGGTTTACGGGGGTACTTAAGAAAACTTCTTCCCAAAATTATAAGAAGCCTCTCCGGATGCGAGATCATCGAATACAATATCCAGGTAGATCACATCCATATGGTGATGATAATACCACCCAAATACAAAGTATCCGAGGTAATAAGTAGAATAAAAGCTCAAACATCAAGTAGACTAAGGGAAAAGTTTTCCTGGCTATCCAAGGTATATTGGAAAGAGAATATTGTCTGGTCACCAGGGTACTTTGTCTCTACTATAGGCTTGGATGAAAAGAGCATTATAGAATACGTAAAATGGCAAAAAACTCAGGATTTAGGTCAAGCGAAGCTTGAATTGTTTTAAAGTGCCACGGGCTTGCCCGTGGGTATCTACGTATTCTTTGATTATCCTTTCGTTTACCCCTACCGTAGAGACAAAATAACCTTTTGCCCACATCCCTTTGTCATCCCAATATACCTTTTTCAAGAAAGCAAATTTTATCTTTAGTGCTTTACTGGTATTCGATTTTATTGTATCCACTACTTTACTCACCGCATACTTTGGAGGGATAATCATATACAAATGGATATGATCAAGATCTATACCTAACTCTAAGTATTCCTATTCAGGGTAATATTTCCTTATTTCTAGGATTTTTATTTTTAGATAGTCTTTTGCCCCTTTTACGATTATCTTCCTTCGGTATCGGGTTATCCAGACAATGTGATATTGAGTTTTGTATACTATATGGGCTGATTTTTTTAGTTTCATTTTTTTATTATATCAAAATACGAACGGAAGATACGGGAAACTACTCTCATCCCCACCCTTACAGGTGGGGAGTTCCCGCTAGATTAAAACTTTTTCTGTATTTAATTCTTTGATAATATTTGTTTCAATATCTTTAGAGATTGTTCTGGTAGCATACTACGAAAGTACGAAAAGGAGAAATTTTTAGGATCCTCCTTTAATCGTTTTATTAAAGCAAAGAATCTTTTTTTCTTAATACTAAAATCTCTTAGATATATTTTCTTTCGGTAAAGCAAGCAATTTTCTTTTTAAGGATTTGTATTCGTTGTTGATTACTCATATGCGTTAATCCTTCCTTTTGATAAAACCAATAAACTCTTTCATGTCCAGTTGAGCTAATTTCTCGTCTGTTGGACCATATTTGTCCCAGCCTCTGAGTTTGTAATATTCATCGATTGCACTTTGAAGGACATCATCCGGGATAGGCTCACCTGAGCTATTTCCCCTAGGGAGTGCTTCTTTTATACGCTTCGGCAAATCATCATCGTTTCGTGTATACCCCTGCCGAGCGGCAGCAAGTTTGAGCATGTTAAAGTTTCGTTCGCCGATAAGCAGCATTTCTGATACCCCAATCTCTAATCCCGTTGTAGCGTAAATTGCTTCACGTAAATGAGGATAAGGGTTGTAGCCTTTGGACAGAGCAGCGTCAAAACCCACATAAGTGCAAGCAATGGCTGAGTTAGAAAAGGACGCCAAATCTTGATATATCTTGCAAAATCGCGGCTTTTTATTCCACGACATTCTCTCTATTGGTCCGTAAACACCGATCTCAGGGGTACCGTACTTTCCTAGCTTTTCAGCCGCACTATCATGAAATGCTTCCATGTGCTGTCCACCCCGGGGAGTCGTCGCGTAGCTCAAACCAAGGGCTTTCTTCCCTCGAGGATCATGCAACGGAAGTTCCTGACCTTTGATATGCATAGCAAAATCTGCCTTGATCTTTGAAGCTACTGTGTCAATACCTTCAGCTAACATATCCCCTAAGCCTTTTCGAAATGCAATATTCTCTACCAAGTTGACAACCGCTTCTGGATCCCCCCATTCAATTGATTCCTTAATCAAACCCTTCTCGCTGGCTTCCATGGCAAAAGCAATGGTAACACCAGTACTTATGGTATCCAGACCATACTTATTACAAAGCTGATTAGCAAAGCTAATAGATAACACATCGGCATTCAGACAGTTAGAGCCCAATGCAGCCAATGTTTCATATTCTGGACCACCATATCTCTCCTCAATCTCCCTCCCTTTATAACTTCCTTTGACAACACGTTTACAACGAATCGGACAACCAGCGCAAGTGTCACGTCCTACCAGAATTTTTTTAAACAAGCTTCCTTTTCCGCCAATCTTCTCGGCACCATCAAATACACCTTCCTGAAAGTTCTTAGTTGGGAGAATTCCTTGATCGTTAAGACCCATGACTCCTGCCGCAGATCCCCATTTACCGAATTCCTGAATCCCTGAATTAGCCATTAACTCTTGAGTAAGTTTCTTCTTTATCTCGTTCAACATTTCATCGTCATAAAACAACTTTTTACTCTCGCCTTTAACGACAATCGCCTTCAGGTTCTTGCTGCCCATCACGGCTCCAAACCCAGGACGTCCTGCAGCCCTGGTGATATCATTCATTATGCACGCAAACTTGACTAGGCGCTCACCAGCCGGTCCTATGCATAGGATTCTGCTTCCTTTGTGTTTCTCTTTCAATCTGTAATCTGTTTCCCCAACATCTAGTCCCCACAAGGATTTTGCACTTCGTATCATTACCTTGCCATCTAATAGAGTCAGGTACACAGGATCAGTTGCTTTTCCCCTAATAATGATCCCATCATATCCAGATCTAGCGAGTTCATGCCCCCAAAACCCTCCAGCATAACTATCATTAAGACTTCCAGTTTTCGGAGATTTACTAATTACAACATGTCGACCTGCTCCTGCAATTCCGGTCCCTTGTAAAGGACCAGTAGCAAAAATCAAAATGTTACCAGGTCCTAGAGGATCTTCATTTCCTTTTAACTCTTCCAATAAAATTTTAAGACCGATACCCCTTCCTCCCAAGTATTTCTGGTACCAATCCCACGGTATCTCGAAATCCTTTACAACTTCAGCAGTAAGATCAACATCTGCATACCTCCCAAAAACACCTTTCATTTGTTTCATTAAAAAATCCTCCTTTATTTTCATTACTTTACTTTTTTATAAATTTGTTAAATAATGACTTACTATCTTGTTCTCTGTTTCAGTTTCAAATCGGTCAAATTCAGTTTCCATAGTACTTTTTCCCCTAGTATCCTCCCACCACATTAATTTTATTGATTTATTATTAGCCAAAACTACGCTAGCAAAAATTAACGATAATAGCGAAACTCTCCCAGCAGGAGCTGGGGGAGTTTCGCTAAATAATAGATAATAGTTTTGTCAGCTACTCTTCCTAATTTTTTAAGTTCAGCAATGCTGGAAACTCCGAACACCAAAGTTGAAAAGATCAAAGGAATAATAGGCATTTTCAATAGGAAAACAAAAATCATTCCTATTAAGTTTTATAAATGCTGCCGCAGTTCCCAATTTCTTCTCGAATAATATCATAATATTATACAATTTATCGATAAATTGTATTGATTTTAAGTAATAGTTACAATTTAAGCTAAAAAAGTTGTCATGTATATTAACTATTCTAATAGAATATCAATAACCATAATATTCAAAAATATGAAGAAGTACTGAGCACATGACCAAAGATGAACTTATCGTAATTTCTAAATGTCTTAATATAACTTCTAAATTATCTAATCTTATAATTTTGTTGGTTTAAATTTAATCTTTTTAAATTCTTCAATAAAATCAATAATATAATTTACTATTGCTTCAGTAATTTCTTTTCCTCTTTCTATTGAAGCGTCAGCAGGAGAAACGGTAAAATCAGCATCGGGGAAAAAATCATATTCCAACATATTCCCTGTGTCAGTAACATCTTCCATCATCAAATAAAAATCAACATTACCTTCTTTAAACTTGCAGGGTGGACCACCTAAAGTTTGAATTTTATCAGTGAGTTTTTTATTAACTGGGACTGCAGCTTTATCTAATTTAACATTATCAGGTGAAATTAATAGCATTAAAGATGTTTCTGATATATCTCCATGACCTGTCATTTGCCATTCTTTCCTCATTTTAGATACAATAAGCCACCAATTTATACCTGCAGCAGTAATACCACGAATTCTAAGATTACGACAAACATTTAGAACTGTTCCTACATTTCCACCGTGAGCGTTAAGAAACAAAATATGGGTTATGCCGTAAGATATTAAACTATCTGCTATACCTTGATAGTATCCAGAAAGTATTTCAGGATTAACTGATAATGTACCTTCAAAACTTGTATGATAATGAGCAAAGCCAACTGGTACAGTAGGAGTTATTAACACATCATCAACTTTTTCTGCAACCTTTTTAGCCAAATATTCTGCGGTTAAATAATCTGTGCCTAATGGTAAATGAAGACCGTGTTGTTCTGTGCTTCCAACTGGAATAATAGCTACTTTTGTACTTTTTAATGCATCTTTTACTTCTTGCCAAGTCATATCTTTCAAAATATTTTTCATTCTTTTTATCTCCTTAAATTTTTATTATACAATTTGTAAATTCTTCTTTTTATATATCAGATTTATTGGCTCAATAAATCAAGAAACAATTATTGTTTGCCTTTATTCAATGGGCTCTCCAATCATAACTACCCAATCTCCGGCATGCACTAACGGATAGACACGTACTCCGGTAATCAGACCATCAAAGGGAGCTATTATTTCTTCTACAGTATTCCCAAAGAAATCAATAATATTCATGAGTTTTTTTCCTTTTTTCACCCAATTTCGAATAGCAAAATCAGGTTCGAGAACTACTATACCACCATGATTACAGTGCTTTTGCAACAAATGTATTTCTGTATACTTCTCAGCTGTTTGGGGTTTACCCTCAAGAATATTAAGATATTTCATTACATTAGTGATACCATCAACCATTTTTACTATATTCTCTTGAAAATGATCCAAACGGCCCCCCATTCCTCCAAGTTCCAAAATAATTGCCGGGAGTCCGATCTTAGCACAAGCCCCCTTAGACGTTCCTGAACCAAAGGGTTTCTCTCCAGCATTCCAAAGAATATCCCATGAACCCCCTACTGATTTAGCCAGTTCTCTATTTGATGAATCCTCAAATCCAACTTGTTCTGTTAAATAAAGATAATTTGCACCACAATGGAGATCGACTAGTGTATCTGCACGAGAGACTATTTTCTCAAAAAATACATGAGATATCTTTTCCGTCATAAAACCATCATCACGACCTGGATGAATTCTGTTCATATCCCCAATATATTTGTCATAAGGACTTCCTCTTTGCATACCATGAAAGGCATCTACGTGTAAAACAGGAATACCTATGAAAGTACCTTTCATCTTTGCAGGATCCAAGGTTTTGCCTAGATTAATAACCGATAAGGTTCCCTCATGTTCATCCCCATGTTGAGATGCAATTACCAACAAGGTAGGGCCATCTTCTTTACCGTTAACAATCATTAAAGGAATGGAGACCATACTTCCATCAGGCCGATTAGTTACAGGCAAATAACCTGTTTTCTTAGTTCCGGCTGGTACAGATATATTTCCTAATTTGAACTCAGACATTATCTTTCATTTCTCCTTTAGTATTTTATTTTTACATTTATTTTCTGTAGTATTAGAGTTTTACAAATAATAATTTTTATTTGCACTACAAATACTATTAATTTCTCATCAGATACATCACCACCATTATAATATATTTGGAAACCCCACGGGCAAGCCCGTAGTATTCCGCCCTTCGGGTTAATATAATTTTGCCCATTCAGAAATAATTACCTTTAAATAAATCACAATTAGCTGGAATTATCGACTGGCAATACTCGTTAAGTAATTTTTTGGAATCAGTAAGATAATAATTCCAATAACTACAATGATCATAGTTGCAATTGCGGCTATTGTTGGATCAGAAGTATATTCAAGATAGTTGTAAATATACACCGGTAATGTCTTTGTTTTCGCTCCAACTATAAACAGTGATATTACTACCTCGTCAAAAGAAGTAATAAATGCAAAAATTACTGCTGCTATAAGCCCAAACTTAATTTGTGGTAAAATTATATAAAAAAAACTTTGCAATCTATTAGCACCTAAACATTGTGCTGCCTCATTGGTACTCCATTGAATAGTAGAAAGACAACCGACTAAAGACTTTATCACAAAAGGAGTCGCTAGAAGCGTATGGGCAAATACTAAACCAATAAAAGTACCTATTATTTTTATTCTTGTAAAATAAATCAACAATGAAAGAGATAAAATAATTGCAGGAAACATAATAGGCAAAAGCAAAAAAGAGTGTACTATATTTTTCCCGGGGAAATTAATTCTAACTATAGCATATGATACTAAAGTCCCTAGTAATAATGTAATAATAACCACAGTTATTGCTAATATTAAACTCATTTTAAAAGCACTTACGAATTCAGAGCTATTAAAAAAATTTATATACCATTTTAATGAATAATTTTTAGGTGGAAATACAGCATAACTTTCACTACTAAAAGAAATCAAAACTACTATTATAATGGGAGCCAACAAAAACATACTTAGTAAAGCTATATATAATTTAAATAATAGACTTCCCGAGAATAAAAATTTTAAAAATTGCCTTCCATTTTTAATAATACTACTTTTAGTATTTCTATTTATCATAAAAATATTCATTTAACTGTACTCCACCTTTCATTTGAAGTAATCTTATTATAAAAAAAGACTATAATTATCATAATCAATAAAAATGAAAAAGCTATGGCAGCTCCAAGTACCCAATTAAGTGATGCCATAGCTTTTTCATAAATTAGAGTTGGTATTACTCTAAAACCGGGACCACCTATAAATACAGGACTAATAAAAGAGGCCATACTTAAAACAAATACCAGTATACATCCACTAGCTATACCTGGAATACTAAGAGGAAAAGTAATAAGCAAAAAGGATATTGACTTTGAAGCTCCAAGATTTTGTGCAGCAAATACTAAAGATTTATTAATATTTTCTAAAATACTATGTATACTAAGTATCATAAAGGGCAGAAAAACTTCTACCAGAGTTATAACTACTCCACTAAAAGTGTACATTAATTGTATTGGATCATCTATTAATCCTAACCTCATTAAAATATCATTTAATACTCCTGTCCGTCCCAAGATAATCATCCATCCGTATGTCCGTACCACAACACTAGTGTATAACGGCGCTAAAACTAAAACATAGCATATACTTTTTGTGCGCTCTGAACTTATTGACATAAAATATGCAATAGGATACCCAATTAAGAGGGTGGCTATAGTAACTACCAAACCCAATACAAAAGTTCTCAATAAAATTTCCCTATAAAAAGCATCACCAAAAAACAATTTATAATTTTCAAAGCTCATTGTAGTTTCAACTATTCCTCCAGGAACATGATGATAAAAACTATAAAGAAATAGAATAATTAATGGAGTAATAAAAAAAAGGGCATAATGTAAAATTGAAGGAGAAAGTAATCTATACGCCATTCGACTTTGTTGCCTTTTATAATTTTCTTCAACTGAATTATTCATTTTAATTAAATCTAACCTTTCTATTTTATTTCTTTATTTATGAATTAATCTACAATCCTCGGGTTTCCACATTAAAAATACACTGTCATTCTCTTTTAAACTCAAATTCTTATTAGTTTCATGATAATGAACTATAACATCCTGACAACCTTCCACTTCCACCATACACTCAATAACTGATCCAAGTCGGGTGACCCGTCCAATCTTTCCATGAAAGACATTGTCTTTTCTTTCTTGTGGTGAACTACCTGGCTGCTCAAGATTTTTCGTGATATTTATTCTCTCAGGTCTTATAACTATCTCTGCTTTTTCATTTTTATATATATTTTCTTCTGCTCTCCCTAATTTTATTTTTATTTTATCTGAAACCATAAGAAAACATACCTTGGATTCTGTTATGATATCGCCCTTAAAGAAATTAGAAATTCCTATAAAATCAGCAACAAATCTACTTGTGGGAAAATTATAAATTTCCTCAGGGACACCAGATTGCTCGATATCACCGTCTTTCATTACTCCTATTCTATCAGCTATAGTTAATGCTTCTTCCTGGTCATGAGTTACGAAAATTGTAGTAATGCCAAATTTTTGCTGTATCCGTTTAATTTCAAGCCTCATTTGTTTACGAAGTTTTGCATCCAAATTACTTAATGGTTCATCACAAAGTAGGATGCTCGGCTCAATTATCACCGCCCGCATCAATGCTACCCTTTGTTGTTCGCCTCCGCTTAGAAAACGAGGTAATTGATTTTTCAGACTCTCCAATCCTACTATTTTTAAGTATCTATCAACCTTTTCTGCAATCTTTTCTTTATCAAATTTCCTCATTCTTAATCCAAAAGCAATATTATTTGCAACACTCAAATGAGGAAATAGAGCGTAGTCCTGAAAAACCATTCCAATATCTCTTTTATTTGGTAGTAAATTTGTTACATTTTTATCTCCAATGTAAATTTCACCATTAGTTGGGGGAATAAAACCTGCTATCATACGAAGAGTTGTAGTTTTTCCGCATCCGCTTGGCCCAAGCAGACAAAATAATTCACCTTCTTTTACCTCTAAATTTAAATTTTTTACGGCAACTACTGATTTATATTTTTTTGTAATTCCCTTAAGATTAATATTTTTCAAAATTTTAAACCTAACTCTTTCTTTTTTTATTTAGATTTATTATTTAACCTATTTATTATATGTAAAATCTCCACATATTACGCTTTTTGAATTGGTTAACTAAATTGCATCAGTAACTGCAATTCTTGGAGGTATCACGACTACCATATGAACATGATTCTCTTGTATATTAAGCTTTTTTACCTCAACATCGGGATAAAGTTCTGGAATATGAAAGGGTATTTTCTCCATATATTCCTTTTGCTCCTTTTGCAAAGATTTTTCTCCGATATCTCAATAATAGTATCAAAATTGTAGTAGCGGGAAAATGCTAAACAAGACTTTTTAGTTTATTTTCCCACTACTACCCACTAATACTAGTATAATTTATTCAGAAGTAATTTCCCTTCTAAATCTTTCAGTCCATTCCTCTTTATATTTGTTTATCTTAACATAATCAAGTCCAATTAGTTTACTCACTGTAGACTCACCCATCATCTTTTCTTGCAATTCTGGATCTATATCTAATGTAACTGTACTGTTAACTGGACAAATAAAGGTTTTTTCTGACATATACTTTTGAACTCTGGGGCTAAGCAATTGATCAATCCATTTATAAGCTAAATCCTTATTCGCATATTTAACAGGGATACCAACTACATTTCGGAAGTACCATGTACCATCTTCAGGAATAAGTGATCTTATAGGTGATCCCATTGCTTCTTGTGCATAGGCTCTATCATCACACCAGACCGCGATCCAAGCCTCACCCAAATTTAACATACGAGCAACTTGATCATGATTGGTCCAATAAGTTAATGTGTTTGGTTTCAAAGATTTAAGCGCTTCAAATCCAGGTTCTATATTGTCCTCACTTCCACCATTTAAAATAGCCAAGGTAGCCAAAAGAGCTATGCCATGGCTGGTGGTTATATCAGGAAGAATTATCTTTCCTACATATTTAGGATCCAACAAATCTTTCCAAACCTTAGGCGGGTCTTCTACATACTCGCTATTATAAGCAATTAAATCAGTGGAGAAAAACCATGCAATATACTTATTGTGATCTGCTCTAAACTTATCCCCAACATTTTTTGCATTGGGCAATTTAGAATAATCTAGAGTATCAAATAATCCTTCTACTAAAGGCTGTACTGCATAAATTTCGTCACACATTGGTGTAGCAAGTGTAGGATTATCTTTCTCAGCTCTCATTTTATTCATTGTTTGTAATGAAAGTGAGGTCTCAATTAG
>Ga0307428_1000735_pt1 | contig 18882 bp, 15 predicted proteins | sample SalMarWE160240MG_FD_202161 | JGI IMG/M metagenome (GOLD analysis project Ga0307428, IMG submission 202161) | Salt marsh sediment microbial communities from the Plum Island Ecosystem LTER, Massachusetts, United States - WE1603-240 | ecosystem: Environmental > Aquatic > Marine > Intertidal zone >...
AGATACGCCATTAACAATTTCCATATCTAGGAACCATGAAGAAATAACAAAATTATTATTTGATGCGAATGCCAATATAGACTTACAAGATGATCTGGGCAATACAACATTACATAATGCTGCAAGGAATGATCATATAAAAGTAGTAAAATTTTTACTTGATGCTGGTGCTGATAAAAATTTACAAAATAATAGAGGAGATACGCCATTAACAATTTCCATATCTAGGAATCATGAAGAAATAACAAAATTATTATTTGATGCGAATGTCAATATAGATTGATAAGATGATTTGGGCAATACAACATTACATAATGCTGTATTCAATGATTTTTTCGCCAGTTTCAATCTCCGTGATTAATTCAGCAAGTACTTGTGGGAGTTATGGAACTAGATTGCTTAACACATTTTTCCTTCTGTGTCTAAGCTCATCAAATAAATTAACAAATATTTGTATGACCTTTTTATTTTGTAATATGGCGTGCTATATGATCTGTTTTATTCCTTATCCATTAATAAACATATCCAATTGTTAGATAATTAATTATTTTCTTGTAACTATTTTACAGACCACCAATTCTTATTTTACTTCTTGTAACCCTTCTATTATAGTGGGGAATGTTGATAAAAAAGTTTGATTTTTTAGGTAATTGATGAAAACAATCAAATTTCAGTATGAACAAACCAGTTTAATAAGCGATCATGAATTAACAGAAATTGGTGCAACATTGCGTCCTGAAATTGAACGGTTACAAGAAGCACGCACGCAGGGGTATGCTACTGATTATGCATCAATTAATGTAGTAGATGATGCGGCAATGCATAAACAGATAAAAAAAGCAGTGCAAGAAAAACTGGCATTGCAACCTACCGTATTAGTAGTTGTTGGCATTGGGGGTTCGCACTTAGGAACTGCTGCCGTTCATGAAGCATTATTTGGCAAGTTTTATAATGAACAAAACCCGTCAATAAAAGTTTATTTTGCTGATACGGTTGATACTGATTATATCTATGACATTATTTTGTTGGTGGAACAGGCAATTGAAAAAGAGCAACATGTTATTATTAATGTGATAAGTAAATCAGGTACAACAACAGAAACCATTGCTAATTTTGAACTATTTCTTTATTTACTCCAACATTATCGTGGCATTGATTATCACCAATATGTCGTGGTGACGACTGATGAAAATTCTCCATTGTGGTATTTAGCTGAAGAAAAGAAACTAACACGACTTGCAGTTCCAAAAAAAGTTGGTGGTCGTTATTCAGTATTTTCTGCGGTTAGTTTGTTTCCGCTTGCATTGCTTGGCGTTGACATTGACCAATTGCTTGCCGGTGCACGTGCTGTGGTTGCAGGAGCGATTACTCCTGCTATGGTTACTAATATGAGTGCAGTGAGCGCTGCCATTTTATATGGGAACTATAAAAAAAATATTACGATTCATGATACCTTCCTTTTCTCTGTTGATTTAGAAAATGTTGGCAAATGGTATCGGCAATTATTGGGAGAAAGTATTGGTAAAGAACATAACCGGTGGGGAGAAAAGGTAAATAGTGGTATTACGCCGACCGTTTCCATAGGAAGTACAGATTTGCATTCAGTTGGACAGCTTTACTTAGGTGGGCCGTATGACAAATTTACTAGTTTTATTACCGTGCAACAATCTAAATCTAATATTGTAGTCCCTCATTTGCATGAATTTGAACAATTGGTTGCACACATACAAGGAAAACGATTATCTTTAATAATGGATGCTATTTTACAAGGAGTTTATCGTGCCTATAAAAAAAATAAACGCCCTTTTGTGTCCATTGTGTTACCAGAAAAATCGGCTTACTATATAGGGCAACTATTGCAGTTTAAAATGATTGAAACAATATATCTTGGCTACCTTCTTGCTATAAACCCATTCGACCAACCACAAGTAGAATTATATAAAAAAGAAACAAGAGAGATTTTAGCGCATGAATAACTGTGCCATTATTATCTTTGGGGCAACGGGTGATTTAAGCAAAAAAAAATTAATACCGGCAATTTATCAGTTGGTTGCAAGTAAAAAATTAAATAATTTTTTCATAGTTGGTACGGCAATTGAAGATATAACGGTTCAACAATTATTACTGCAAGCAAAAGAATTTATTCCTGCGGTTGATGACCGCATTTGGCAAAAAATAGAAGAGCGTACTGTTTACCAACAACTAGATATTATGCATGAAGAGGGATTTGATCGTCTGTGTGATGTAGTTAAACAATTAGAAAAAAAATATAACTTAGCAGGAAATCGTTTATTATACCTAGCAGTGGCAGCCCATTTTTTTTGTCCTATTACGCATCATGTTGCGCGATCAGGGCTTGCAAAACGGTTATCGGCCAAAGAGCGGTATTGGAATCGGATTGTCTATGAAAAACCGTTTGGCCATAACCTGCAGACCGCCAGAGAAATTAATAAATGTATTGATAAATGGTTTCATGAAAGTCAGATTTATCGGATTGATCACTTTTTAACAAAAGAGGTGGTGAGTAACATTGCCTTGATCCGTTTTACCAACTGTGTTTTTGAACCATTATGGAATAATCGGTTTATTGATCATATTCAAATTATATTAAGTGAAAAAATTGGCATTCAAGATCGTGGCGGTTATTATGATCGGTATGGTGCATTATGTGATGTTGTACAAAATCATATGCTTGAATTATTGGCATTGGTTGGTATGGAAGCCCCAGAAAAATTAACCGGGGAATATGTGCGAAGTGAGCGGGCAAAGGTATTGGAAAAAGTGCGTTTTATTGACGGTATCTTAGGACAATATTCATCCTATACAAAAGAAAAAGAGGTAAAGCCAAATTCCCACACCGATACATTTGCCGCCCTTTACCTTACTGTTGACAATCGTCGTTGGGCTGGTGTTCCTTTTTATCTTAAAACGGGAAAATGTTTAGATAAAAAAGAGACGGTTATTCATATAAAATTTAAACAAGTTGATTGCTTGTTATTAAGAAATTGTCCGACGGAATCAAATTGGTTGACTATTAAAATAGCGCCCGATGCAACTTTTTCTTTACGGTTGAATGCAAAAAAACCAGGACTTAGTAATGATGTAGTACCAGTTTCAATGGAGTTTTGTCATAGTTGTATTTTTGGTCCCTACACACCAGAGGCTTATGAAGTAGTGTTTGAAGAAATAATGCGTGGTGAGCAAGCAACATCGGTGCGTTTTGATGAAATTGAGTATGCGTGGCGTATTATTGATTCTATTAAAGAACAAGATTTATCTATTTTCCCTTACGCGTGTGGCAGTGATGGACCAAAAGAGAGTGAGTTATTTGCTAAAAAGCATGGGATAAGGTGGCGATCATGAAAATAGGAATAATTGGGTTAGGACGTATGGGTAATTCTATTGCTTTTCGTGCAATTGAAGGTGGTCATGAAGTAGTAGGTTACGACAATTATATAGAAGCACGCAAAAAAGCAGAAAAAATAGGAGTAACAGTTGTTGATAGCATTGCTGCTATTGCAGAAGATGTCCGTATTTTTTGGTTAATGGTGCCAGTAAGTTCTGTAGAAGATGTTATTAGAGATTTACGTTCTCACATAAAAGCAGGTGATATTATTGTTGATGGTGGTAATAGCAAATATACTGATTCAATACGACGTGCGCATGCATTAGCAGAGGAACATATTTTCTTTTTAGATTGTGGAACTTCTGGTGGTGTACAAGGACGGGGTGAAGGTTTTTGTTTAATGGTAGGTGGTGACAATGCGATCTATACAAAAATACACCCGCTATTAACTGCTATTGCAGCAGCGGGCGGTGTTGCGCACGTTGGCCCCTCTGGTGCTGGTCATTATGCAAAAATGATTCACAATGGTATTGAATATGCATTATTACAAGCATATGCAGAAGGGTTCCATTTACTCAAAAATGGTGGGTTCACGTTAGACTTAGAAGAAATTTCACGATTGTGGAACAATGGGTCGGTTATTCGCTCATGGATTTTGGAACTTATTCATGATATTTTTCGACGGGACCAGGAGTTACGAAATATATCAGGAGAAATTGCAGAAAGTGGTATGGGCCGTTGGGCAGTTGAAGAAGCAGCTAAAGATGATATTCCAGCACGGGTGATTGAAGAAGCATTATTGGTACGTGCATGGTCACGTGAAACTGGTGGTAATTATGCAACCAAACTTGTTGCACTCTTACGTCATGAATTTGGCGGTCACCCGGTTAAAAAGATTAAGGAATAATTGATGAAAGTAATTGATGTGAGCTGGCCAATTAGTACAGCCACTACTGGTTATAAAGATAAAAAAGTAGTTAAATTTGACGAGGTTAAAAATTTTGCAAAAGATGGCGCACGGGAAACCAACATACACGTCAGTGCACATACGGGAACCCATATTGATGCACCCTCCCATTTTTTGCGTGATGGTAAAACAATTGACCAAATTGATCTTTCTCGGTTCATTGGTCCTTGCAAAGTAATTGATTTAACTGACGTAGTTGAAGCAATTACTCGTAATCGCTTGGCAAGTCATGAAGGTGAAATTGTTGAGGGTGATATTGTTTTACTAAAAACAACTAACAGTGCAAAAACGGCAACTGACAAATTTACTCCCCACTTTGTTTATCTTGAATTTACTGGCGCTGAATATTTAAAAGAAAAAGGGGTAAAAGCAGTTGGTATTGACTATTTAGGTATTGAACGAAGCCAATCAGGACACCCTACCCACACTACATTGTTACACGCAGATATTGGTATTATTGAAGGATTACGATTACGGCATGTACAAGAAGGAACATACTTTTTTGCTTGTTTGCCGATTAACGTTATTGGTATTGAAGCCGCCCCTGCACGTGCCGTGCTTATCAGTGGGCTTGAATGATTTAAAAATAAGGAGAAAAATGTGGCGCTTGTTTTTTTTTGAACTACTAATAATTTTGTAGGCTATTTTTTAATAACAAAGCTTTTTTTGTTAAAAAATAAATTTAGGAATTTCATTATGAACATTGTCATATTGAGTAATTAAATTTTTTAAGTATTTCACTTAAGTCGGTATTTAAATTGGTATTACTAATATTAGGCCGATTGGATTGGTGTCCTAAACGAGTAGTTCTTGGAATAGCTCTATGGGTAACAGTGTTTGGCATTTCAGTGGAGATATCAAGGGGATTAGTGCCTGTGTTAATTACACGAGGGGTATTGTTATTAAGTGAATTACTACTGCTGCTAAAATAGGTATATGCTTTACTCATGTAGCTGATGAGGCACTGGGCATCTTCTCGAGCTTTACCGAAATTGCTCCAATAATATTTAACAACTCCACCTATTAACCCTCCCCCTCCTACTCCTCCTAATATATTGCGCATATTTGAATTATTAAAAGAGTTGTTTCCCCTATTTCTTTTTTGCTTGTCTATGGTTAATTTTATTGCTTCTTCTAGAGTCTTACCGTGATAAATATATTCATTTACATCCTGAATAAAGTTAGTTAGCTCTCTTCCACTTGATCCTTTCATTCTCTTGGCTTGCTTTTTTAATTCTTCTAGAGATAATTTAATGCTAAAATACTCCGCTTTGTCTTGCAAAATTTTGAGTGCGCTATCTTGATCAGGACAAGGAAATTCCACACAATTGCACTGCTCAAGAAGGTGTTGGTCTATAATCTTAAACTCATTGCTTGCAATTATAGTGAGTATATTGCGATGATCTTTAGAACATTTATCAAACTCTGTCAAAACTTTAGTATCGATTGCCCTTGAGACACGACTATCTAACCCGTCAATAAAGATAATAACACCTTTAGAACGTTCTACTCCTTTTGCTTGGGCAAAAGTTTTAGTAATTACATTGACGCCACTTTCTTGATTGTCCAATTGCGATGTTGCTATTTCAAAAAGTTCACAGCCAGACTCATTTACTATAGCTATTGCCATTTCAGTTTTACCTACACCTGGGGGACCATAAAAAAGCATTATCTTACGAAAAATACTGCAAGGGGGGTTATGATTTTCTAGAGCAGGTAACATCATTTCAGCTCTGCAAAAATTTAGGTTAAATTCACCAGCCTTCAAGTGTTTTGCTGCGTGCTGAAATAATTTCATTTCTGGGTGAACCATATGCTTGAGTAAGGGGTATGCTGGATCACGGCTTCCTTGTATTGATCTTTCTAATGCTTTTATGTGGTCTATTGTTTCTTTGTCATTTTGTATATTATTAGAATTTCTAATTATTGTTTTAAGTTCTTGCAAGCAGGCATTGCGATTAAATGATCTTGGTTTTGATTTTTCTATTGTAGCAGATAGAAAGGTATGCATTTGAAGCATAGTGAAATCTGTGGTAAAGTCAGCAATAATTTCTACAAAATCGTCTGAGGTACATTTGTTAAATCTATTTAACATGTTTTTAATTATTTCAGCACGTTCATTTATCATTGGTGTTTTGTAACATAGTTCCTCAAAAGAAGTATTTGCGGGTGTTTCACGTTTTAGGTGCCATAGTATATCACAGATTTTAGGGTGACTGCGGCCTTCCGTTGCTGCAATAAGATCGCCTCTTAGCTTATCAGTGGCATCTAGACTGAACTCAACTAATTTTTTCCTTATAAGTTCGCTGCGATTATCTCTGCTTAGCGGTGCAAAATAAGAAGGCTGTCTAGCTACAGGTAATTCTTCTGCGCTGTTGATAGTTACAAATGTAGAAAAGGAAAATAACAATAAAATACTGAAAAATAAAGAATATTTAGATAGCATATCTTTACCTTGAATTAGTTATTGCATAAAAAGATGCAAAACATATTATTATAATTAACCATGTTTTCTAAGCTTATTATAGTTATATTTAAAGGTGAGTTATATTAAATATTATCATATCGAGTAATTGAATTTTTCAAGCACACTACTTAAGTTACTATTGTTAACTTCTTTATCTCTTTTTTGTTTTTTAATAACTAATTCTATTGCATTTTCTTTGTTCATGCCATCGCTAATATAGCTACTTACATCTTGGATAAAATTAGTTAATTCTCTGCCGCTCAAATTTTTCATTCTCTTGGCATGGTATTGCAGTTCTGTTTCAGATAAAGGAACGTTTAAGTGTTGTGTTTTGTTTTTCAAAATTTTATAAGAATTATCTTGATCTGGATAAGAAAATTCTATGCATCGAAATCGATCCCGAAAACCTTTGTTTATAGCTCCAAAGTCACTACTTGTAATTACAGTAAGTATATTATTGTGATCTTCTGAACAATCATCAAACTCTGCCCGAATTAGGTTGGTTATTTCCGGTGCAGAACTTTCTAGTCCATCAATGAAAATAATAACACCTTTGTTTGCTTTTATTTTTTTTGCTTGGGCAAAAGTTTTAGTAATTATTTTAGCCCCCTTTTCTTGATTGCCCAACTGTGATATTGATATTTTAAACAGTTTACAATGAGCTTCATTTGCTAAAGCTTTTACCATTGTAGTTTTACCTACTCCGGGAGGCCCATAAAAAAGCATTCCTCTACGAAAGCTGTCTTTAAATTTTCCGGCTTTCAATTGTTTAGCTGCACTCTCAAACAGTTCCATTCCTGGGTGAAAGACATCTCTGAGTAAGGGATATGATGTGTCAAAATCTGCTACTGTTATTTTTTTTAATTTTTCTAGGCGAACTAATTTTTCTTTTATATTTTGATCATTATAGTGATTTGTCTTTAGAGATGAAAAGCAAGGTGATCTTGTTGTGGATGGTTTTGAACCTTTTACAGTTACAAATACAAAAAAAGAAAATAACAATAAAATGTTGAAAAATATAGAATGTTTATATGGCATAATTTTTCCTTTGATAATAATTATTAGTGAAATAAATTGGCAGCACTATACTACAAATGTTCTATAAAGGCAATTTATTTCTATTTTGAAACCGAATTCTGTTGTTATTGAGTAGAGCACAATATTAGTTTTTTGCTTACCAAATAGCTTTTGACTGACATACGCAGCAGTAGTCGATATATTTTAAATTAATTTGTTTTAACTCTTCTATTCGTGCTAATTTTTCTTTTTTGTCTTGGGCATTATCTAAAATGTTTCATAATATTAATATTTTTTTCTTTTTAAATATTTCAAATTAAAATGAATACTTTCCATTCTTAATCTCTCTAAAATAGTAATCTTTATAATGATCAAGGTTGTCAAAATCCTGAACAAATCTATATAAGCGATCAGGAATACCTATCTCATGTTTAAAAATTAAGATAGATAAAATTTTCTGTATTTTTTCTAGTAAATCAAAATATTCATTTGCAAATTCGATGGAAGGAGAAGTTTCAATTTTAGAAAAGATATATTTTATATTTTGGGATAACAATGAAAGTTTTAATGCTAAATTAGCACCTTCATCCTCTATTTCCTTTATCTCAATTTCTATTTTTTTGGGGCAGATAAACGCATCTTTTATCAACTTATATTCGCTATTTTTTAAAAAATAATCTTTTTTTAATAATTTAATTAAGAAATCCAACTATATGTCTGTGCTATCTATTTTTCTAAATCAAGTAAGTATAAAGGAGTGTTCCCAACAATTTTTTTTTTAAAACAATTAAGATGGCAAAAAAATTGTTGTTCTTGTTGTTTATTAGGTTCTTCTTTATAATTGGTTATCAATAATAATGTAGTTATGTTAAATTCTATTTTATTACCACAAAAACAACATTGATATCTATTATTTTTCATTAAATTCTTAATTCTAAAAATTTTAAGCACAATAATCTAATATTTCAGGAAATTTATTTGATTTAAAAGCTCTATATGCTTTAACAAAAATAATGCCAACTAATGGAACTTTTATTCCTTCAATATTAAGAGATTGCGATCCCTCAAAGCTTATTTGACCAAATGGATTAGAAAAATTATTTTCTTGAAAAAACAATAACTGTTTTTTCTCTGTATCGATACCTATATAAAAATTATGATTATTTAAAGATTGAGTTTCCACGTGGTAATAATGTATTGAATTTTTTTCAGCATATTTTCTAATTTTAATATGAATAGCCATGTTATGAATTGCGTAATTAGCTTTTTTTATTATCGAGTATATAATTCATAAATAAAAAAATGGTCACAAAAATATAAAATTTGTTCTATATAAAATCCTAAATCACATTTTTCTTTTTTACTCCCGTATCCTTTTTTAGTTAAGTATGGCTTAAGCGGATAAAAATAAATAAAATTTCCTTCTTTATTAATATAAATAACTATTTTAATTGGGTGCCCTTTTGTGCGAACATAAAAAGTCGCACAAAAATCTGTGTCAATAGAATCAGCTACTTCTTCAATAATTGGTTTGATAATTTTTGCCATCGATTCATCTTCATAAAAAACAAATTGATGTGTTGCTGCATTTCCTAGCACCTCATAGATACTTCCTGTTAACCATTCTTTTTTTCTTCTCCCTGCACTAATCGAAGCGCATATAAATTGTGAATTCATATTTTTCCTTTAGTAGTATTTGTTTTTTAAAAAGTGCTTGTTGTCAATTCAAGAATAGTAAAATCTTTACAAATTATTAGTAGTGTGCGAATATATCGTGCAAAATCAAAACTATAACAACCATCCATAAATTCTTTTCTCCATATCATGCCAAAATCATCTATTGAAAAACTTATTAAATTATTTTTATTATAAAGCCATATAGAGAAATCTGTATCCTGAAATATTGCACGTACACAACGCTCTTCTTCTTCGAGTTTCATATTAAGTATTTGATTTGTCGCATTTTTACTATCTAACCTAGTTAAGTTAAAAGAATCCCGATAAAGACAAATATTATTTTCACTACATTTTTTGAAAAAATATTCAATATTTTTTTTTTCATATTTAAGATCTAATACAATATTGATAGAATAAGAAATACCCATATTTTAGCCTTCAATAAATCGTATGCCTTTTTTTATAAACCATTGTTTCAACTCATCTGGTATTGGGCATTTTGAATGAACCTCAAACATTTTACCTAATCCTTTTGCTATTTTTAATTGGCTACCGAATTGACCCTTTCTTCTACCTAATTCTTCAGGAGATATTGTCTTCCAGTTAATATTTTTACACTCAATTAACCTTTTATTCGTAATAATATCAAATTCTCGAGATGCTGTTTCAAATTTTAAGTGGTCTCCAAATGCAAGAACAGTCTCCTCTTTTTTAATTAATTCAAGCGCTTTTTCCAATTCATACATGGCACCACGAGCAGTACTTAATGTTCCTTTTAGGTCACAGCCTTTTTTACCACATTCTAAGACATTCCGTAATGGTCCATTTTTTTCCAGTGCACCTTTTACGCTGTACAGTTTTTCCACTGCAATCTCAAGCTTTTTCAAATCACCAATTGCTGCATCATAATGCGCAATATTAAATGTTTCTATAAGTTCTGATTTTGTTACTGCAGTTTTTACAGCAGTTTTAGCTTGCTCAGAAACAGTCTTCTTTGCTGTACTTCCCTTCATTGATGGACCTTTTGGTTGCTCAATTGCTTGATTTATGTGAGATGTTATTCCTTCAGAAGTAGCTGCAATAGGAAATACTTCAGTTATATTTTGTGCTTGTGTAATGATCTTGGCCGCTTGAGCTCGTGCAGAAGATAAAAAGATTTTAAGCCAATGTAGTACTTTTCCAGTTAAAAATGTTTCAGTAACAACAGTTGAAATAAACTTCGAAATATTACGATTTGGTATTTCTTGATAGTGTTCATAGGCTCTTTTTATTAATTCAGTAAATTTTTGTTCCCAATTTTTTAATTTTTTCTGCGCAGCATCTTGATTAATTACACTAAGAATACATATATCAATAGCTTCAAGAGTTGCATGTCCTATTAAATTGGTAATTGTATATGCTAATTGTCCGATATTTTTAGCAGTTTCAATTGGATGGAAAAATGTGTATACAACATTTTTTGCTCCCTGCGCTATTCCTTCCCCAACTGCTAGTGCATGATCAAGAACTACCCAGGCAATGTCAGCAAACTGCGCTGCTTCAGTAATGTTACTTTTCTGATTTTGTTCTATACCTTTTTTTATACAGGTAACATTTTTTTTCACTAAATCTTGAACATAGGTATTATTACCATATGTTTTCCATACCTGCGCAGTCTCTTTAGCAATGTCATGAAACTCTCGCTGCAGAGCATGCTGAATGGCAGTGCCATTTATACTTGTTTCAATATTGTCAAGACTAAATTGTTGCCTAAACTCACAGGGGACATCAGACCAGCTCGTGTAATGAAGTGAACGCTGAAAATTGGTATCATATGATTGTTCCAATGCTTTGAGGCGATCTGCGATATATGAGCTACATAAACTATCCAATTGACTTGTTTGCTCATTTTCTTCTTTCAGTGCAACTTCTCGTTCTAATTCATATGCAACTTTTAATCTATCTGCTGCTAATTGAAGAATATCATCTTGCAATTGAGCAGCTTCAATTCGAAGTTTTGTATTTATTTGATTTTGTAAATTTGTATCTGATGCAACTGCATGTTTTTGAGTTTGTGATAATTTTTTCCAAGCAGATAAATGCGCAAGTTCTTTTAGAATGCCAAATTGATTACACAACTTTTGTTTGTAATAATTTATTACTGAAGCCATTAATGGCTTTTTTTCGATTAATTTAAATCTTTTTGCAATTTCTTCTGCTTCTCCAAAAAGCCCATCAGCACAAAGATGGGCTACATGGGATAATGCTTTATTGTATCGCTCATTTTTAATTTCTCTTGAGTGGTCAGGATAAGGAAGAATTTTGCCACCGCCCCACCGCGTTGTTAATGTATAATCTTTATTATGCTTTTCTTCTTCTGCAGATAACTGTCCGTTTAGTTTTCGCTCAAGCCGTGCAAAGCAACCGATGGTATTTGGGGGATCGATGTTATTATTTTTTACATAATCAAACAAATGTTGCTTAAAACTTTCTCTTTCCCAACAATAAGGATCTGCAACAAGAAATTTTGCCATGGTTTCAGCAAGACGTTTATCATAATCGATATCAATTAATTTATGTTTGCGGAAATAACGTGCGATTAAGTTTAATGCTACTTGCCTAATTTCAGTGCCAAAAATATGGTAATCAATATTTGCAAGGTCTACTAATTTTAATCGCGCATCAATTCTGGTAGCACGATCTGGGTGGTTACAATTAGCTACGGAATGTACATTGTTTAAAAGTTTTTGTTCTGTAATTCCTAAGTTATCAGAATAAGCTATAGCCACCTTATCCATGATCTGGTTAATTGCTTGTTGCTGTAAAATTGCTCCTTTTAATCTATTTTCACTTTTTATGGCTCCTATTACTCCTTGGGGGGATCGGTGTTCTATAAGACGCAATTCAGCTGGTAGTCTTGAATAATGTGTGATTGTTTTTGAGGGTTCGTTAGCAGTTAGTATCTTGATGAACTGCTGTTTTTGCGCATGAAGGTGATTAGCAATTTTTTGTTGATCAGTTTCAGATAAATTCCTTGCTTCTCCTATTGATTTTGTAACTACTTGTATAACTTCAGTTACTAGTTGCTCATTTGGTTTCCTTCCAGAAGAAATAATGGAGGCCGGGATTATTTCTTTCGGCATGGTAAGTGACGATGAATGATTATTATTTTTGGTACATTGTGAAAGCAATAACTTTACGGTAGCAACACCCATTGTTGTTAATGTTTTTAGTTCTTCGGTTGTTGCATAACAAGTTTCATCAGATCGTATTTCTGTATTAACAACGAGCAAAAGAAGTAAAATTTTTAAGATGGAGGACTTTAAAGAGTGCTTCATGAGAGGTCCTTAATAAAAAGTATAGGCTGCTATTTTTAAATGTCCTGCTGTGTTGCTCCCTTATTTTATTATTAGAATGAACAGTGATGCTAGTGAGTAATGTTAGTTATATTATTACATATAAAGGTTGTTTTTATAAAAAACTTTTAGATAATGATTCACTAGATGCTTTATGTGTTGTTTTAGGTGATACTGGAGGAGAAGGTGATTCTGAAGACTTTAAATATTCTTTTACCCAATAGCTTGCCCGTACACCAACTACAGCTAGACCAATTATAGCTAAGCTATCTTGGGCAAATCTACCCCACCTATTTATTTTTCTTTCAATTGTTTCAAACATAGAAGGTCCCGTATTTTTTTTAGTGTTTGCTTGTTCTTGCATGACGAGCTCAATAGCTTCTTCTTTTTTCACGCCATCGCTAATGCGTGCACTTACATCTTGAATAAAAGTGGTTAATTCTCTGCCGCTTAACCCCTTCATTCTCTTAGCATGAAATTGTAATTCTGCATCAGACAGATTTACCTTAAAATGTTGGGCTTTATTTTTCAAAATTTTATACATACTATCCTGGTCAGGACAAGAAAACTCTATACATCTAAAGCGATCCTGAATGCGTTTATCTATAACATTAAATTTGTTGCTTGCAGCGACAATGAGTATATTGCTATTGCTTTCGGAACAATCATCAAACTCTGTCCAAAGTTGTGCAAGAGCATTGCTGTGATCTTGCCCTTGGTACTTAGACGAAAATTGGATACCATCATCAGTTGTTTTTGGTGCGATGCTTTCCAGTTCATCAATGAAAATGATAACGCCTTTGTTTGGCTTAACTGCTTTTGCTTGCGCGAAAATATCAGTAATTGCTGTAGCACCACTTCCTTGATATTTATTGACCAATTGTGATGCTGGTATCTTAAAAAATTTACAACCAGATTCATTTGCTAGCGCTTTTACCATTTCAGTTTTACCTACGCCGGGAGGCCCATAAAAAAGCATTCCTCTGCGAAAGCTGTTTTTAAATTTTCCAGCTTTCAATTGCTTAGCTGCACTCTCAAACAGTTCCATTCCTGGATGAAACACATCCTTGAGTAAGGGATATTTTGGTGTTTCTTGCTCCCTTGCTCTTGCTATATCAGCATTTTTTTTTAGAAATTTTCTTAATTCTTCTATGAAAGATAGTTTTTCTTTTTTATTTTGTTCATTATCTATATTGTTAATTGCTTCTTCAAGTTTTTGTAAACATAGTTCTTGATTTAATGATCCAGGTTCTGACTCTTCTATTATGGTTGACAGAAAAGCATACAGTTGGAGCATGTTAAAATCTTCAGTAAGTTCAGCAATATTTTGCTCAAAAAGTTTTGATGTATCCCTATGAGACCCAGCGAGCCTATCTTCTACCATTACAAGGCGTTCAGCTAGTGTTGGTTTTTTATAACATACTTTTTCAAAAGAAATATTTGTAGAGGTTTGCTTATTTAACCGATGTATAAGATCACAAAGTCCAAGATTATGATATCCCTCAGTTACAGCAAGAATATCTTCTTTGAGTTTTTTAGAAGTAGTTATTTTGTAAATAGAGAATTCACGTTCTATTAGTCGGGTACGTTCGTTTATCTTTAGAGGTGATAAAATATCCCATGATTCTTCTGCGCTGTTGATAGTTACAAATGTAAAAAAGGAAAATAATAGTAAAATGCTGAAAACTAAAGATTTTTTAGACGACATAGTTTTTCCTTGTATAACATTATTAAAGAAATAAATTGGCAGCACTATACTATAAATAATAGAGATACACAATTTATTTCTTGGTCAAAATATGTTTTAGAAAAAAAATGTCTTTTTTAAAGTAATATTTGTTTTTAGTTACTAATTACTCTAAGCCATATTTTTTCAAACGGCGGTGGACAGAAGAACGGTTAACACCTAAAAAGAATGCAACTTTATTCTGATTCTTATCAAACTTTTTCCACAACATTTCCAAAATGCGGCGATCTTTTAATGCTTGTTTGCCTAAACGTGCTGCTTCAATAAGGTCAGGATCAGTTGACTCAAAAGCAGGATCAAAATACGTTTCTTCTTCTATAGAATGTTTTTTTGATTTTTTTAATACCAGTTGTTGAACACGCGTTTTTAATTCTTGAAAACTTGCCGGCCGATTGTGGACAAGTTTATGTTTATCACGGTTGGTAAGACCAAGTAAACTTTCAAAATCTTTCACCGTAGTTGTTTGTTGACTAAAGCCATCAGCGACCATGGATAATTCTTCTGCTGGTAACGTAACAAGTGATGGTACCGTGAGCATTGTATGCTTTAGTTGTTGGAATAATGCCGGGGAGAATCTTCCTTCTTCTGTTAACTTTGCTAAATTTTTGTTACTTGAACAAATAATATGCACGTCACTTGCAAACCGCTGTTCACCTTTAAAGTTACGGTAGAGGCCGTAGCGAATAAATTCTGCCAAATAGTCTTGGCAAGAACGATCAAGGTTATCAATTGATTTAATAAAAAGCGTGCCTGTTTTATTTAATTTTTCTAACAAAGGAACATCGTGTTGCAATTTTTTACCAAAAATAGGATTTATTCCAAAGAGTTTTATAGCAATATCAACACCCTGGCCGCCATGCACAAGATCAAGAACATGCAGCGTTTCTCGCAAACTAATGTGATGTAACAATTCAGCTGTTGGCGTTAAGTCTTCGTCGGATGCATCAAGTAAAATAGCTTTATTACTGAGTGCTGTTTTTAGGAGGGTTATTTTGAAATTTAAAATTGTTTCACCAACGCCAGGAATTAATTGATTAATTAATTGCCCTGATTTGGTTGTTTGTAAGTATAAAAGGTAATCCCATTCTGTTGGGTCTTTAAGAAAATCAACGTGCTGTTTAATAACATCAGATATTTCCGGATAAAAAACGGCAATAATAACATTATTTTGATGTGCTTGTGGTACTGCAGATAATATTAATGTGTTGCCATGGACATCTTTTGCAAATGATTGTTGTGGTGTTTTATATTGCTCAACTTGCTGCCCAAGTTGTCTGAGAGCGTGCGTTAGTGGGTGTCCGTCATGGCGATTGAGGTTGATGGAAATTAGTTTTTTTGTATCTTGATTGCCAAAAGTAAATCGTCGATCTTTGTAAAAAATAAGACCAAATTTACGTTGTTTATTTGAACGTACAAATGAGCGAATACTTTCTTTGTATTGATTTATTTCTTGATGTTTAAGATACAGTTCTTTTTTTAGTAAATGTTCCTGTTCAATAAACATTTCAAGGGTACGGTGCTTGAGTAAATTAATTATTTTGCCTAAATAACTACCAAAGACGATCATTTCATCCTGCTCAGCATTAGTGTATAATTTATGTGCTCGTGCTTGTTGTTCAACAATAATGTAAGCAATAAGTTTATCTTGCTCGTAAATTGGTAAAAATACATCAGCATCAATTGTTTGCAAGAAATGGCGTAAGCAATAATAATCGCCTGATTGGTTATAAAAATAACTAAAATCAATATCATCATAAATAAGTATTTGTTGTTCTAACATTAATTTGTTGATGTTTCCTTCATTCATAGTAAGAAATGTTTCGACGCGATCATCTGATGTATCAAAGTAACGGAAAGCACGTTCAGTTTGGTTTGGGTACGCTTCTATGTTGCGGAAAAGAAGATGTGTCTTGTTTATTGGTATAGCAAATGTGTCTTTAAAAAAATGTTTAACAATATGCTCTAATTCATGAATACTTGTTACCTGCCTGAATTGTACTAAAATAGTTTTAAAATCATTAACAAATTGCAGGTTTGGCTTTGCTTCTACCTGATGGTTTAAATTCAAAAATCGTAACCCCATAATTTTACGCGTACAATATAAGAGCATAATACTTAATAAAATAGTGGAAATACTAACAACAGAAAGATTATGCGCAAGAAAATCAAAAGAGAAAATTTGCATCTTAAATGGGTTAACTTGAATAAATTCAATGGCAAGATAAGGTATCATGAGTGCCTTAATGAGAACCTGCAACTGCATTTTTAAAATTTGGGGTAAATTTTTTTTACGTAACTTTTGTAGCGCTAAAAAGAGACTTGGGAAAATGAGGAGAAATTGATACCAAATTATGCCTTGTTGAGAAATAAGCTCTATTGCTGGCCTCATGGCAGGGCTACTATTGTTAAAATAAACAACAACTAACCCGAGCTGAAAAAAGATCCACAAGGTAGTAATTGCGCAATAAATTTTTTGATAAGGATCAAATTTATATTGCTTGCTGACGAGGGCTGCTAAGAATAAAGCAAGTGCTTGATATTGGATGATAGCAAAAGTCCAAGCAATCCGTACAATGGCAAGCATAATTCGGTAGTCCATTGCAGGGATAAAAAGAAGGGTAGAAAGTTTAACTATCCAGGCAGCATCAGCTACCATGTTTGCAAATAAAATGGTTGATAATAAAAACCAAAGACGAGATTGAGTTGTTGCATGCAGTAATTGTTTAATGGTATTGTTAAAAATGAATAATTTTAAAAGAAAAGAGAGCGTAATAGCAACTAACAAAAATGGATAACTGCCTATGGTTGACTCGACATAATTCCAGATCATCTTGTTCCTTTGAGTTTAAAGATTATGTTATACTGACTATAAAATAATATTTTTTAATTAATTTTATTAACATAGGAAATTTTTATGAATTATTTGTCTAAATTAGTAAATTTTTTATCTTTCTACGTTCATGTTGCAGTAGTGGGGTCAGTTGTTGTATTAAATATCATTGGTAATCAGCCACCACTTAATTAGTCTTAGAGGAAATTTTTATGAATTATTTATCTACATTAATAAATTTGATTTCAATGAATGCTCATGCATTAATATTTTTAGCATCTTCGTTATTGCACATTGTTGGTATAAATACTCCACCAATGAGTTAGCTTTAATTAGCCTACCATGAACATGTGGCTTTACCAAGAAAATTTACGCCACTTTAACTGATTTTTTAATTTAAAAGTTAAATAATTTCTAATGATTAATTAATTTTGAAAGTAACTAAAAAAAATAATAGTAATATTATTTTATGACTAAATAATAAGATAAATTTTTTTTAGGTTCGTTCTAACAGATCAACAATTTCGTGACCAAAATCTTTTGCAACTTTTGGTCCCGTTGCGGTAATGGTCATGTCATCGGTCACAACATTAATTTCAGGCAGGTAAGAAACATTATAATGTTCGTAAATTTTTGCTAATGCACCATCACCATCCCAGCCGGTTGCTTTTTTGCTATTTAATATAGCTGCTTTAGCAAGAATACGTGTTGCAATACAAATAGCGCCAATTACTTTATAATTTTTTTCTGCTTGTTGAATGAGTTGGTAACTTTGTTCATTATCAAGATTATCAAGAGTACCGGACCCACCAATAAAAATAATTCCATCATAATCATTAACACGAACCTTACCGAGTTCAATATCTACTGGCGTTGTTGAGCCATCAGTTGCGGTAGCAGTTCCTGCTTTATTACTTGCTGTTATTACGTGAAAGCCAGCATCTTCTATTATTTTTTTTGGTTCATTATATTCAACGGGTTGATAGCCTTCGTGAGCAATAACAAATAATACTTTTTTTGTTTTCATAACAAATTACCTTATTTTTTCCTTCTTTGCTTGGTTAGGATAGAGGTGAAATGGTTGCTTGTCAATGAGGCCTTCTACGTGTACTACGGGATAGGTGGCAGTAGTATACGATAAAAAATCAGTTTGTGGGATGAGATAAAGGAAATTATTTTCATCAAGCGAAATAGTAATCTTTTTTTTATTAAGACGAATTAATTGACAACCAGTTTCTTTTGCTATTTTTTTGCATGCAAAAAAATGATGCCATGCATTGCTGGATAATGTATTTTCCCACCACGGCAGGTACAATTTTTTAATGGTTACTTTGGTGCATAAAAGAGTAAGGGCCTCAAAAATACGTGCACTTGGTTGTAAAATAATAGCATGGTCAATAATAAGCTTGCCGGTAGATTCTATGAGATAGGGAACAAGGGTATAAGAAATCCATGATGCTGCTGCTCTATTGCCAGCTAATGTGCCGGGTTCAATT
>Ga0307428_1000736_pt1 | contig 18875 bp, 26 predicted proteins | sample SalMarWE160240MG_FD_202161 | JGI IMG/M metagenome (GOLD analysis project Ga0307428, IMG submission 202161) | Salt marsh sediment microbial communities from the Plum Island Ecosystem LTER, Massachusetts, United States - WE1603-240 | ecosystem: Environmental > Aquatic > Marine > Intertidal zone >...
TAATTCCTCCTGCCCTCGTTATAATAACATAGTATGTAACGAGATTTATTGCAAGAGAAATCGTATTTATTCAGTTTTTTAGGTACTTAACCCCATTTCATCGTTACACTTTTTCGGGAACTCAGGTTTAAAATCCCCATGCAGTAGAGCTTGGCTTCTTGCTGCATTTTCAAATCAAACAATCTATACAGCTCTTGAAGAAAAGGCTCTAATGTCATGTCAAGCTTGAAATGACGTATTAAATGTGATATGCTTTTTTATAATCATCCATGGAGGACTGAATATGAAAAAGTATATCGTCACTTTAACAAAAGAAGAAAGAGAATACTTAAAAAAAATCGTTTCCAAGGGCACCCATAAATCACAGAAAGTCATAAATGCCTTGCTTTTGCTTAGTTGCGATGAAGGAGATTTCCAGAAAAAACGCTCTACTAATGAAGATATCTCCCGAGTTCTGAAAATCGGCATGAGGAAAATTGACCGAGTCAAAAAGCGATTTACAGAAGAAAATCTTGACATAACGTTAAACGGTAAGAAGGGGAGTCGAATATACGCCAAAAGGGCCGATGGAGATTTTGAAGCACATCTTATTGCCTTGAGTTGCAGTGACCCGCCAGAGGGGTTTTCCCGGTGGTCTATGCGGCTGCTGGCTGATAAAGTTGTTGAACTTGATTATATTGACAGCGTTTCTCACGAAACAATACGTCAGGTTCTAAAAAAAACGAAGTTAAACCTTGGCGCCAAAAAGGTTGGGTAATCCCTCCAGAACAAAACGGCAACTTCGTTGCACATATGGAAATGGTGTTGGATGTATACAAGCGCCCGTTTGATCCAAAATTTCCAGTAGTATGCATGGATGAATCACCAAAACAGTTAATTGCGGAAACAAAAATTCCCATTGCGGTGTCACCTGGACATGTTGCCAAGCATGATTACGAATACAAGCGTTGCGGTGTCTGTAATATTTTCATGGCCAGTGAACCTTTAGCCGGAAAACGTATCGTAAAGATCACCGAAAGAAAAACAAAAAATGACTGGGCTTACTTTCTTGAAGATATAGCAGCGAGTTATCATGGAGCCGATAAAATAACTTTAGTCATGGACAACCTGAATACTCACACTCCCGGGGCACTCTATGAAACCTTTAACCCCGACAAAGCAAAATCATTATGGGACAGGTTTGAATTTATATTCACGCCAAAACATGGGAGTTGGCTGAATATGGCTGAAATCGAACTGAACGTACTCCTTGGACAATGCCTCAACAGGAGGATTGACAATATTGAAAAAGTCATGAGCGAGGTCGCTGCATGGCAGAGCCATAGAAATAACAAAAACGCAAAAGTCAACTGGCAATTTACCACTGATGATGCCAGGATTAAATTATCACGTCTCTATCCGTCAATTGAGGCTTGACATGACACTAGTGCCTCTTCAAACATTTCTGCTGCCATATCCTCTGGTGAAGTATAGCCATCTGTTTTAGGGCCTGCACGATCCCACAATTCATGAACATCAATCCCATCCAATGCGTCGAAAACATCATCGCAAACCGCTTCAGCATCGACATTTCTGAATAAATCTTCAGCTAATTCGACAATTCGTTTTTTTAAGTTTTTGTCCGTTTTAGCAATTTTCCTTAGAATTTGTAAAGCTTCACTTGGTGATATCTTATTAAATATGTCGTCTTTCATAATTCTTCATGGAACCGAACGGCCGAATTGAGCCGCTGCGGGGCAGCGAAGCTGTACCGCAGTCAGCTCCAATGAGGTTAGGCGAGAAACCTATGTTATCAAGAGCAGTCCCCGTTTTCATTTTGTTTGACCGGGGGTTTATTTAATAAACCTTGAAGCCCCAATTTCGACTATATTTTGCCAATTTCTTCCCAGAATATTGGTCGTATATTTCTACCCAATAAAGATAAGTTCCTTTTTTGTTGCCGCAGTAAATTGCAAGAGTTGCCGCAAAATCTTCCTTTAATTTATACTTCATGCTACGCCACAGACCCGGATCAATATACGCTCGATTAAGTTTAGGTTCTATTGAAATTAATTGTTGGTTTTGAAGCTTTGAAAGTAAATTGATCTGACCCTGCGTTAGTTCTATTTTGTCCTCACTGTTTGCAATATTTCCCCACATGAATCCGGAAGCGAGCACAAAAGCAAGACTAAAAATGATTGTTATTTTGGTTAATCTCATTTTGCTCCTCCTATTATTCTTTAACAGTCGCCTAACGCTGGCAATCATCGGCGCGGCTTTTTGCGTCGGCTGAATTGGCTTTGTTAGAACATGTTTCAAGGCAGCAGTGATTCTAAAAACATTAGCCACTCTCTTTCTTCAGTAATCTGCCTCATAACTATATTTCTGAGATTAATTCTGTTTCGCTCCGATATTGCTTTAACAGCCTCAATATAGGTTGAGATTCCGTCGACTATTTCTGCCCCCAATACCCAGAACCCAATATTTGAAACACCTCGAAAAAGGCCTAATTCATTTTCTAAATCTATAAGTGCCTGAGCACATTGTCTTTTTGTTTCATGAGTGTTATTTAAAAGAACCTTTGCAGCACGTTCTGTCCAAACATCAATAGGTTGCAACAAATACACATCTCGAAAGGTACCGGCTGGCTGATTCGTCAAGATGAAAAGATCTCTTAGATAAAAAGAAGCTATTTTATCACCGACGCCTCTGATTCTTCTTAATGAGTCAAAAGCATTTTTAATTTCGTCTGCGCCAATTAAATCTATTGCCCACTTTGTAACTGATTTTTCATCTGCGACATTCCAAGCAAAATTTAATAATGAAATATAATCCCCTTCTATAGTTGACAATGGGTTCAACTTTTCATTGTATTTGTTTATGTAGTGTCTACCGCAAGCCGCTTTAAAGGATTCAAATATTCTATTTTCAATACCAGTACCCCATCTTTGGCGATCTTCAAGCCATTGATAATTTTCTTGCAAAGCCTCAATTGCTGCTTCACGATAGACGGCAGGACTGCCAGCTCTTTCAAAAGCATAATTGCAAAAGTGTATTAGCGCATTTATCCAAGGATCAGGATCAATCAAATCTGATAGATTTCGACGCTCTTGAATGTTTTCCCAATAATAAGAGTTCAGGGTATTGAAAAAAGATTCCATTTCCTGCTCACTTTTCAGTTCTAACGATGGAGATAACCCGCTTGGGAAAAAGCGCAGCGCTTTCCCAAGTCGGGTTGATTGAGGGGTTAGACATTCCCCGATTCTAAGTCTATTCTTTTCCCCTCATATTCTCCTATTGTCGGCAAATCAACCCCTTTTACGATATCCTCGCCAGCCTTCCTGATTTGTTTGAAAGAATCCTTTCTTAGTTTTGAATTATTTCTAGGAATTGAACTAAAATCAAAAGCAAGATGGCAGGATAGTTTGAAGGATTCTCTAGATTTTGGATCCAAATAGAGACAGTTTTTATACCACCAATCCTGACACTTCATCACAATGTTTGGCAGATCTTTTTCGTTATGGAGATTCCAGAATAGTTCGGTCCACAATGTATAGGCTTCTTGGTGTACCGATAACCTTTTCTCAAGCGCTGCGAGCCTCAACTGATTTATCCGATCTTTTTTGGATATTATCCAGTGAGTGAATGTGACTATTCCTGCGCCTAATATAGCACCGAGAAATCCAATGAAAGCTTCTACCATTGCACCTACCGACTTAATTTAACCAAGAAATTTGATGGCCAGAAGAATTATAAATAAAACGAAAATCAATAGTTTCAAATTTTTGATTTCTCTTGTCAGAGCTTGGAAGTACATATTTTGTCTTGCCCATAACCAATATAATTTTTCATCTCCTGACTGACTCATAAATCTTTCTTTTATTCTTTCTTCAGCTTGTATCTGCTGTTCAAATTGTTCTTGTTTCTGATCATTGATGATTTTCATCAATGGTTTCTTGCCTAATATTGTTCTTATTTTATTAAAGATATCCTCTAATGTTGAGCCAATTGCCATACCGATTGCAAAACAAATAAGAAAACCGACAATCCAACAAATAAATAGGAGGGGATACCTAATGAACCAATCAAGTGATTCCAAATAAAGCTTATTAATTAAATGAACCAAGATGGCTGGAAAAACAAAAATAGAGAGAACTATCCAAATCCAATATATACTATTTTCAAATCGAGAAAATGTATCTAACTTTTTCATATTATCCTCATGTGCTCATCCCATTCCTGACAGCCAACTCTTACTGTCTAATGCTGAGTCAAGTTGCGCATGAACAGCGAAGCTGTGAACACATCTAGTTGGTTCATTGACTGGTTAGGCATAGATTACCGAACTGAGATCACGTCATAGTATGTTAGAAGACCCCTACCTTATGCTGCTAAATCCTAGAAATCCTTCCAATCAATCCATTCGTCTTTAACAGACAGAGTCTTTGATTCAATGTGCTGTTGTAAAACTAATGCTTGTATTTTCCCTTCCAAATTTTTGTCGAGCCACGTTTTAATGAGGTAGTCTCCTTTACTATTCACGGTTAATTGTATGTCTTCGGGAAGACCTTCTGATACAAGTGCTGAACCAGTTATGGCAATTTTATAAGCAAAGGTGTTTCCTGTTTCTGTATTCTTGACGCTGTATAACCACTGGTCAAAGTCTCCCATTCTTCCCAATAGTTCCTTTTCATATTCATAAATTCCGTATTTAACCAGCATTGAAAGCGCTCCTTTCCATTGTTTAATTATTGATGTCTAACGCCGCCCTTAACCCGCTGGCTTGAGCGCAGCGAATAGCCAGTCGGTGTTCAAGGGCTTGTTAGGTGCCTCACTCATTCTATTTGGGCTTAAACCCGCGGATGACCCAACCAACAGACCAGCCAAGGATATACACAACCAATATCGTTCCTAGCCAAACAGCAACACCTAATCCTGCGCTCTTGGCCTGATTCGTTGTCAATTCTCCCAGTTGATTCTTGTATCGTTTGTTAATCCTCTCGAAATCAATTTTTAGCCCCTTTTCGCTACTTGAATATTTTGCCTGCGCCTTTTCAATTAATTCTTCGCGTGGTATGTCTGCATATGCTTTCTCTAGGTCCCACATCGAATACTTCTTTAGTGACTCATCTGAATCCCTAATCTTTTCGAGCGTGGCGTAAGCCCAACGGTCTAGGATCTGTGATTCCTTCGGCAAAGTCGCTACAGTAAAACCCATGACTACTATTAGCCACAGAACACTGAACAGAACCCACAGCCTTTGCCATCCGTTTAACTTCATATTCCTATAGACACCTAGTAACAAGCTAAGCTGCCGTGAAAATGCACCAGCATTTTCACGGCCAGCTTGACCATATTGTTAGGTAAGTTTTTAGGAACCTCTTGTTGTTAAAAAGAAGCTCTGCCTTTCTTTGATAAATAATACCTATTTTCTTCTCCGAAGAAAGGATAAATTTAACCCTATTTTAATAGAATCAATGGCTCCACATACTCTCCTGTATCTTCCGCGGTTTGCCTTTAGAATCAAGCTTACTTTTTAAGTCCTTTGATTTGATGAAGAATTTCAAAAAAGACTTTCTTCTCATCATTATATGTGGGCTGAAAACCTAAAATTGCAAGTATGAGCTGATATCTCGTTGGATGCGGTATAAATTTATAGTTATCAATCCAGCTGTCATCAAACTTGACTGCAAGTTTAACAGCCTCTTCTATGCTGTTGCCCTCTTTAACTCCTATAACTTTCCATTGGCCTTTTTTCTTATAGATCATCCACCAGATATCTTTTTTCTCTGCCCTGTCCCACCTGTAGTAAACTTTGTATAAAGGCAATACCTCATTGGTGTCTATATCTTTGACCATTTCTTTTTGGAGTATAACTTCCTTTTTGGGGGCCGCTATTCCTGCCCAGTAGATGAGAAATGAGAGTACCGGAACACCAATTGAAACCCCAATTAGTGCTTTCAGTTTACCTTTCATCCCGAATCCTACCAAAAGCAAATATGGCTTACCTGGCGCCAGGTTTCAGATGCAGGCCTCGATACCAATTTTTAGTGCCCCAGCTTCTTACAATCAGGCGTAAGCTATTTTACGTGTTGTTCTTGTGTTCCTTGATGTATCGAGCAAAGCGATATGCCGCTTCTGCGTAATTTACCGCAACTTCTGTACCCACAGGAATGTCCAGGTTATGCAAAATCATGTTTCGAACTTCATGCAGTTGATGGAAAAGGTGCAATTTGTCCTTTGAGAGAAAGGCTTGATTCTCCAAAACGACTTCCAGCTCAAATGGCTGAGTAACGCTGATGCCTAAGCTTTCACTAATGGATGATTGAACGTCCTCCCAGGCATGCCTTATTGCATCGCGTGGTGAGATAGCGACACTTGACATGGCTTCTACAAAGCGTTCGTCATCAGCACTCAAAGCTATGCTTTTGCTTTCCTTTTTCAATTGACTGGCCCCAATCTCAATCTCGTTTTGACCGCGCTTGAGGCGAAAATAAGGGCGCTCCGATAACGCGGCAATAACTTGGCGCAGCTGAGAGCGAAATAAGAACAAACCACATATAGCAAGACATGGCCATGCAATGGCTTTTATGATTTCAACAGTAAAACTCAACCAATTCACGTACAGTGACCTCTGGTTAATGGGCACCTAACGCTCCGCATAACCGGCTGGCAATGGAGCGCAGCGGAATTTCCAGTCCGAGTTAATGCGGTTGTTATGCGTCATTGTTCTTTAGTATATGTATGTTGTAAAATGCCAGCACATGTTCTCTAAATTTGGCTAGCCCATTGTCAGATAGAGTTGTTTTAAAACGTGTTTCCTTATCTGAACATGAAATGGTCAAGTTTCTTGTCGGATCGGCATTTCCGCAAGGATAGACGCTCAACTTGATATATAGGGTTTTTCCTTTACCATCTTTTGAAACTGTTTTCATTCGGGCACCTCGGATACTGTTTAAATGGCTTTACTTCATCATACACATCTATGCCTGCGAACGGGACGTTGAGTGGCAGCAGCGGCCCTATCAGCTTCATCTAATGTGTGAAAAGGGCCAAGCCATCTGCCGTTCCTTTCTCCCAGAACATTTTTGTGACAGCCTCTACCTTCGTTACAATTGCCACAGGTTGCTCGATGAATGACCGCTTTGTGCTCAGCCGTCCAGTTCTCATAAACATAATAAGTCATTTGGGCATCCTCTCTTCTATCGCAAAACAGCATAACAGGCTGGCAATGTAGCGTAGCGGAATTGCCAGTCAATTATAATGCTGTTGTTATGCCTCAATATACGATAGTTGTATTTTGATTGCTTATATAAATATCTGATGTTGCTTGCCCTTGAGTTTTAGGGCCGCCAAGGACTTGCCAACCGATTCCAACGAGTTTCCCGTCATTGAATAGATATGGAACAAACTCGTCATCTGTAGTGAGGCCGTCTGGCTGACGTCCAGATCTCATATAGTAAATCTCTACTTTTACACCATCTTTGATATATCTTTCAGGATTTTTACGGCTGGACTTCGGTACACCCTCTTGTGTTGGTTGAAGTATTGCCAACACTTTATCTTTGCTGTCTCCTAATTCCACCTGTTCAGCGACCGCCTCGTACTTCGAAATGGCCCTGTCAATCTGAATGCCCACACAGCCTGTTAAAGCAACCGCTATTAAAAGTACTGCAAACTTTACATTCATGTTTATCTCCTTGACACATAACGCCCAGGGTAACCAGCGGCGCCAATGACCTTGTCCATAAGGCTGCCGCGCTTTTCGCCGTCTGGTTGACCCTGTTGTTAGACCTGTCCCATGTCTTTAAGGATCTCAGGGTATACAAGCCTTTGGAACGTCTTTACCAGCTTAGACAAACCATCGATTGATATTTCAATCTCAAATACATCCGATTTGTCCTTTTGATTTTCGTCGTAGAACGTTATGAAGGTCCTTTTCTCGAACGCGAATTCATTATCCCGATAATCGAGGTCCTGGGGCACATTTATGGAAATATTCCCATGACCGAGCGCATTTCTTATTCTTCGAATTGCGTCTTTTATCGTAGGATCTGGCTTCTTGGGCGAATGGTACCTGACACCAGTGAGCCCCCACTCGGAAGGTGCGTTGCTTATCGGTTCTTCCGGCAAGAGGTCATGCCAGCGCTCTTTGCTGAGCAAAATGCCGCAGTAAAGGTATCCAAATATCGAACCGAGACAATATGGAACTGAATGATCAGTGTGCTTAGCTTTCTTCAGCCACGCTGCATGGAACTCTCGAACCGTCATATCTTCTATTCTCTGATCGAAGATGGCGACCGATATGTTTCTCAGAAAATTGAATGAGTACATGCTGCCAGAAATAATGTCCATGGCGAGCTTGTCGATCTCTCCGAAGGATTTACCCATCTCGGGCATCCTCATCATTTATTATGGGTCTAACCATTGATTGACAAGCAAATTTGCCCTGATATAATGATATTGACTATATTTTCAGGCATATTTGCTTTTACCTATTATCTTCAGTTTTGTTATTATTTGTAGCCCTTGCATTGAGCGATTTGGGCACGCACGGTATGGCAGGTATCCTGGGTTCCGGTGTTCGCCTTGGCTTCCGATCCGGGGTTCGACGGGATGAGGAAAGAGACCTGGCTGCTGCTCCTCATGCCGGACACCGGATCAATTCCAGTGCAGGCTTTGATCCGGCATGCAGTGGACAATAATGGATAATTTTCCCGAAAAATCGCTTTTTTAAATCTTACCAAGCGAGAAGGCTTTATGTCAACGTATAAAGACACCTCCAAGGATAGGAAGATCCTTGATGAAGCGCGGGATGTCATGAGGTTGCATCATTACTCGATTCATACGGAACGAACATATTGTGACTGGATTAAACGGTATATCAGGTACCACAATATGACCAGCCGGCAGGATCTGATAGATGGAGAAGCTAAGATCGAGGCCTTCCTGACACATCTGGCAGTTGATAAAGACGTGGCTCCCTCAACACAGGATCAGGCAATGAATGCGCTGGTTTTCCTGTATAAACATGTTTTGAAACAATCCCTTGATCAGGAAATTAATGCTGTCCGAGCATCCAGAAAGATCACTATCCCCGTGGTTATGACCAGGGAAGAGGTAGCGCAGATCATGGCTCTTATGGCAGGTGTTCCGCAACTGGTTGTTAAGTTACTATACGGCAGCGGGCTGCGCATCATGGAAGCTGTTCGCCTTCGCGTACAAGATATCGATTATACTTTTAAACAAATTACTGTCCGCTCAGGCAAGGGCGCAAAAGATCGAATTACCACGTTCCCAACCTCAGCCATTCCGTTGCTTGAGAATCATCTTGCAAAGGTGCGGGTGATCCATAACCGGGATCTGGATCAGGGATATGGCGAGGTTTACATGCCGCATGCCCTCGAAAGGAAATATCCACATGCCGCAAAGGAATGGAATTGGCAGTATGTGTTCCCAGCTCGCAATCTCTCCATAGATCCGCGCAACGGCAGACTACGACGCCATCATGTTGATCCCAGTGTTATCAACAAAGCAATCAAGGTGGCTGTCCATAAGGCAGGAATAACGAAACGGATAAGCGCCCACACGTTCCGGCATAGCTTTGCCACCCATCTTTTGCAACGGGGTACGGATATACGCACGATTCAGGCGCTTCTGGGACACAAGGACATCTCCACAACTATGGTCTATACCCATATCTTGCAGCAGGGCGGACAGGGGGTGCCGAGCCCGCTCGATGACCTTGATATTTAAATGTTGTTTACAGGCCCACCGATGGTATCCAAAACAAAGGTCCATTGTTATTCTGCGAAGTTTAGGCAATAATCATTGGGACAAAAGTTTTGATTCCAAAAAAGAGGGGTGAGTATTATGAGTGGGGGACATTCGTGCAGAGCGTGCTTAACTCTTCAGAAGTATTCTCTTTCTTAGGTGCATCTTCTTTGAATATGCCGGCATAACATTATTGAGTATCAATGAAGTATGCCAGAAGTAGACAAGGCCCGCCTCAAACGTATGAACTAGCGTATCGTTTCAGAAAAAGCTGTCATTGCGAGTGTTAGCAAAGCAATCTCATGCCGTAGTTTTTGAGCTCTGTTGAGATTGCTTCTTCGCTTCGCTCCTCGCAATGACAATGTGAATGGTTTCATGAAGCGAACAAATAGCCCTTTCCGGTGCTTCTTTATCATCATGACGCATACAAAGGGTGCGATCCTTCCAGGCGGTTTCAGCAAGGTGTCGGGGTCATGGGTCAGGGAGCAGGGGTTAGGGGTCGGTGGCAGGGATGGAATAAGCTTAAAGCTCAAAGCTGGAACCTGGAAGCTGGAAGGAAAAGCAGATTCAGGGTTGGGAGCATAGTTGGACAGATTACATGGAGGAGCAGCCTAGAGGATGTGGCCTTAGGCTGTTAAGTGGCCGCCTTCTCAGACAACCATTCGTTTATCAAGGCATCTTCGGATTTGTTGAGTGTTTTTGCTTTTTTCTTGATGATGGCATACAAATCGCTATCGATGCCCACATACTTTTTCTTTTCCAACAAGAACTGAACTCCGCTTACCTCTTCAATGTCGTCGAATTCCCCGAAGTCATGTTCATCCCAGAAATCGGAAGCTTCATATATGGACATATCCTTTATATCCTTATTTTTCCCCATACCGCTTCCTTTCGCTTTTATTCATATCCCTTGCAGTAACGATAAGTGCCTTACTGCCGAGCTTTCTAATGAAAAAGACAGATAACAACCGCCCAGCTTCGGTCCTGCCGAGGGCATTATATAAATGCTCGCCTTCAACCTTTCCCGTTTCCTTCCGAAATACCCTGCATTCGCCACCTAAGACCTCTTCCACCTCGGAAGGCAGGACATTATGCTTCCATGCGAGCTTTTCGACTATTCTATCCAGCCATATTATATCATCTATGGTAGACAAAGCTCGGTTCGCCTCATCCTGGATCACCACGAATCAGTATATTGCCCGTTTGTCATGAGATTATTGATACTGGGTTGGAGTTCCTTAAATAGAAAGTTACAAGAAATCCATGGCTACGTCAAGGTCAACAGAACAACATATAAACAGAACCCTATCATGATGCACCTGTTCTAATCATAATGGCTATAATATGATCAAAGCTCATAGCTCAAGCCGTCTTAATACAAATAAGTTTAACTGGGCAAACTTCGCTGTCACTGTCTTGCCCCAGTTGAACGGTCCTTGAGTTCAACGGGGTAAAAATTTCACGGGGTAAACCTGGTTCAACGGGGCACAGCGGGGTGAACTGCGATTGTTTTCTTCGAAAAAGTGAACAGGTTACCTTCATTTTTCGCGGCAGAATTTCTGATCTGCCCTCATGCTTGACAGAGGGCGCTTATTTTCGTATATTCCTTCCCTGAAAAAACAATCAACGTCAACCAGCCTATCATGGCCGCTTCAGGCCCTGAGACGAGCGGGGCCTCAGCGCAGTGTACGGGACTACGATGAAAGCAATGAGAATCCGCACATCAACAGTGATATTTCTTTTCGTGCTCTGTATCCCGCTCTCTATCTCAGCCGGACCCGCCCATGCTGATCGGCGATATGTCTCGGACATGCTTATTCTTACCCTCCGCCAAGGCCCGGGCACGGAGTACGAGACCATAAGAACCCTGAGAACGGGCACGCCTATCGAGGTGCTTGAAGAAGGGGAGCGCTACCTCAGGGTGCGGACCGAGGAAGGTGAAGAGGGATGGGTTGCCAAGCAGTATATAACATCCGAGACGCCTAAACCCGTGATCATAGCCGGATTGGAAAAGGAGAATGAGCGCTTGAAGGCAAGGCTCGAAGCGCTCGAAAAAAGACAAACTCTCCTAGTGAATCAACTCAAGGAGGCTGAGCAAGGCCGTGACGCAAAGGTGAAGGAGCTCGAAACAGATGCCGAGAATTACCGGCAGGAGCTCTCCCGCACGACCACGGAATTGGAGCAGATTACCGAAAAGTACAATGCCCTCCTCAAGCAATCGAAAAATGTCGTTGAATTAGCCGGCGAACACGACAGGCTTCAGGCGGAAAACGCCAGGCTGGATACCGAGATGAACCGGCTCACCAAGGAGAATGCACGCCTCAAAACCACAAAAATGATCCGATGGTTCCTTGCCGGCGCCGGCGTCTTACTGATAGGGCTGATAGCGGGAAGGGCGACCAGAAAGAAGAAATATTTTTAGCCGGACGGGGCTTTACCTCTCGAAAACCCTTCGAAAATGGAATCCGTAAATGGCAAAGGTAAGCGCCAGATGGAAAAGCTGCGGTCGTTTGAATAGAGACCAAAAAAAGAGCTTCCAGTAATAAAACCTCTCCTTGCCTAGTATTCCAAGGAATACTATCGACTTAACAAATGCCCCAAGGTAGCTGAAATGAAATCGAAACGACCGTTTTTGCAGCGGCCTGTACTCTCTTAAAAATTCCTTAACCCTCTTGTAGTACGGTGCGGGGGAATAGAGTTTACTGATAACCTTTTCATACCCCTTGATGAGTGTTCCGTAGTCCATTTTCGGGATAAAGTTCATTGAATAGTCGGTATTGTCACCCGACACATCCTTCAAGAGCCTGCCCTCTTTGACAAGTCTCCGGTAAAGGTTAGTGCCGCGAGGGGCGTTCAATATCCCTACCATGGCTGTCACTATTCCACTCTCCTGGATAAATGCGCTCATCCGTTCGAAGATCGAAGGAGGATCACTATCAAACCCTAAGATGAATCCCCCTGTTACATAGAGAGCAGATCCCTGAATCTTCCTTACACAGGCCACTAAATCACGATTCGTGTTCTGGAGCTTGTTGCATTCCGTCAGGCTTTCCTCATTGGGCGTCTCAATGCCGACAAACACGGAAGCAAACCCGGCCTTTACCATCAACTCCATGAGTTCATCGTCGTCGGAAAGATCAATGGATGCCTCTGTATTAAAAGAGAAGGGGTGTTTCTTTCCTTCCATCCATTCGATCATGGCAGGCAAGATCTCGGTTTTCAGCTTTCTCTTATTTCCGATAAAGTTATCATCAACAACAAAGACATCTCCTCTCCATCCCCGGGAATAGAGCCTGTCTAATTCGGCTACTATCTGGGCTTTGTTCTTTGTGCGCACCTTGTGCCCATAGAGCACGGTGATATTGCAGAATTCACAATTAAAGGGGCAGCCCCTGGAATACTGGATACTCATCGTTGCATATGCCTTCATATTTATGAGTTCCCAGAGTGGAACAGGCGTCTTTTCTATGTTTGGAAATTCGCCGGACGTATACATATGGCCGGCGCATCCGTTTTTCAAATCCTCTAAGAAGGGTAGAAGCGTGATTTCAGCCTCATTGAGCACAAAATGATCCACCTCCTCGAACTCTTCGTATGAAGTCGTAAACAGGGGGCCGCCTGCAACGGTTTTGACGCCCATTATTTTGCACCTGCCTAGGACCTCTTTTACCGATGCCTTTTGGATGGACATACCGCTGATAAACACATAATCGGCCCATTCAAGGTCTTTATCCCGTAGTGCAGTTACATTCATATCTACGAGTTTTTTCTCCCATTCCTTGGGGAGCATCGCTGCTACGGTTAATAATCCCAATGGCGGGTGAGTTGCCTTTTTGGAGATAAATTTCAGGGCGTATTTGAGGCTCCAGAATGTATCAGGATATTTGGGGTACACGAGAAGTATTTTCATGCGATTTTCCTTATCCTTGTCTTCTGTGATTTCTTCCTATGCTCCATCCACAAAGATGATAGAATTGGAATGGTAGGAGAACTATTTCCTGTGGGGCAAAAAGTGGGATTGTTTTCCTATGCCGAGCAATCATAGGCCCGCATCCGATAGTCTCTGCAGGGCTTCGGATCTTTCCCCTCTATCATGAGAAAAAAGGGGCATTCTCTGATAAGCTCAATGAATGCCCCTTTTTCGTCTTAGGCTATCTTAAACTAGACTACTTTTACATTTACTGCAGCAGGGCCTTTATTGCCTTGCTCTATGTCAAAAGTAACTCGGTCGCCTTCATTGAGAGACTTGAAACCGGTTGCTTCGATCCCGGAGTGATGGACGAATACATCACCACCATCTTCGCTCTCAATAAAGCCGTAGCCTTTGCGGTCATTAAACCACTTTACAGTTCCGTTGGTCATAGTGACACCCTCCTTTCCTCTAAATTTTCATGGTTCCAAACGTGAGGTTGCCACTTCTGACACATGAATACGCCCTCAGATCGAACCGGCCTGCCGACATAGACAAACCTTCATGATGAAACCATTCTAAGCTCTTTTTTTCTAAAAGCAAGAAATTTAATGGGTAATTGGGAAAAAATATCTCAATCTACAAGATCCAAACAAAGAGCCGATGCCTGTTTGATGCGATCCCTTCATCCTCAGCGTCATCATTCACTCGCCTCAGCCTGGATGCCGACTGTCTCTCTCGCGGCAACAGCGTCGCCCTGATCCAACCCCTTTCCAGCTCAGACCGAACCGTACATCACACGAATATGGACGACTTCAAGGGCATAGGTCATTATTTAGTGATCCCCTCCGGGAATTAAGGTTATCCCAACGCAAAATGCACACTCGATTATTACAGAAAACATCTAAAAAATGCCTTGACAGCATATCTGTAAACGCTTTTAATATCCTCTGAAACGATGGATCTTCAATGGATACCTCCACTTTCGCTCATTGCACGCACCCAAAAGGTGCAAAACAATCTGCAAACCATTCACATAATCAGAGTGAAGCTCCCCGTGTTTCTGCACGGGGCATCCGGGCAAAGGTGAGCAAGAGGAAGAGAGGAAGGAAAAAGAAAAGACTGACAGAAAGGATTGATAATGAAACCGAAACTTATCGTAGTGCTGGTCCTGATTGCCCTATTTCTGGTCATACTCATCCAGAACACCCAGATTGTAACATTACGGCTGTTTTTCTGGAAAGTGGGCATGTCCCAGCTTATCCTGATACCGCTTACCATGGCCATCGGTTTTGCTGTCGGGTTAATTGTTTCGAAGCTGACCTCTAATAAAACAAAAAAGATACAGCAATAAATGGAGAAGGGGGGCTATATGGGAACAACAAGTCCAAAAAAGAAGAGTAACAGACGAAGGGTGACATTTTCTTTGTCTGCGCCCACCGCACATGAGGTCTCATTGGGTGGGGATTTCAACGATTGGGACGCCGTTGCTTATCCCATGAAAAAGGACGCGAACGGGCTGTGGAAAAAGACCATGGTTCTTACCCCTGCAAGATACGAGTATAAGTTCCTGGTCGACGGTAAGTGGCAGAACGATCCTAAAAACGATCAGGTATGCCCTGACGGCTTCGGAACTCAGAACAATGTGATCAATGTATCGTAAGTACCAATAAACTACCCCGCCGCAAGCAGCGGGGTATCTATCTCCAACGTCATGCCGGACTTGATCCGGCATCCAGGTTGACTTCTGGATTCCGGCTTTCGCCGGAATGACAACTCGCGGCGAGACTTTCGGCGAGACTTTCGGCGAGACTTTCGACGAGCTCAAGTCGAGCCGCTCAAGTCGAGCCGCTCAAGTCGAGCCGCCGAGGGGAATTAAACCCAAGCAAGATTAAATTCCAAGCTCAAGGCGCCTTTCCACTGGAGCACTCTCAAATGAGCGGAGCAACGAAGCAATATCAATGAAATACCGTAGAGAGATTGCTTCGCCGCATGAAGCTCCTTTCAATGACCTTCAGCGGAGTCACGCTTTACAGCGTATTTTTGAGAAACGCACTGACTATGAGATGATTGCGGTATCACCTGTTCGCCGAGCTAAACATCACAAAGGTTAGATGCTGCTCTATATTTTGCTGATAGCAGGATTTGTTCTGCTGATAATGGGTGCGGACTTCCTGATAAATGGGGCCTCATCGATCGCCCGCAGGTTTTACGTTTCGGACCTGGCAATCGGGTTAACGATTGTGGCCTTCGGGACCTCAACCCCGGAGTTGTTCGTAAACCTATTCGCGAGCGGAAAGGGCAGCACTGATATCGCCATCGGAAACATCTTGGGAAGCAATATTGCGAATATTCTTCTCATCCTCGGCGTATCATCTATTATCTATCCCCTGACCGTCGCCAAAGGGACCGTGTGGAGGGAAATTCCATTTAGTTTGCTGGCTATTCTCGTGTTGGCCGTGCTGGCAAACGACCGGTTGATAGATAATAGCGATTCTTCTATAGTACTGAGGACGGACGGCCTGGTTCTTCTCTGCTTTTTTATTATCTTTCTCTATTACTTTGTTTCTATTGCAAAGAGGATAGAGGGAAGAGAGGAACTCATTGCCTCAAAGCACTATGGTTTGCTGAGATCATTGCTTTGGCTGATTCTTGGATTGATCGGCCTTACCGTAGGAGGCAAATGGATCGTCGACGGTGCCGTGCATCTGGCTACGAGGTTCGGCATGAGCCAATCCATGGTAGGGTTGACCATTGTTGCAGTCGGCACCTCGCTGCCGGAGCTGGCCGCCTCAGCCGTGGCTGCTTACAAGAAAAACCCGGAGATTGCGGTCGGGAACGTGGTCGGTTCCAACATCTTTAATATCTTTTTTGTGCTTGCAGCCAGCTCGATCATAAGACCGCTCCCTTTTAAGGAAACCGGCAACATAGACATAGGCATGGCCGTTCTCGCTTCGCTCTTATTGCTTGCCTTTATGTTTACAGGCAGAAGGAGGCTGTTGGATAGGTGGGAAGGGGTTGTATTTCTTGTGCTGTATGCGGCGTATATCGTTTTTCTTGCTGTGCAATAAAATCATTACACAATTTTATGCGAGCAGCGGGGAATTAAAATTTAACAACTCGAAAAGGAAGAAGGGAAAGGAGATCAGCATGTTTGAGAAGATACTGTATCCAACCGATTTTTCAGATGTTTCAAAAAAGGCAGTTGACTATCTTGTGCACCTAAAAGACGCGGGCGCGAAAAAAATCGTGATTCTCCATGTGATTGATGAGAAAGGGATGGATGCCATTTACCGCTATGGGGCCGGCAACGCTGCAGAGATCATCGGGGAGATAGAGAAGGAAGCAAGGCAAGAGGGAAAGAAGATAGAGAAGAAGCTGCGGCAAAGCGGCTTAGAGGTAAAGGTGAGAATAGAGACCGGGATCCCCCTGAAGGAGATACTAAGGGTTGAGGAAGAAGAGAAGGTCTCCGCCATTGTCATCGGCTCCCATGGGAAGACCAATCTTCAGGAAATGGTTCTGGGCTCCGTTTCGGAAAAGGTCATACGCAAGTCCAAAAACCCTGTGTTAGTCATCAAGAGGTAAGCCACGAACAGGAGGTGAGACGGTATGCTTACATCTTTCAGAAGGGCCTCGAACAAGGTCGGTCTTCCCCCGGGAACCCTTGTCCATATCGGGGAAAAGAAAATGGAGAAGACCGGGATCAGCATCATCGACTATGACGAGTCGCAATTCGAAGAGCAACGTGTTGATGCCATTGAGCAATGTTTCCCTTTTAAGGATAAACCCACGGTCACCTGGATAAACATCGACGGCATCCACGAGGCTGAGATCATAGAAAAGATCGGAAAACATTTTGAAATACACCCCCTCGTGCTCGAGGATATCATGAATTCAGGTCAACAGCCTAAGGCGGAGGATTTAGAACAGTATGTCTTTGTGATATTGAAGATGTTGTCATACGACGAGGAAACAAAAGAGATAAAGCCCGAACAGGTCAGCCTCATCCTCGGTCCGAATTTCGTGATTACCTTCCAGGAGAGGGAGGGAGATGTATTTAATCCCATCAGAGACCGCATCAGGAAGGCCAAAGGACGCATCAGAAGGATGAAGGCGGACTATTTAGCCTATCGCCTGATAGACACCATCGTTGATCACTATTTTATCGTTCTAGAGAAACTGGCAGAAAGAATAGAGAGCCTTGAAGAAGAGTTGGTTACCAATCCCACGCCCGAAACCCTCCAGACGATCCATGCCCTCAAGAGGGAACTGATATTCTTAAGAAGATCCGTCTGGCCGCTGCGGGAAGCGGTCATCAGTCTTGAGAGGGGAGAATCGGCCCTGATTCACGAGTCCACCGGCATATACTTGAGGGATGTTTACGACCACACCATCCAGGTAATCGATACCGTAGAGACATTTAGGGATATGGTCTCCGGCATGCTGGATGTGTATCTTTCAAGTATAAGCAACAAGATGAACGAGGTGATGAAGGTACTCACCATCATTGCCACCATATTTATCCCCCTGACCTTTGTGGCGGGCGTCTACGGCATGAATTTCAAGTATATCCCCGAGCTGGAGTGGCCTTGGGGCTACGCAGCATGCTTGATTCTGATGGGGATCATAGCCCTTGTAATGGTCCTCTATTTCAGAAGAAAACGGTGGCTCTAATTCACCCTGAAAATCCTCCTCGGAAAACCGTATAGCAACAAGCAACGAGAGTGATGGATGAGGGTTATTACTTTATTCTGGTCAATTGATGTTTCTTGTTGTATCTTATCGCCTAGTGCTATTGTATGTAGGAGATAGCATTGGGAGGTTCATTTCAAACAATGCGCAGGTTTACCCTTCAAATAATGCTGCTTGTTCTCTTCGTCTCTCTCTGCCTGGGCGGATATCTTGCTGCCCGGCATATCCTCAACCTCCCGTTCAGGTCAACCAATGATGCGCTGCATCAAAAAAATTCTTCCCTCACCCTCGACTTCCTTATCCCTTCAGGGACTTATCTGGATGAGAGGATCACGATAGGGGAGGTCATACAGATACGTCTCAAGAAGGAGAAATCCATCTATAGGCGGGCAATAGGGACTATCTCCGATCTGATTCCCCCTCGATACCTCCTGGTTGCGGACCTGCTCCTGTTTCTCTTTTGGTTCTTCTGCTTTATGGTCCTCATAAGGATCTTTACCTTTATGGGATATTCGAGATC
>Ga0307428_1000737_pt1 | contig 18850 bp, 25 predicted proteins | sample SalMarWE160240MG_FD_202161 | JGI IMG/M metagenome (GOLD analysis project Ga0307428, IMG submission 202161) | Salt marsh sediment microbial communities from the Plum Island Ecosystem LTER, Massachusetts, United States - WE1603-240 | ecosystem: Environmental > Aquatic > Marine > Intertidal zone >...
TGTGTACAATAAGGACGGGACACGATACGGAGCGAAGATAGGCCTCGGTGTCATAGCGAAAGCGGGCCAGCCGCCGCGCCGGAAAGAAGGGATATACGTCCGCCGCCATGTCGGGGACAGACGTAAAGCCGGACTCAATAATCAGCGCTCCGGGCGTGTGCTTCGTCGCCAAAGACGCCGCAATGGCCCCACCGAGCGAACGCCCAAAAAGCACGATATCCTTCGGTCCCGTTTGCCGCTTTTCGGTCAAGTATCGCCAGACCGCCTCGGCATCACGGTACGTACCATGTTCCGAGGGCTGACCACGGCTACGTCCGTAGCCCCGGTAATCAAAAATAAGCGTCGCGAGACCCAGGTCGTTGAAGACCTTCAGCGAGTCGAGGCGGTGGGAGATATTCCCCGCATTGCCGTGAAAAAACAATAAAACACCGCGCGCCTGGTCTACGGGAAGAAACCAGGCATCAAGAGGAATATCGTCATCCGTGACAATCGTCACATGCTCATAGACAAGCCCGATGCTGTCCGGCGTGGCAAGGATCTCGCGAGAAGGCAGATTCGGCAGGTACAGCAGATGGGATTGAAAAAAGTACAAGTACAGCAACAGGGCCGCATAGCCTCCGACGACCACCAGCACGATAGACCAGACGGTACTCAGGGGTTTTCTCCTAGGCATCATGTGGCCATGTTACGTCATCACAGGGTCATGCGGGTACATGCGAAACGCAAGCATGGGCTCGCCGGAGTCAACAGTTGGATGTCGCTGTCGCGTCGCCACCAGGATGGGCAGACTCTCTTGCTCGCCATCCACGGTGCAAAAGGTCAAGAGTCTACTCTGATCGGCAGTCACGCTGAGCCCGGCTTGGTTGAGCAACCGAATCCACCAAGCGAGACTCGACGCGTCTGGCCATCGCTCCATTGATAGCCAGTGCCCTGTCTCCTCGCGAAGAAGTTGACTGAGACCTGTCACAACCTTCACGCAATCCGACTCGTCCGGTCCGATCGTGATTGCATCTATCGAAATCTCCGACAAATCCTCGGGAACCTCGAGGACTTCATGGAAGACGGTGGTGGACACGATGAGGTCGAAAGACTGATCGGGAAACACGCCATCGAGGTTCAGGAGATCGCGTGTCACAAAACGGACGTTGGCGAGGTTGAGCCGACCCGCAAGTTCGCGGGCACATCCAATTCCCTGCTCGCACCTATCGATACCCACCACCTCCGCTTCCGGATACACGGTTGCATAAAAGCATGTCAAGATTCCGTTGTCACACCCAACATCAAGGAGGGATTGTGGCTTTGGGAATCTCGCGCGAAGAAACCAGACCAGGAACTCTTCGTACATTCGCCTGCAATATTGCGCGGTGACGTCGATGCTGAGTGCCAGGGTATTATTCTTCAAAACGTAGACGTCAACGTCCTCTCCCTCTTCTCGGGCGGAAATGGCATCGGCGATTGTGTCAGCGATCCGGCCGTGCTTTGCGCTGAGCCGCTGCTGAAAAGCCTTCCTGTCCAGGTCGGCATCCATACCGACCCCCCTGAAATACGACTCTATCAGCTTTTCCATGGGGCTCGAATCGCCGGTGTTCCGTTTTTCTTCGTCACCACCGTCCGTGTGCCGGCCCACCTCATGGGACGCTCCCCCTGCCCTGAACGACCTTCTCTCGGCGCCTACAGTATTCTCCGCTGAGGAACGGTGTCAACTGCCGGATCATTGGCTACGTACAAAAGTGGCAGTTTCTATACGCGTGTGCCTACTTTTCGCAATAAGACCGGGAGAGAATGCAACAAGAGTTAATATTGACGGCTACTTATGTTATTGGCACGGCCGTTGCAAGCTTCAACCAAGAATTGAAACAACGGGGAGGAACCCAATGCCAATATTCCTCTTTCGAGTGAAGTTCACGCCAGAATCTGAGGCCGAGCTCAAGGAAGTGGCTGCCCCGGATTTTACCAAGGCGGTCCAGACGCTCGCCGCCTGGCGTCCAGGCATTCATATCCTGAAGTTTGAAGGGGTGTTCGCCCATACCCCTGCTCACGCATAAGGGTCAGCCGGGAAACGTTTCCCCCCGCTTCCCTGCAGTTCCCGCCTCCCCCATCACCGGTCTCAGGCTCGTGAAGAAGAAATGACCCTCGACGCGTGGTTTGGGTTGCGCGAATCAGTACAGGTGCCATTGACCAGGAGTGCCGTCCGTGAACGAGGATCTTGGTCGGATCAGCCGGAACGAGTCAGAGGAAATCCGCGTCTCCCTTCAGGAGGTCGACGGGGAACTGTGTGTGGAGGTGCAGATCTCCAGTCGCCCCGCTCGCCAGGGTGTCCTGCCGGAACAGCAATCGATCGTCGTGCCCCTGGACACCCTGTCGTCCCTGTGCCGCGTCCTGGTGCAATCCCAGGACCGTGTCCTGAGAGATGGGTTGATGCGCACTGCCTCTCGCCCCAGGGAGACGATGCCGGACGCTCGCGAACCCGTCACGGTACGGGACGCAGACCCGCGCCGTCCTCGCCGGTATAACCGCCGCGAACCCCGCATTCCGGTCAGACTCTCTGTGGAAGCCTATCCCATCAGCACCCAGGATTCTTCACATGCCGAACCGGGGGGCGAGAAGGTAACCGGGGAGATGAAAGACGTGAGCAACGGCGGTGCGCAGATCTGGTTGTCCGAACGGTTTCCGCCCCCGAGTCGGCTCGCCGTCTTCTTGCGGATCGGAAAACACACCTTTCGGGGACAGGCAGAAGTGGTCGGATCGGGGCCGCGGCCGAGGGAAGGAAGATACCGACACAACCTTCGCTGGCTGTCGCTGAACGATCAGGCGAAGGCTGCGCTGTCGAAGCTGACCGGCACGCCACGCTAACATGCCGGCGAGCGACGCGGGGGATTCGGCGAAAGTTTACGCTTCGAGGCAGAACGTGGTGTGGCTACTCCGGCGGGCCGGCCTTATTTCGCCTTCAGGCGGCGGGCCAACGCTTCGGCCTCATCGCGCATGCCGGCGGGAAGCCGATCCCCAAATTTCCCAAAGAACTCGGTCTGGCTGCGGACGGTGTTCCGCCATCCGTCGCGGTCGACCCTGAGCAGCTCTGTGAGGGCCCCATCAGGAACATTAAGCCCGTGGCCGCCGATGGCGGCGCGCGTCGGGAGATATCCGATGGGTGTTTCCTCCGCCGCGCCGCTGCCCTTGCATCGCTCAATCACCCACTTGAGGACCCTGAGATTCTCCCCGAATCCCGGCCAGAGGAACCGGCCCTTCTCGTCCGTCCGAAACCAGTTGACGCGAAACACCTTGGGAAGATGTGACGCCCGCTTTTCCATCGAGAGCCAGTGCCTCCAGTAATCCGCCATGTTATACCCGCAGAAGGGGAGCATGGCCATGGGGTCCCGGCGGACGACGCCCACCGCACCGGTGGTGGCGGCGGTGGTCTCGGAGGCCAACGTGGCCCCCATGAAGGTCCCATGTTGCCAGCTCAGGGACTGGAAGGCGAGCGGCACAAGCCTTTGGCGCCGCGATCCAAAGAGGATGGCACTGATTGGGACACCCTTCGGGTTTTCCCATTCGGGTGAGATGGATGGGCACTCGCTCGCGGGGGTGGTGAATCGGCTGTTGGGATGCGCCGCCGGCTCCTTGCTCGCCGGCGTCCACGGCCGCCCACGCCAGTCAAGCGCACTTTGCGGCGGGGGATCGTCGTGTCCCTCCCACCACACAGTGCCGTCCGGCCTGAGTGCCACGTTCGTAAAGATCGTATCTCGCTGGATGGATCGCATGGCATTGGGGTTGGTCTTCGAGCCGGTGCCCGGCACGACGCCGAAGAAGCCGGCCTCCGGATTCACCGCCCACAGGCGGCCGTCGGGACCGACGCGCAACCAGGCGATGTCGTCCCCCACCGTGTGAACCCGCCACCCCTTCATGGAACCCGGGGGAATCAACATCGAAAGGTTGGTCTTGCCGCACGCGCTCGGAAACGCGCCGCAGATGTACGTGATCTCCCCGTCGGGGCTTTCGACGCCGATGATGAGCATGTGTTCGGCGAGCCATCCCTCCTTCCGGGCCACGACGCTCGCGATACGCAGGGACATGCACTTCTTCGACAGAAGCGCGTTGCCGCCATAACCCGATCCCACGCTCCAGATCGTGTTGTCTTCGGGAAAGTGGCAGATGTAGCGCCGATCGACGTTCAGATCCGCCTTGGCGTGCAGGCCCCGGGTGAAGTCGTCCGAGACGCCGAGATGCTCGAGGGCCACGTTTCCCATGCGGGTCATCATCCGCATGTTGAGGACCACGTAAATGCTGTCGGTGACTTCGAAGCCAATCTTGCTGAACGGAGAGCCGGGGGGGCCCATGAGGAAAGGGATAACGTACATCGTCCGGCCCTCCATGGAGCCGGCAAAGATCTTGGATAGGCGGTCGTACGCTTCCGCCGGAGCCATCCAATTATTGGTGGGGCCCGCGTCGGCCTTCTCCCGAGAACAGATAAAAGTCAGATGCTCCGTGCGCGCCACGTCGTTGGGATCGCTCCGGTGGAGATAACAGCCCGGCAATGCCTGTTGATTCAAAGGGATGAGGTCTCCCACGCGGATGGCCTCCTCTACGAGGCGCTGGCGCTCGGCCTCGGACCCGTCGCACCACACGATGTTCGCCGGACGACACAGCTTGGCAACCTCGTCGACCCAACGCTGAGCGGATTGGTTCATTGCCATGGCCTCCTTCGGAGACTGGATACGCGAAATGGATACACTCACGCCCGTTCTTTTTGATAGCGAAGCATGCCACGAGTGGGCCTCGATTGCAAGACCTCTTGAAAGGGAGGGCACCACCTCTGTCTCAAGGGCCCACATCCCACCCTCCCCTTGACGATACACCGTACCTCTCGTATCCTAGTCAGAGAAGGGCTGTCACCGGAAACGGGAGCTTTCCAGATGAACACACGACTCCGCGATCGTATATCGAGCTTCAAAGACGATCTGATGCTGTGGGGATGGCGCTCCCCGGGTCGCAGCGTGCTGCTCACACTCGGAGTGGTGTGTGTGACGACCCTTCTGATCTTCCTGGGCCAGATGGCGGGGAGCTGGCTCGGCGAGTGGTTCGGAGGCCTGGGCCCTGCCCTGGGGATGCTGGTGGGCGGTGTCGGTGGTTTCGTCATCGGGGCCATGATTGCCGAGTCGGTCGGAATCTCATTCCAACACCGGTGCAACCGCTAGCCTCTTCCTCCCTTGCGCCAGGATCCCGTGCCCTTCCCCTATTTCCCTTGCTGCTGATAGTGCCCGATCAACCCGACCGTGTCCTCCGCCACGAGGCGACCGATTGCTCCGCTGGATTGGACGAGCAGGACAATGGTTCCATCGGGTCGCAGGATGAACCCCGAGGGGTGGAGGTACAACGGTTCCTCGTTGAGGTAGCCGCCGATGGTCGCCACGATCTTCCGGGCGTCGAGCCCGTACAGGACGGGGTAGGTGAGTGCATGGCGATCCACCATCTTTTGGGCATCCGCATCCGAGTCCACCGAGAGCGCCACGACCCGGACGCCGATCCCGTTGAACCGCTCCATGTTTCTTTGAAAGTCAGCTAACTGCTGATTGCAATAACGTCACCATTCTCCGCGGTAGAAGAGCGCCACACTCCAACTTCCCGCAAGGTCGGCGGGGATCGTCATCTGCCCTCCCCCGACTCTTCGGGCCACGATGGTCGGAAACTGCTGGTTGTTCTCCAAGCGCATATGGTGACACCTTTCTTTGCCAACGAGGAACCCCTGGACTATATCACCTGCGATCCTCACAAGCGAAAAACCCGCGCGTCCTCCCGGTTCCATGTGAACTCGAGAGCACACATGCGTTTCGCGTGTGACGATTCGAAGGTGATCAGTGAAGTCGGCGTGGTCCACGTCAAGCGCGGCTGCCAAGCGAGGCGCGGCAAAAAAGGCAGGCATTCAGCGATACAGGCGTGCGGCGGGATCGAGTTGATAAATGCGCATGTCCCCGCCGCAGAGCACGCCGATCTGGCAGGCCGGCACCGTCGATCCCCCGAACCGTGAGAATTCCAACCAGGCGCCACAGTCAACCAGCACTAACCCGTTTCCCGGTGTGTTCCTGTCGCGGTGAATGCAGATGCGGGCGTAATGTGAGTGGCCGATGACCATGGTCCGGAGGTCCGGGAGGGCGCTCCGAAGTCGCGTCCACCGGAGATACCTCGCGGTCCCCGCGCGCAACGCCTTGGCATACATGAGGGCGACGGGAAGCAACCCATGACTCCGTTCCAACTCCTCCTCGGGACAGGGGGCAACCGTCACCCACACATTGACCCAATCGGGCAAGAGGTCGCTCGACGCCTCGTCTTCTAAATCGATTGGGGGGGATCCGTGCGGGCCGCTGATGCCTTCGCTCTTCCGCTCCGCGGTGCGATCGAGCGTGTGAGTCCCGGGCAATGCTCCACGCCCGAACTTCTCGATCGCCCACTCCACGACCGCGTCCGGTGTGGCAATCTCGACCGTATCGAACAGGTCCCCGTGCGTTACCAGCAGGGTCCGCTTGCCGGCGATCGGATATGCAATGGCGCGCCGGGCCCGGCGCAGTTCAATGCTCTGGTTCATCCGTAGATCGTGATTCCCCACCAGCACGTCGGGGTGGAGCGATGTCTTCCCCACACCCACGAGGCGTTTCCGTACCTCCGGATTGCCGTCGAGGATCCGCGCGACAATCCCCGTCACGTCGTCCAAGGGCTGCTCGATCTCTCGCCACAGATCGAGCATATCCCCGAGCTGCACGGTCGTCAGTGAGCGCCCGCTTGGGAGTTTCTTGCCAAAATCCAGCATCGTCCCGCAGACCCGGTCGAGGAGAACGTTTCGCTGTACGTACCGGTCCCCTTCGAGTCTCTGAAAACCATAGCGATACTTCGGCCGACCCTGCACGGACAGCAGATGGAGGTCCGGAAAGAAAAGAAACGTGCGCGCCGGACTGTCGCCCCCGAGGAGCTCGTCGTTATACAGCCGTGCAACCAGGCGGACGCGCTCAACGCAGTCGCCCCGCAGGGAAAGGAGACGCCGCACAATCGCGCGGTGGATCTGCTCGCGATTCATGGCTATTGGGCCCCGATGGGAACCGCATAGTGCTTATGGAAGATGAGAAGACCCGTATACGCCCCACTATGGTCGTCCGCAAGCACCCACACCGTCCCTTCCTTCGGAGTCAGCGCCGGCACCTGATCTTTGGTGACGATGACGGGGGTCAGTCGCCGTGCGTAGAAGGCAAAGACAAAATCGCCCTTCACCGACGCGCGCGCGCTTGCGGAATCAAGATCGACGTAGACCCCATCATTGTCTTTGCCGACCCTGGCGTCGTGCACCGACATGACCCACTCGGGGGCATCAAAGTACTTCGCGATTTTTCCACCAGCGCTGAGATCCTCCATGATTGGCGCGTTTTCTGAGAGGGCACGGAGAAGCTCACCGTACTCGTCCTCGATGTCCTGAACCGAGCCGGGATCCACGTCCCCCCGCGACCACCATGGGAGTGGTCGTCTCCCGTCGTTCAGCATGAAGTCCACGATGACCTCGCGATCCTTGTCTGTCAGGGGCAGCGCGAAGTCCGGGGTGCGCTCTACGGCCTCCGGGACCCCCACGAACCCGGGCCGCGGCGGGCTCGATGCGCAGCCCACCACCAGGCAAGACAGGACAACCATCATGAACCCGGATGCGACGCTCTTGATGTTTCGTCCGACCATAATTCCCTCGCCATGGGGCAAACGGTTTCGCCCCGGTAATCCTCGCCTCTGTGACGCACGCTGACTATTCACCAAAGAGGATCGTCTCTTTGTACCGGTCGAATTGTTCTAACACCGGGTCTTTCGCCTCCTTTCTGTCGATATACTTCGTCTTATAGTATGCGCGAAAGCGCTCCGCGTCCTTCTTACACTCCTTTAAATAGAAGTGCACATCCTCCGCAACGCCGACACCACTGATATAGGCGCCGTGGACCGATAAGGGCTGGTACCCCGGGTCGTATGCCGGGGCCGTCGCCTCCCCGGCCCAGAACAATGGAAGCGTCTTTCGTGGATTTTTCAGTGCTTCTCGGGCTTGCGTCACTTTCATTGTAATGTTTTTCCTCTCCCGTTCCGCTTTCGGAATAAACCGCAAGAACGAATTGCCGCCCTTTGCAAACGCATCCCGTGCCCAATCTTGCCGGAGATAATTGGGTGTGAGCTTCCCAGCGCCATCTCGCTTCATGACCATTACTTTTTCGGGCGTCCATTGTGGGCCGGCGGGGTCATACACGGCCTGCAGGACATCGAGGAGATGTTGGATAGCTTCCGCGTCGCTCTTATTCTTGATATTTTCGTGGTCCTGGGCCATCAACAAAGCCGTGAGCACGTGCGGGCCATCCTGGCGGTCGGGAAACGTCGAAAAAAAGGTCCGCGCGGCCCCCTTGGGATGACTGAGGACGGACATATGGCCCGCCCACGAGCCGGCTTTTTCCCCACCCTCGTCCCATTTGCGCTCTTTGAACTGGAGGCTGAACTTCGTGATCGCCCCCATCTTCACGATTTCAAGCGCCGTCCGTTTTTCGTCAGTCAGCAAGGTTTTCTCCGGACCAAATATGACATTCCCCTCACCCGTGAGCGGATCGAGCATGCCGACCGAGAATGTACAGACGGCGGCATGGGCCAGAAACGTCTCTCCCCCCTGTGTAGTCACCTTGATCATCCTGTCCCCCGACCGCTCCACCCGGACCACTTTCATATTCGACTTGCCCTTGTTGCTCTGCTTGAATGTCCCACCGAGCCTATCCCGAAACTCTTGCAGGATCTTGTTGGGCAGGCTGTCATACCCACAGATTTTTCCACTGCTCCCCTTTTTTTGCGGAAGTTCGAGTCGCCGTTCAGCATCTTCCAGGAGTTGGTCGGGGATCTTGTCCGCACTGAAACCGGCTATGCTGATCGTATCGAGGCGGCCTGGCGTATGAGCGGTGAGCGTGTATTCCCCGAGCGACTTCGCAAGCCCCTCGTATTTCTGTTCGTCATTCACGTACTGCCTCGCGGACATGTCCTCTTCTTTGGCGGGGTTGAACGCCTGAAGATGGTAGAGCAAGAGGCCGACCTGGGCCACCTTCCCGTCGAGCACGGCCTCTATCGACGGTTTGGTTTTCTTCCAGACGGGAAAGAACACGCGATTCCTCGGTCCGCCAGGCGGCAAGAGCGACCCCATCTTGTAGAACGGTGACGTACAAAATCCATGTCCATCAATCTCATCCCAGAATTTCTTGTATCTTTCCCACTCGATGGGCATGAACACTCTGTGCCCCTTCACGTGGACATACTCTGCGCCCGCCTCTATGGGAATAGGTTTGCCGTCTCTGTCGCGAACAAAGTCGCGCTTCGAGTACATGCGGCCACCGACCCGGTCTGACCCTTCAAGGAGCAGGACCCGGAGGCCTTGCTTCTGGAGGTCCCGCGCGGCCGTCACTCCGGCAATGCCCGCGCCCATCACAATGCAATCATAGGTGTCGGAAGCATGATTGGTCATGGAAAACCCTCCGTTTCTCTGTGACGCCTTCCACTGCCCTTTTCTCGTGTAAAAAGCACAACGCCTTCCCGGGCCGCGCTCCGCCCGAGAAGGCGTCAGAATTTTTCCGAACCACCAACAACTGCCGAGGCTACACTGGGAGCTATGGGGGTCACCCCGGGTTCATCGCAGTATCCGCGGGGAGCGTGACGCTCCCGTTGTCCAGTATCCATGCAAGAAGTGTCGGGAAACCAGGCGCCTCCCTTGTAACCAACAGCCAAAGCCCTGTCAAGCGCAATCTGGAAGTCAGCGCCAGTACGCGCGTTGCGCCCCCGGGTGAGGCCTGATTCGGCAATTGGCACAATCGTTGCACACGCTTGAGGGTGAAGAATCGAAGTCCCCCCGACCGGTAACCGTTCTCAGAGTGGCGACGTCAGATACTCTCACCAGGATTGCACGCCGTGAAAACGAACCTCGCTCGAGTCAGCCGGAATGCTTCTGAGGAGATCCACATCTCGCTCCGGGAGATAAACGGACGACCCCACGTGGAACTCCGGATCTGTAACCGCCCCGACGGACACGGCCCGATTTCCCTCCCCGCCGAAGAAGCAATCACGGTCCCTGTTGACATGCTGTCGGATCTGTGTCGCCTCCTGGCCCAGATTCAGTATCGCCTCGCCCTCGAGGAACAGGGGCAGGTCCTCCCCAGGGGGATGCCAAAGGGGGCGGGGACGCGGACCAACTCATCCCCCGCGGGTCAACGCGACCAACGACATAGTCGGCGCCGCGAGCCACGTGTGCATATCAGACTCCCCGCGAAGTTTTATCTCTTGGGCGCCCCACATTCCGCACCCTCACGACCGAAAACTGGGCAGGTGGTCGGCCAAATCTGGGACGTGAGCAGCGGCGGCGCGCAGGTCTGGCTCCCGGAACGTTTTCCTGTCATGAGCCGGCTCGCGATCGTGATGCCGATCGGTGAGCCAATGTTCCGAGGACACGGCGAGGTTCTTGCGGCAACGCTGCAGCAACGGGGGGGGAAGTACCGACATAATATCCGCTGGCTGCCCTTGAACACCGAGGCGAAGGTAGCCTTGTCGAAGCTCATCGGTCCCCGGCGATGACCCCCACCAGGCCCATACTTCCCCTCTGGATTTTGTTGGCATAGTCGTTGCACCCCATGAAACCATGATGATGCCATTATTTCTTTTCAGCGTCAGGGCGACTCCAGCCTCCGAGACCGAACTCCAGGAAGTGGCTGCCCCAGACTTCACTACGGCGGTCCAGACCCTCGCCGAATGGCATCCTGGAATCCACATCCTGAAGCTCGAGGGCGTCTATGTACATTCCCACGCGTACGCGTAAGGGAAGAGGCATCTCTGCAATCCCCCGCGCACAAGTCATGGAGCATCGGCGTGGAGCAAATGTGGACTGAGGGTGTCGTAAATCCGGACGACGAACATGTCGTCATTTCGTACGGCGAGCTTGCCGGGAAGTGGACTCCCGTCGCCCGCCTCGCGGCCGGTCCGGGCAGGCGGTACACGGTGCAGTTCGTGTTGAACCCCGCCCACGAGGATCAACACGGCCAAGACATGTTGCAGGAGGTGCGCGGGGAACTCGATTTCCACCTCGTCGAATTAGACGAGCCAGACCCGTGGGCGTACCCGCGGTACCACAGCGAAACCGCCTGGAATGTTTGCGGCGCGGTCCGTTGGTCCCTCCACAGGAAGAACGAGTGACGTCAGCCGCTCCCGCCTAAAGCCGTGCGCGTCCGTCGCCCCTGCTGAGCCTGCCCGCCGATTCGTCGGATCCACACCTCACCATCCTTGACGCGTTTGAGCAGCGTGTGGATAATAATGGCGACATGTCCGATCGCCGATACGACCCCATGTTCCTTCGCGAAATCTTTGAGCGGACCCGAGTCATGCGGAAGCCCGTCACGAACATCGTGGCCGGCTATCACGTGCTTCCCTACATTCTGGTGGGGCCTGACGTGGAAATGGAGCGCCGCGCCGTCGAGATTCGGGGAAGAATTCGGGTCTCGCCCCGCCTGGTCATCCGGCCGGGGAGCAGCGGGCAGACCTACGGGGAAGTATTCGGTGAGTCCGAGAGGATGGAACACACATTGCTGGCGCGCGTCTTCGCTTTCCGCTACGCCGCGCGTCAGCACGCGCTCATCGAGAGCGAGGACCTTACCATCCACCCGACCGAGGGGGACCCGGGGGTCCGGGCTGAGCGGATCCTCGATGAACTCAGGCGGCGAGAGATTCTTGACACGGGCCTGATCCTTTCACCAGACGTCAAATTCTACCCCATCTCCATCGACCGTTTCCTGCACGAGATCCTGGACCGCGAATTCGGCGACTGAGCCTCGCGCCCGCCCTTTGCCCGCAACGGGGGTCTGCGGTGCGTAGCGACGCCCAGGTCTGCCCTGCCCGGGCGGGGCGCACTGCCCCATGGTTTACTCTCAGAGCCTAGGAAGTCATTGATTTACATGTATACATGGCGCCTTTGGCATGACCGTTGCAGCCCAATAGATTACGGGCTCGATCCGACACTTCGCCAGGCGCGAAGGAGACAAAGATGGGACAGCAAGGACCCCCCCGGCGCCGAAAATACAGCGTGCACCCGATCCAGCGGACGTATTTCTCCCTCTTCCTGGCTCCGCTGCTCTTCTTCGCATTTTTCCTGATCCTCCTCGCCCTACTTCCCCTGGGTACGGTTCCCGAAGGCTCCATCGCCGTGCTGCGGGACTTCCGCGTCTGGCTTGCCATCTTGATCAGCATGATCGCCTCCGGCCTCCTGAGCTATCTCATCACCAATAAGTTCGCGGGCCCCGTCTACCGTATAGAGCACACCCTACGGAGGTTTGAAGAGGGCGACTTCCCGACCTCTGTGCGGGTTCGACCCGACGATGACCTTCAGGAGCTCGTGCGGTTGCTTGATGGCGCGTTCAAGAAATTCGGGTCGGCCCTGACGGCGATTCATGAGCAGCAGGCGCTGGCCGTCAAGGCGTTGACCGCCGTCCGACACAAGGTCAAATCAGGGGCAAACGGGGACGTGCTGGCGGGACTAGAGGAGATCGGCCTTAATCTGAGAGAAGTCGAGAGTATCCTGGCGAACTTTAAAGTCCCCGAAGCCCCCCACCCGGAACTGAGTGAATAAACCCCGAGGTCAACATCCCCGGAACGACCCTCACGTGCTCGGCTGTCAGGTCGTCGTTCCAATCTTTTGATCTTCCTCTCGTTCTTGTTGCGATGGGCCAACCGGAATAATCATCCATCCGACTATGTAGGCGATAATAATAGGCAGGATCCCCGTCACTAATCCGATGAAAACGACCGCGAGCCTGACGAGGGTGGAATCGATGGAAAACATCTCCCCGAGTCCCCCACAAATCCCGGCGATCTTCTTGTCTTTTTCCGAACGATATATTTTCTTCATGTGTCTCTCGTCCTTCCCTTCTTCGTGCCCTGGGGCGACTGGAACAATGATCCACCCCACGATGTACGCGAGAACAAGAGGGAGGATTCCCGCCACCGCTCCGTTGATAATCACAAGGGCTACGGCGATGAAAACGACCGCGAGCCTGATGAGGGTGGAATCGATGGAAAACATCTCCCCGAGTCCCCCACAAATCCCGGCGATATTTTTATCCTTTGACGAACGGTACAGTCGCTTCACACATGTCCTCCGCACCCGGTTCCATGCTTGCATCTCCTCACGACGCCTAGTATCATCAACGCGCCAACGGTGTCAAGCGCCAGGCAGAGGGAGCATGCATTGGAAACGAAAGGTGAATGCGGCCGCAGTGGCCAAGGGGAAAGGAAATACGATGGGTGAGCATGGATCGTGAGTAAGCGCCTGGTAATCATCGGCGTGTTAGGCATTGTTCTTATCGGCGCGGTCTACTGGTATGTCAGCCGTCCACCGGCATCCCCGCCGCGACCCCCAGCCCGCCCCCGCGGCCTGGAAAGGCGTCAACCACCGAAACCCCTAACACCGATCGAGCCTCCCGAGAGGAAGCCCGAGATTGTCCCGCCCCCGGCGGCGGTCGAGCCGCCCGCCCCCAAGGGGAAGCCGGCCCAAGCTCCTCCTGAGGCGCCAGCACCCAAGGAAGCGGTGCCGCCCCAGGTCTCCCCGGAGGCGCCCGTAGCTCCCCCGCAGATCGCCAAACCAGCCGAGTCCCCCCGCGAGACCCCTCCGCCCGCAGAGACGCGGCCGGCCCCCGAACCGCCAGCGCCGGAGCCCGTGGCGAAGGCCATCGTCCCTGAGACCCAGGACAGGCCATACAGCGTTCAGGTCGCCTCGCTGGTCGTCAAGCAGAACGCCATCGCGCTCAAAGCGCGTCTCGAGAAGCTCGGATACGGGACGACGATTCAAAGGGTTATTGCCCGCATCACCCGCCACCGGGTCTCCGCGGGGGAGTTTCGCGATCGGGACGAAGCCGACCAGCTCGCGCGGCGTCTCCGCGCCGATGGGTTTTCGCCGAAGCTGGTCGCGGGAGAGCACGGGCAGTTCGCCGTCGAGGTCGGCATCTCCTTCCAGCAAAACGACGCCATCGACCTCGCCCATCGCCTGCAGCAGAAGGACTACGTCCCCAAGATCGTCACCCAGACGGCCCCCACCCCGGTCTACGCCGTGCGGGTGGGCGCCTACGCCAAGAAATCGGAAGCCCTCCAGGACGTCAAGGCCCTGAAGCGGAAGGGGTTCGCGCCCATCATCGTGCGCCGGTGCTGATTGTCCTCGAAAGGCACGCCGCCCTCCCGGGCTGCGTTGGACCCGAGAGGCCTCTGGGAGGGGCCGCGGTGGGTGACCAGAGCCCTTGAGACCGATCGCCTAAAAGAACAGCGCCAAGCATAGCAGCGGGAACCCGGCCAAATAAAATAAGCTCCCCCCCGCCTCAGGAACCACCATGGACACAATCCCCACCAGGGTACACCCGATGCCGACCCAGAGGGCGAGTCTCCGTATCACGAAAGACATGTTCATATCCGCACGAATTTCGTCCACAATATTTTCAGTATTCTTTCCCCGAGGGGCTGCGTTCGGACGGCGAAGCTACGAGCACTTTGCTCAAAAGCCGGTAACCGCTGGTCGAATTCCGATGCACCCGTGCCATAGTTCAAGGCCCAAATCGTGCTGCCATCTTTGACCGCGTACATCACGCTTTTTATGGAAACACCCCGTACGTCGATTTCCACCACCAATCGTCCCGCTTCATAGTGATCCAGTGGGACGATTCCCCGCTCAACTACCTGATACTTTCTGGACAATTTCTTGGCCACGATATTTACGTATGTGTTCACTGTGACGGCAGATGGAACTCGCTCGGCGACAACATTCATGCTTGTCAAGGTCCCCGAGTCACCCACCCGTGAGTCAACGGCGAAAATAACAAACGCCGACGGATTCCGCTCGATGGTCTGGGCGGCCTTTTCAAAGTCCGGGCCCAGCGCTCTGATTCCCTCAACGACCGCGTCGAGATTCTTGCCGCGCAGGGGCCCACCCCGGAAACTTTGCGGCAGCCACAATGCGACGCGGCCTCCGTCGAACTTTTCCCACCCGGGGATGGGTGGCGCCTCGGGCTGGGGTGCTTCCGGCCGCCCGCATCCCACGACCACCCCGAGCAGCAGCAGACAACCGATGAGCACGCGGTTTCGCTTGCCCACATTCCCTCCTCAGAACGCGGTTCCGCGTTGTGCGGGGGAGGGGTTGCAACTCTTATGCCGCCGGGGGGGCGAGCGGACTGACGGGAAGTTAGAGGGTCCAAATCGCGTGGGGGGCCAGAATGGTGGGACGCCGGGGCCTCTCTACCCGAATCTCAGTCCTGTCCAAGTCTGATCAGAGACTTCACGACGTCTTGTTTGATGCGAGGAAAGTTTGTGTGCAAGGCGCTTACGGCCTGCTCGTAGTCGTCGATCACGGACAAGCTACCGGGTTGATTCGCGAAGAACACTCGACCTCTCGATCGGGCGGTAAAGCGAAGATTTCCAATGTACACGACTTGACCCGCTTTCACGTCGAAACGCCCGTCCACGCTTCCTTTCCAGTTCATATTGTCCCATCCAATCACCTTGTACGGCCCCGACTCGACGGCAATATAGAAATAGAGAGGGCGGCTGTGAGACGTGTTATATCGAACACGATATGTGTTTCCGGTGGCCTCGTTCTTCAACCAGAGGAACGAGACGTCCGTTTCACGTGATTCCGCGTAGTAGACTTCACCTCGACCGATCACAACCGATTCCCCTGTCTTGCCGAGCGTATAGTCGGAAGGGATCGATTGCGTCTCGGAAGAACAGCCGACGAGGACAAGGGTGACGATGGCCACAAATGCAGCGCGTCGCATCATGGCTGGTTGTGCTCGATCCGCTTCGCGTCCTCGGGGGGGGGCGTGACGAAACATTCGCCGTACCGATTGTCTGCGCCCCAATGTACCGACGAGCGCCGTAATGGCGGGCCCCAGTATCGCCTACCGGCTGACGGGCGTCAAGCGCTTGGCACCCTCCCGCCGGCCGGGCGCCCAGCCCCAGGCACGCCGCTCGCGAGACAACAGCGCAACCGCACGTTTCATGTAAGCTACCCAGCCACGCCGCACAAATCAATAGTTACGTCTTGTTGGCATACCCGTTGCACCCCCCCACGTCACCCAGGAGTATGGGCCGTGAAGAAAAGCTTTGGCCGGGTTAGGCGCAACGAATCCGAGGAGATCCGCCTCTCACTCGAGGAGGTCGACGGGGAACTGCGCGTGGAATTGCGTGTACATAGTCGCTCCACCCGCCAAGGGGGGGCTTACCTCCCCGAACCGGAAGCGGTCGCCGTCCCGGTTCGTGCACTCATGGACCTCAGCCGTGCCCTGGCGGAGGCCCATAACAGCCTCCGTAATGACGGATTAGTCGAGTCGTCCTCCGTATCCGACCTCATCACCATGGATGCCGGCAGCGCGAGCGTAGGCTTTGACGAGGCGTTCAGCCCGCTCGCCGACGCCTTCACCCCGCATGCCGACACCCCATCCGACCGCCGCGTGGCCGTGAAATTGCCTTTGGAGTGTTATCTCTTACGCGCCCCAATGACCTCGCCCTCCGAATCGCCGCCTGGACAGGTCGCCGGGGAAATCAGGATTGTGAGTGACCGCGGCGCGCTGGTTTGGCTCCCCGAAAAGTTTCCAACCGGGAGCCACCTCGCCGTCCTCGTACGGGACGGGGAACTGAACTTTCGGGGGCAGGCAGAGGTCGTCGAAGCTGCATCGGACCCCAAGGACGGAAAATACTGGCATCGCCTCGCATGGATGTCCCTGACCGATCAGGCGACCACCTCGTTGTCGAAGCTCATCGAAAGCGCCACGCAAGCCAAAGCCTGATCCTTCGGACCCGACCCACGCCGGGCGCCATCATTTCGCCTTCTCGCCACGGGGCTGATCCGAGGCGCCACCTCGCATGCGACAAATTGTCTCCCCCACGCGATCCCCTGACAGCATGGCAGACTTTCCTCTCTTTCTCACGACTCAAATTTCATCGGGAAATACCGCGCGGCGGCTGACCCACGCCAGAAAATTCAAAAGCTTACTCCATTGTTCCCATTTCCACGATCTGTTGGCACAGTTGTCGCAATTTTCGTCAGCCTGCTATCAGCTTAGCGAGGATGATTCGGCGGCAGGCGGTGCTCCGACGCTTGCGAATTTCGTATTCGCGGCGTGGACCGTGGGTCACGACGGAGCATCTGCGGCAAATTGGCCTGGGAATGCGGCCCCGCCGTGAATCCTTGATGAGGGAGAAGCCGTTGGGAAAACACCGGACAGACAGGGAGGAGCCCTTGGCATTCACCGGACGGTTCGAAGGTTTGAAGTGTTTGTCGCAACGACAGGGAACAAAGGAGGGAGATAATGGGGCGGTCCGCCTACCGTCGGTATCCTCGGATTGAAGTCTACGTTCCTGCCCAATGCACCATTTTTACTCCTGGCGTGCCCCCGATGTCGCTCAAGGGGAAGACGCGCGATGTCAGTCCCGGCGGTGCACTGGTCTTGCTTTCGACGTGCCTCCCCCGCCTGACCAAGCTGAAGATCCGCCTGGGCGACGGCCCAGAGATCCGCAGTCAGGTGGCCTGGGCGGGTAGAGTCCTTCTCACCGATCTCGGGACAGTGACAGGTCACGGTGTTGCCTTCGCGCGGGATCTCGATGTCTCGGGCCTCAGGCAGATCCTCAATGGACGGCAACGGCAGCGCCATGGGAGGGTCGCCACCCGGTTTCCCGTCGAGTACACGGATCTGGACAGATCGGCGACGGGTACCTGTCTCAACCTGAGTCAAAACGGGATGTTTATTGCGACCCCCGAGCCGCTCTGCCCCGGACAGGACCTCCTCGTGCACGTCGCCCCCCCGGGGCTCATGCACATTTTTTCGCTCTGGAGTCGCGTCGTGTGGACCAACGGCCTCGAAAATACAAACTCCTACCCCGCCGGCTTTGGGGTCCGCTTCTTGAAATTGCAACAGACCGAGAAAACGCACCTGTCCGCGATGCTGGACGAACTGCAGTTCAGGAGCGACTCCGTCGCTTCCGTATCGCCTGAAACGAGTATTGCGTAGTAAATCCTTTCACGGCGACCCCACAGTTCGCACATGTAAGGGTCGCGCTGCACTTCGATCTAATCCCAGAGCTCGCGAAGACGCCGATCCCGACCGCAGCCAAAGCGGTACCACTTATAGCGAAGTGGATTCTTTCGGTAGTAATCCTGGTGATAATCCTCGGCGGGGTAGAACGTCGAGGCTCGAGTAATTTCAGTGGCGATGGGTTGTTTGAACCGCTTCGAGTCTTCCAGGGTCTTTTTTGACTGCTCGGCCAGGCATTTCTGATCTTCACTGTGGTAAAAGATCGCCGAGCGATACTGGTTTCCCTTGTCACAGAACTGGCCGGTGTTGTCCAGCGGATCGATATTCCGCCAGAAAACCTCCAGCAACTTTTCATAGCTGATTTTCTTCGGATCGTAGACCACCTCAACCGCCTCGGCATGCCCAGTGCCACCCGCGGACACTTCCTTGTACGTCGGATCTTTCTTATGGCCGCCGGTGTAGCCGGCAGTGGTCGATATCACCCCATCGAGTTCATCGAACGGGTGCTCCATACACCAGAAGCAGCCCCCGGCGAACGTCGCAGTGGCGGATTCATCCCCGCCTTTCTCGCGGCTGACGCCGCCATCGACGGCGGTGACGGCGCTGAAGATGAGGAGCCCGCCGGTAAGGACCACACCCACGAGAGCATACGCCTTCGTTGCCATCATTTTTCGCGTGGTCGATTGTGCCACCGGTCGCCTCACATCCATAGCACCCAAGCATCACTGAATGTCGAGCGGGGTGTCAAGGCTTTCGTTCGC
>Ga0307428_1000739_pt1 | contig 18816 bp, 16 predicted proteins | sample SalMarWE160240MG_FD_202161 | JGI IMG/M metagenome (GOLD analysis project Ga0307428, IMG submission 202161) | Salt marsh sediment microbial communities from the Plum Island Ecosystem LTER, Massachusetts, United States - WE1603-240 | ecosystem: Environmental > Aquatic > Marine > Intertidal zone >...
ATGGTAAAAGAATTGATAAAATTATAATTTCATAATCTCCCTTGAATTTGAAAATAAAAAAGTTAAAATAAAAGCTCAACACCGTATAAAAATCAGTAATTACGCTGATTCGGGGCGAATGGCGGAGATAACAAACCCGGCACGTACCCTGAAAATCAAGAGGATGCAATACAAGAATTTATAAATGCTGAAAGCAGTCCAGTCGATGTAGATCTTACATTTAAAAAGAAAATAAAAGTTATTTGAATATAAGAGCTCGGTATAATACCGGGCTCTTTGCGTTAGAGAAAGACCTAAACCGGGAGCATTTAAATGAGCAGAGATAGCTTAAGAGATGGCAGAGTAAAAAACTGGTTCTATCTAGAAAATGATCTTCTTGACAGGGAAGAATTAACTATTTATGAAAAAACAGTCTATATTGTAATTGCTAGGTATGTTAATGGTGAAAATAAAGCGTTCCCAAGTTATGAGACAATAGCAAAAAAAGGAAGCATGGCTAAAGTCCAGGCAATGCGGGTAGTAAAGTCTTTAGTTAAAAAAGGACTTTTAAGAAAAGAACCAAGAAGAAATAAAGATAATAAAGGCTCTACATCAAACTTATATACTTTATTAAACCCAAAACCTAAAGATATGAAAAATGATAATAAAGACAGGGGGGTATCTATCAGATACCCCGGGGGTATACAGGAGATACCAGGGGCAGTATCTCACAGATACCCTAAAAATACCGTTATTAAAAACACCAATTTAAATAACGTTAATAAAACTGGTAGAGAAGGCGATGTTGGAAACTCTAAAGAGTTAATAGAAGAGAAAAACGCTGAAGACAATGAAGATATTAACGATATCAGAAGGAAAATAAAAGAATCCTTAGAAGATAAGGGAAAATACAATGTCAAAAAGTCTGATAAATCTGGGAAGCAAAAGAAGCTACCAGAAAGTCATACTTATCCGGAAGAAAATTATTCCGAAAAAAGTGAGGTAAAAGATAATCCTGGATTAAAAATATATAGGTCCAGGAAAAAGGAGGAGCTTGCTAGAGAAATAGCAGAAGATCTTAATGATAACCACAGCCTGGGGGCATTCCGTATGGTAGCTTATAAAGTACCAGAACAAAAGATAAGAATATTTTTGAGCATAATAAAGGATACTTATCTTACCGGTAAAATTAAAAAAAATAAGGGTGCAATGTTTATATCACTTGCTAAAAACTATGCTACAAAAAATAATATAAATCTTAATTTCAGATAATCCTACTACAAAAGATAAATTTTAACCAAAAGAGCCAAATATGATATTATTAGCTAAAAATGTTAACAAAATTGTAAACAGTTCTAAGAAGAGTAGCAAAAGTATGGTAAATAGAAGACGGGATAAAGACTACATTAGAAAGGTTATAAGAATTAGCTCAAGATATATTGTTATATGTGACTTTTTAGATTTTTATGCTGGATATAAAGGAGAAAATAAGTTTGAATTTTATAACGGTATATTTAATTATTCGCTAAAAAAGGTATCTAGTGATATAAGGTATAAGTTTAAAGAGTCTTCTTCCTCGGAATATGAATTCACAAAGGCATTTTTTTTAAATAAGAAAACCTATGATTTACTTCATTCTACATATAAAAAATCACTTAAATTATATAAAAAGCTATATGATGATTATCTATCCATAGGTAATTTTACTGAGCTTATATTGTACATTTATATTACTGATAATATTGAGAAGAAGATACTTAATGTATTTAAATTTGACTTTGGGATTAAGAGAATTACTTAAAATCAATTTTCTTAATCTCTTTTTTTACACTTAATTTTTTTCTTCTGAGGCAACTTTTCCTTTAAGCCTAAATTTGAAAATTTTGTCAAAAATTTTTTAATTTATAAAACTATTTTAAAAATAACAATTATACTCTGTTAGAATAATTATAGTAACCTTAGAATTTATGTAATATTTGATAAATCAGCAATTAAGTGGTAATAATATTGGTACTATCTATCTAATTTGTCAAAGTAATTTTGACATTATATCTTTATAGTATTAATATTATTAATACTATGTCAGAAAATAATCAAATATTTAAACAACCAGGATTAAATGAGTTCTTTTCCCAACATGCTGTATTTACTATAGAGGAACTGGATAGTTTCCTTCATAGTAGAAAATCCTTTAATTTAAATACCCGTAAATCTTTACTGTCCTATTACTGTAAAAAGGGCAGGATAATAAATATACGCCGTGGTCTGTATGCAACAATTCCATATGGAGAAGACCCGTTATCATACCCGGTTGACCCTTACCTTTTAGCGGCAAAGATGGCCGAAGATGCAATCCTTGCATATAATACAGCACTACAATTTCATGGTAAAGCCTATTCAATTCATAATAGATTTCTATATGTGTCCAGCAAAAAGCCACTTACTCTTAAGTTTCAGAAATATGAGATAAAAGGAGTACTTACCCCCAGTTCCTTAAGGTCAAAAGGAAATGAGATGTTCGGAGTCACAGTCCTTAAACGTTCCGGAGTGGAGCTAAAAGTAACCAACCTCGAAAGGACATTTGTTGACGTACTTGACCGGCCCGATATATCGGGTAGCTGGGAAGAGATATGGAGATCACTTGAATCAATTGAATTTTTTGACCTGGACCAGGCACTTGCTTATGTACTTTTACTAGAAAACAAGACTACTGCTGCAAAAGTAGGATTATTTCTTGAAAGACATAAGGATGCATTAATAGTGGAAGAAAAATACCTAGAAAGATTGCAAGAGCTTCGCCCCAGACAACCTCATTATCTATCAAAAAACAGACGCAAGGATTGCCATTTGGTAAAGAATTGGAATCTTATGGTCCCGGTTGAAATCCTAAGTAAATCCTGGGAGCAAGAACAATGAAATTAATAGAATCAGATATTATACCAATTGCTAAGAAAACCGGCTTTAGAATTGAAATGATTGAAAAAGTGCTACTTTTGATAAATCTTCTTGGTACTTTAAACTCTCATCCATTTTTAAAAGGAAAATGGGTACTAAAAGGAGGAACTGCTTTAAACTTGTTTTTACTTAACCTCCCAAGACTCTCTGTAGATATAGACATTAATTATATCGGTAAGCTGGACCGTGAAAAGATGCTTGCAGAGCGACCGGGTATAGAACAGGCAACACAGGCCGTATTTTCCCGGGAAGGTTTTATTATAAAAAGACTGCCTGAAGAACACGCAGGTGGGAAGTGGCGTCTGGGATATCAAAGTATTACAGGGCAACCTGGAAACCTTGAGGTTGATCTTAACTTCATGTACAGGCAGCCTCTTTTTGATATTTCTATTATTGATTCTCACCCATTTGGTAATTTCCAGGCAAAAAAGGTACCTGTTCTTGACTTGCATGAACTTGCAGCTGGAAAACTTACAGCGCTTTTATCCAGAGGACAGGCAAGAGACCTTTATGACTGTTATCAGATTCTTAGCATGCATGATATTAAATACGACTATCTCAGAATAGCCTTTGTTGTTTATGGGGCAATGAACCGTAAAGACTGGCGGACTGTATCAATAGAAGACTTAGATTTTGATGCATCTGAGCTGGCCAGACAATTAATGCCGACTCTTAATATAGAAATACAGAAAGAAAATATGCCAACTGCTAAATTTGGAGAAAAACTTTTGGGTAATTGCAAGAAAGCACTATCTTCGGTACTTCCACTAGTAGATACGGAAATGGAGTTTTTAAGTTGGCTTTTAGATAAAGGAGAGATTAACCCTTCAATTTTAACATCAGATAAAACGCTTATAAGAAATATTTAAAATCTGTCTTCGCAAAAAATTACAGAAGCATGTGAATAGCATTTCAAAACCATTGGATGGTGCGGGATATCTTATTCTATCTAAGAATACACCGTCAAAATTGTATCTATTCAACTTTATTTTGAAATCATTAAAAACTTTATCTATCAGTTTTTCATTATTGGGACATGCAAAACTGAAATCCTCAGTATAGGTGTTTATTTTATCCCAGTGTGTTATTTTTTCATAGCCGCGAGTCCTATTAGAATTTTCGGCTTTTCCATATTCCTTAAGGCTATATCTGGTTATGGTCTCTAGGAAATGATACTAAAAATATGTTTCTATTTTTAATTCATTGTAAATATCTATTATCATTTGGAGAGTCTTTTCACGGCTATCTGCTCATATCATTAATGTGCTCAGGTTAACATACTTTTTTGCTTCATTTAATTTTCCTATTAAAATTTCTTTTTTCAGTGAGTTATCAAAAATTTCTATTTCTGAGATTACAATCAGAATAATAATCTCTAATTATTTAATAAGATATCCTCACATACTTACATAATGATATATTTATATCTTTATCTAAGAATAAAATAGGTAAAAAACTTTTAATTTAGAGTGCTGATGATTTTTCCTAACACAGTATAGCTTTTTGTTAAAAAATTTATCAACATATTATATTTAAAAATGTGATTGATGATGGAGTTTTTATTAAAGATGGTGACAAAAAAATTCAAAATGGCATGAAGCTGTTTCTTTATTAGTTATGTAAGCTTTTTTATTGTTAAAAGATTATCTAAAAAAATATTGACAATATAATTTTAGGTGATATTATTTTTATATAAAGTTCATATAAGTTCATGATTAATTATAATAATTCATATAGTGTTTAAAAAAGTTTATTTTGATATTAAATGGAAATTAGTAAAAAAATTGATAACAGCAAAATAAGAGAAGAATCAAAAAAAAATTCTGTTCCAGTAGTAGATTTTATTTTAAGAAAAATAAAGAACATATCAAGAAAAGAAAAAATCAATTACACATTACTTGCAGTTTGCCCAAATTCAGAAAATGTTTTAAAAGCTGCGATATATTCTGCGAAAAGAGCTAATGCTCCTATAAAGTTTACTGCTACCTTAAACCAGGTAGATACAGACGGCGGTTATACCGGATGGACACAGGAAGACTTGGTCAGGAAAATAAAAGAATATTCATATAGAATTGGATATAACGGTCCTACTATAATTGCAGTTGATCATGGTGGTCCATGGTTAAAAGATAAACAGGCAATAGAAAAGTGGGATCTTGAAAGATCTATGAAATGGATAAAAAAGTCATTTGAGGCTGCTATTATGGCTGGTTATGATTTAATTCATGTAGATCCCACGGTTGATATTTTTTCCAGGGATATAAAAATTGAAACTGTAATTGAAAGGACTATAGATCTAATATCTCATGTTGAAAAATTTAGAAAATCAAAAAAAATAAAGCCAATATCATATGAGGTTGGCACTGAAGAGGTACACGGCGGGCTTGCGGATATAGAAGTTTTTAAGAAATTTCTAAAATTATTGAAAGAAAACCTAGATAAACTTAATCTCGAGTATATCTGCCCGTCTTTTATAGTAGGAAAAGTTGGAACAGACTTACATACTACTACATTTAATCAATCCATGGCTAAAGAGCTGGTAGAAATAGCAAGTGATTATGGTGCTCTTATAAAAGGACATTATACAGATTTTGTTTTAAACCCTGGAGATTATCCTAGGAGTGGGATGGGGGCAGCAAATGTTGGCCCTGAATTTACTATGCTTGAATATGAAAGCTTCTTGCAGTTAGGCAGGATTGAAGATGAGTTTTTTAATGCAAATAAAATAGCATGTAAATCTGATTTTATAAAAGTTCTAGAAAAAGCTGTGGTAGAGTCTGGCAGATGGAAGAAATGGCTCCAGGACGGAGAAGTTGATATTAAGTCAATGGATAAAAAAAGGAAAAAATGGATAATTGGAACAAGCTCTCGTTACGTGTGGGCTAAGCCGGATGTAAAATGTGCTAAAATGCAACTTTTTAAAAATATGGAGCTAAACGGAATAGATGCTGAGAACTGGATAATGCTAAAGATAGAATCAGGTATAGATAAATATTTAAGAGAATTCAATTTAATAAATTTAAATGATGAATTAGGTAATTAATTAAAAACAATAAACTTTCTTGGAATAATAATATACTTAATATAAAGAATATAAATAATAAATATGAGAGTAATTTTTTACGAAATTAATAGTAAGTTTGTAGGTAATTTTATATGAAAAAAAAGTGTATAGTAATCGGTGATTTAGATCTGGATTTGATCCTTACTAAATTGAAAGGTTGTCCTGAATTAGGTAAGGAAGTTATTTCTAAAGGTCATATTTTAGACATCGGGGGTTCCGGTGGAATATTCTCTACTGTTTTATCTATGTCAGGGATAAAAACTTATATCATTTCAAAAATTGGAGATGACTTATTGGGGAATTTTCTTGTTAGTAAATTAAAAAGTTTTAAAGTTGATACAAGAAGAATAGCAGTAGAAAAGGGAAGAGAAACTGGAATAACAATAAATCTTTCTTATCCCAGTGATAAATATCAGATCTCATCACTTAATCTGGTAAGGAGCTTAACCATAGATGAACTGATGTTTAAGAATATTGAAGATGCAGGTCATGTACATTTTTCATCATATTATATGATGAATGGTCTAAAAGGACGTTATAAAGAACTTATTGAAAATATCAAAAAAAATTATCCAGAGATTACAGTTTCTCTGGATACAAATGATGATCCAGAAGATAGTTGGAATAATAATGAGATTAATCTAATTTCTAAATATATTAATGCTTTATTGATTAATGAAAGAGAAGCTATCGGTATAACCAAAGAGTCTGACATAAAAAATGCTCTTGATAAGTTGGGGAAAGAGATTAAGACAGTAATTATTAAATTAGGAGACAGAGGATATATAGCTAAAGACGGGAAAGACTACTATAGGGAAAAGGCACTGACTACAAATTTCAAAGATAGCACTGGTGCCGGTGATAATTTTGATGCAGGTTTTATTTATGGATTAATGAACAAATTTGATGTTAAGAAAAGTCTGAAAATAGGGAATATATATGGTGCTAAAAGTGTGGAATATATTGGAGGCGTAGGTAACACTGAGAAATTTATTAAGCTTAAAATATTATTAAAACAGCTAACACAAGATTAAAAAGGAAGGCTAAAAAATGGTCAAGGAATATCATACATACAAAGAAATAATTACTCAAGTTAAAATTTGGGAAAGAGTTTTTACTGAGGTTGTTTATACAAAGGATTTTTTGGGATTAGGTATTTTATCTAACAATTATGATGAAATAATTTTTTTTGGATGTGGATCATCTTATAATCTATCACAATCAGCTTCTTTTTTTACTAAGTTATTACTAAATAAAGTTAACTGTCTAGCTTTGCCAAGTTCGGAATTATTAATAAATACAGATGTTTATATTAAAAAAGAAAAAAAATATTTGGTAGTAGGGTTCTCAAGATCAGGTGAGACAACTGAGAGTATTAACGTTATAAAGTTATTTAAAAATAGAAATAATGTCAAATCCTATATTTTTACCTGTAAAAAAGATAGTTCTATATCAAAATTTTCTGATTCAATATATATATGTAAAGGAGTAATTGAAAAAAGTATAGCTATGACAGCATCATTTTCAAGTATGTTATTTGCATATTGTTTGATATTAGTAGAATTATTAGGAAATAAAGAAATGCTAAATGAATTTAAATACCTAATACAATATTTAAATGAAAATATTTCTATAATAGAAAATAGTATCCAGAACTATTTAAATAATAATGATTTTAAATCTTTTTTTGTTTTAGGTAGTGGGTTTAACTATGGCTTAGCCGTAGAAGCTGATTTAAAGATGAAGGAGATGTCTCAAATTCCTTCATTTTCCTATCATTTTTATGAGTTTAATCATGGACCAAAATCTTTAATAACTGAGGAAAGTCTATGCTTAATTTTAACTTTAAGTAGAGATATGTTTAAAAATAAAGAAATTATGAAAGAAATTCTAAAACTTGGATCTAAAGTTTTTGTGGTGGATACAAAGAATGTTGAGATAACTGATAAGAGTGATAATTTATTTATTTTATTTCAGAAACCAAATTTTGAGTTCGACCCTATTAGGTCATTTATAAATATTCCTGTTTTTCAGATGTTAGCTTATACAAAAACTATAATGAACAATCTTAATCCAGATAAACCTAAAAATCTTAATTATGCAATTAAACTATAATTAAAGATTTAATAGAACAAGTCCAGATTAAAATTATTATAGAATGATAAGTTCGGTTTTGCAAGGAGGTGAGTAAATGTAAGTAAGAAGAGAGATTTATTAAAGAATTGATTTCAATTTAGCTTATGGATTAAATGATGGTTAATAAGAAGATAAATCTCGAAAGTGCAACATGAAGGTTTTTTAATGTAATTTTGTAGGAGGTTAAAATGAGAAGGATTGGTATTTTATTAGTTGTTTTGGCTGTTGTTTCAACAATGTCTGTTATAGGAGTTGGTTGTAAAGAAGAATCAACAACAGAGACAGCTGAAGAATCATTGGAAGAATCAGTGGAAGAAGCAGAAGAGGTGGAAGAAGAAAAAGAGAAACTTACATTTGCTGTTATCCCTTGCCAATTAGGACATCCTTGGTGGGTTAGATGTGAATTTGGTGCTAGTAAGTTTTCCGAAGATTATGAAGTCGAAATAATCTTTACTGCACCTGATAAGGAAGATGCTGCAAAACAATTAGACATTTTTAATGATATGGTTAACAGAGGGGTTGATGCCATAATAATGGCAGCTGTTGATGCAGATGTAATGAAAAAACCTATATCTGATGCTATAGAAGAAGGAATTCCAGTTTTCGGTTTTGATATAGGTGTACCTGGTGCAGATACTATTTACTTAGCATCTGGATTTGAGCCTGTAACAAGTGGTACTAATATAGCAAAAGGTCTTGTCGAAGAAATAAATGGTAGTGGTAAAGTTGCTATACTTATTGGCTCATTAGGCTCACCTATTTTAGATGCAAGACAAAAAGCGATAGAAGAAACTCTAGCAGAGTATCCTGATATAGAAGTTGTTGGAGTTTATGCTAATGATAATGATTACGAGAAAGGTCTTGCACAATGCGAATCAATACTGCAAGCACATCCAGATCTTGCAGGATTTGCAGGAGTAGTAGCAACCAATATCCCCACTGCAAGCAAAGCAATAATAAATGCTGGTCTTGAGGGTGAACTATCTGTTTGGGGAGCAGGCTTACCTACAGAAAACGCAGAGTATATTAAAGCAGGTATTGCTAAGATGTTTACCTTGGATGCTGCAAAAATGACTTATATAGGCTGTGCAGTAGCATATGATTATATTACAGAGAATAAACTACCTCAACCGGGAGATAGTTTTGGCTGGGGTGGAGAAGCTACAGTTGATACAGAAACAAAAACAGTTTATGCACCAGATGTATTGGTTACTCCAGAAAATGTAGATGATTTTGAATACTGATGTAAATAAAGTAGAAGTATGGATTAAAAGGTGGAAAAGTATAAATTTACTATTGTACTGCATATACTTTTCCACCTTAAGGAATTTTCTCGGTATAAAATATTAAAATAAAAATTTAATTTAAATTTTTATAGTATAGAAATGAATAGAAATATATTAGGGGTAAAAAATATTTCAAAAGCTTTTCCAGGTGTAAAAGCTCTAGATGACGTATCCTTTTGTGTAAAGAATGGTGAAGTCCATGGATTAGTCGGTGAAAACGGAGCAGGTAAAAGCACTATTATTAAAATTCTTGCTGGAATATATACTGAATATGAAGGTTGTATATATTTGTTAGATGAAAAGTTTAAATGTAAATCACCATCAGACGCCCTCAATTATGGAATCTCAACTATTTTTCAGGAACTAACAATAATTAATAATTTATCTGTTGCGGAAAACATTTTTTTAGGTAGGGAAATTTCAAGTTCAAAAGTTTTTTTGAACAAAAACTTTATTTATAAAAAAAGCTCTGAAGTTTTAAAATTTTTAGAATGTGATTTGAAACCTCAACAAAAAATGGAAGGAAAATCTATAGCTGTTCAGCAATTAGTTGAGATATGTAAAGGGTTAGTATTAGATGCTAAAATTATAATAATGGATGAGCCAACAGCTTCGCTCACTAAAAATGAGGTTGAGCATTTATTTACAATAATTAGGAAATTAAAAAATAATGGGAAAACTATTATTTATGTATCACATAAAATTGAAGAAGTTTTGGAGATTTGTGATTCTATAACAGTTTTACGCGATGGTAAACACATAGATACTATTAAAAAAGAAAAAACAAATTATGGACAAATTATTAAAATGATTGTAGGGCGTTCTGTTAATAATACTTATCCTAAGCGCGGGTTAAATAAGGATAATATTAAAGATAATATAATATTATCGGTGAAAAAATTAACCAAAAAGGGTGAGTTTAAAAATATTAGTTTTGATCTTTATAAAGGAGAGATTATAGGTTTCGCTGGTTTAATAGGAGCTGGAAGAACCGAGTTAGCAAAAGCGATAGCAGGTATTTCAAAACCCGATAGTGGAGAGATATTTCTTTATGGAGAAAAAATCGATTTTTTCCCTCATACAAAAGAAGCAATCGATAAGGGTTTATCATACCTCCCAGAGGATAGAAGAGATGAAAGCCTTTTCCCAAAAATGGATGTAAGTAAAAATATATCAATATCAATTATAAGTAAATTGGCATATTTAAAAACATTAATAAGCAGCAAAAAAGAAGTTGCTTTAGTCAATTATTTTATTGAAAAAATTAAAATAAGAACGTCTGGATTAAATCAAAAAATTGAAAATTTATCGGGAGGTAATCAGCAGAAGGCTATTATTTCAAGAATTCTAGCTACAAAATCAAAAATAATAATTTTTGACGAACCTACTAGAGGTATTGATGTAGGCTCTAAGTTTGAAATTTATAATATTATAAATGATCTGTCAAAAAAAGGAATAGGTATTATATTTATATCATCTGAATTGCAGGAGCTTATAGGAATGTCTGATAGATTAATTTTAATCAAAGATGGAATTTTAATTGAAGATATTATTAATAAGAATATTAATGTGAGTAAAATAATGGAAAATTTAATTAGAGGTAAAATTTATGAGAAGAAGTTTTAATAAAAATACATTTCTAAATAAATTTTTTATTAATATAGCTGATAAGGCTATCTTCATATTATTAATATTAATTATACTAATCTTTTCTATAACAATTGAAGGGTTTTTTTCTATAAATAATTTTAATAACATCAGCAGGCAAATTGCTGTGATTGGCATAATCTCAGTTGGTATTACATTAGCAATTATATCGGGAGGTATCGATCTATCTGTTGGCTCAATTATGGCATTATCCGTAAGCTTAGGTGGGGTAGGGATCACAGAAGGATTACCATTATATTCTGTTTATTTAATTATTCTTGTTACAGGTATTATATTAGGCTCAATAAATGGGTTTTTAATAACTAGGCTAAATATTAAGGAGATTATTGTTACTTTGGGGACACTTAATATTTATCGTGGAGCTGCAATTATTATCACAAAAGGAATATGGGTAACTGGAATACCATCAGCATATTTATTCATTGGCGAAGGATATATGCCTATATTGCTATTTTCTGTTGTCTCAATAATTTTAATAATTATTACAAAATATACTATATTTGGAATAAATTTGTATGCTATAGGTGGTAATGAACAATCTTCTATTTTTTCCGGGGTACCTACTATTAAGTATAAAATGTACGTTTATATGTTATGTGGGTTTTTTTCTGCTCTTGCTGGGATTGTATTTATAGGTAGATCTGGTTTTGTTCAACCACAGGTAGGTGTAGGCTATGAATTTAGTGCTATTACAGCTGTTGTTATTGGAGGGACGAGTATAGCAGGCGGTAATGGTAGTATAACACGAACAATCCTAGGTTCAATATTAATGGGAATATTGCTAGTAGGATTGACTATGCTAGGGATAAATCCGATATGGGAGGATGCTATAACGGGGATTTTATTATTATTAGCTATTTTTATTGATTCATTACGCTTCCGATTAAAAGAAAGAGGGCTAAAAAATTATGAAATTCAACTCTACGAAAGTTAATATAAATAAAGAACAATATGTAAGCAATATAGCTCTAATTATAATTATATTTGTTATTTTCGGGATATTAATCTTATTAGTTCCGCAATTTTTAAATTATGGGTTTTTTAGTGAACTTTTAAAAAGATCAAGCGAATTAATAATATTAGCTGTAGGAGTAACTATTGTTTTTATCAGTGGTGGTTTTGATTTAACGTTTGGCTCAATTATGGCATTATCAGGTATCGTATGCGGTACTCTTTATAATACAGGTTTAACATTTCCTATTTCATTTTTGATTGGTATATTGTCTGGTCTATTAGCTAGTTTTATAAATGCATTATTAATAATTAAACTACGTTTTGAACCTATTATTATAAGCTTAGCAATGATGCAGGTTGTTAGAAGTGTTATATATGGAATTACAGGTGGTAAAACAGTTGTAGGTTTTCCAGAAAGTTTTATAAATATGTCAGAAATTTCAGTTTTTGGAATACCATTAATATTTTTAATCGCTATTTTTGTTGCTATCATTTGTAGTTTATTTCTTACAAAAACGGTAGTTGGAAGATATATTTATGCCATGGGAGGAAATGAAAGAGCTGCTAGTATTACCGGCATACGTACTGATAGGATAAAATATTTTGTTTATTTATTAAATGGGTTTTTAGCTTCTTTTGGTGGATTAATATTTGCGTCTAGGGCTAATTCAGTACCTCCAAATACTGGTTTGAATGTTCCTTTAGAAGTAATAACAGCGGTAATAATTGGGGGAACATTAATTTCGGGAGGAGTGGGTTCAATATTAGGATCTTTCTTAGGGATTTTTATTATGGTGCTCCTATTAAATAGCTTTAATATTCTTGGGATCAATCCTTTCTGGAATCTTATTTTTGTTGGTGTAATTATGATACTAGTTATTGGTCGAGAGAGATTAAATACTATATTTTCAAAAATAATTCCAAGAAAAAAGTTTCTTAAACTAATCCGGAAATAATAATATTTATTAATATTAAGTTCAATATAATCAATAATAAAGGAACAAACAAATTAATATAATAAGGAGAAAGCATGTTTTTAGAAAATACTATAAAATATAATCCAGAGCTAATAAAGATTGCCGTAGATCTTCATCAGTCTGGAGAAATACCTGCAAATACATATTTGATTGATGTCGATATGGTTTTTGAAAATACAAAAATAATTGTAGAAGAAGCTAAAAAATATGGAATATCATTATATTTTATGAGTAAACAATTTAATAGAAATCCTCTTATTTCTCTAGCTATAGTTAAAGCAGGTATACCGGGCGCAGTCGCTGTAGATATACAAGGTGCTAAGAACTTAAATAGATATAATATACCAATTTCACATGTAGGACATTTGGTGCAGATTCCTAAAAATGAAATAGAAGACGTTTTAAATATGAATCCTGAAGTAATTACTGTGTATAGTGTTGAAAAGGCAAAACAAATTTCTCAAATTGCTATAAAAAATAATAAAAAACAAAATATATTATTAAGAATTAGGGGGAAAGATGATGTAATATTCCCAATAGAAGATGGAGGCTTTAAAATTGAAGAAATTGAAAACATCTATGAGGAAATTAGAAGTTATAAAGGTGTAGAAATTGTAGGGACTGTTGCTTTCCCTTGTACTTTGTATTGTGATCAGACATGCAAAGGAGAACCTACTAACAATTTCGATACAATTATAAAAGCAGCAAAAAAGTTAGAGAAGCTAGGAGTGGAAGTAAAACAAGTGAATGCTTCTGGAGATACTTCAAGTAGAATGATTAAAATAGTAGCTAAGAATGGAGGAACTCACTGTGAACCGGGTCATGGGCTTTTTGCATCAACACCTTGGCATATAAAAGAATCATTACCTGAAAAACCTTCGATGGTTTATGTTAATGAGGTTTCACATATCTGGAATAATAAAGGGTTTATATTCGGTGGTGGTTTTTATAGAGATGGACTAACCGGGGGCTTTCAAGGGAATTATTATAAGTTTCGACGAAAATTAAATTGGAATCCATATGCATTGGTTGGAAATTCATCAAATAATATTTTTAATAATAAAATACCTGTTGAAAGTACATCATTTTTAGGCTGCAATAACGCTACTGATTATATGAGTGTAATTTGCCCGGATATTAATAAAAAAATTGATATAGGAGATACAGTAATATACGGATTTAGAACTCAAGTTTTTGTAACCCGTGCCTATGTAGCTGTGGTTAAGGGTGTTAGAAATAAACCTAAATTATTAGGCGTTTTTGATAGGTCAAATAATTTGCTGGATAAAAATTTTTATCCAGCAACAAATAGTGAACAGAAAATTAAAGAATTATATAGCGAGATTTAAAATATTAATTTATCTGTTAATTAAGATATGTTTATAGATTGGAGGACAAATGTTTTTAGAAAAATTGAAAGAAATAAATCCCAGCCTCATTAAAGCTGGTGTTTATTTACATCAAAATGGTTTTATACCACCTAATACATATTTATTGGATGCTGATCAAATTGAGAAAAATGCAGGCTATATAAAGGAAGAAGCTAAAAAGTGGAATCTTAAAATTTATTTTATGTTTAAACAAATTAGAAATCCTCAAATTTATAATTTTGTTTTAGATAAAAATATTCCGCAAACTGTTTGTGTTGATACCAAAGGTGCAAAAGTTGTTTGGGAAAGTGGAAATTTAATAGGTCATGTTGGACATTTAGTTCAAATACCTGATTCAGAGATAATGGATATTTTATTAATGAAGCCAGAAGTAGTTACAGTTTTCACTATTGAAAAAGCCAGAAAGATATCATATTGTGCAAAAAAAATTGGTAGGGTGCAAAATATTCTTTTAAGGGTAAATGGGGAAAATGATATTCAATTACCGGGAATGGAAGGAGGTATTTCTGAAAAACATATAGAGAAAACTGTTAAAGAAATTAATAAACTTAATAATGTGAAAATAGTTGGTGTCACAAATTTTCCCGCTATGTATTACACAAATAATAAAGAACCAAAACTATCTCCAAATTTTTATACTTCTTTAAGATGCGCAGAAAAATTAAGCAAAATGGGAATCGAGATAGAACAAATAAATGCCCCAGGCAATGGTTGCACATTAACAATGGAGACATACTCAAAAGGTGGAGCAACCCATGTTGAACCAGGTCATGGTATAACAGGGACAACTCCATTTGCACTAAATTATAAATTACCTGAAGTACCTTCCATAATATATATATCTGAAGTGCTACATATATATGATGACTTTGCATATGTAATGGGTGGAGGATTTGGAGCAATAGATGTATTAGGAGTTAGCAAAGATTTTAAAATGCAAGCTTTAGTGGGAGATAACAAAGATAATATTTTTAACAACAATTTTGATTTTGAAGGTTGTGCTATTGGTAATAAAAAAGTTTTAATGGATTATCACGGCATCTTAAAGATTAAGGGGAAGAAAGTAAAAGTTGGAGATACTGCTATCTTTGGTTTTAGACCTCAGACTTTTGCTACGAGATGTGCTAATACAGCCATAATAAAAGGTTGCAGTACTGGCGACCTAAAATTATTGGGTGTTTATGATCATTGTTGCCATAGGCTTAAAAGATGGCCGTGATAACATTATAAAAATAAATAAAATATCAAGATAGGAGGAGAATATGAAAAAAAAGGTTTATATATTGTTTGGTTTTGATATGGAAAGTGATAATGGTAATTATACGAGGAATTATGAAGGTGCAAAGAGCGGTACACCAAAAATATTGGAAGTCTTAAATAAAAATAATGTTAAAGCGACATTCCTTTTTACTGGTGATACTGCAGAAAATAATAAACAAGTAGTATATGAGGTATATGAAGGCGGATTTGAAATCGGTTGCCATGGGTTAATGCATGAGACCTTAGATATTGGTCAAACATTGTATTCATGTCCAGGTGATATTAGGATATTAAAAGAAGAAATAAGACCTAGATTAGAAAAAAATATACAGATAATTGAGAAAATAATTAAAGATAGGCCAGTTTCTTTTAGAGCGCCAAGGCTTTGGCAAACCAACGAACAAGTTAAAATACTTGAAGACTTGGGATTTTTAGTAGATGCATCATATTGGCAATTGAGATATAAAAAACAAATATTACCATATCATCCCTCAAAGGATAATTGGTTAGAAAAAGGGGATTTAAGAATTCTCGAACTCCCTAATTTTTACTTTATTAATAATAGCGAACTAGAAGCTGAAAGTTATGTAGGTTTAGATCAATTTCCAAAATTAAGAACGAAAGGTGCAGAGTTTGTTTTTAATGGAATATTAGACATAATTGATAACCAATTAAAAATCAGTGATATTGGTGTAATTGTATTTTATTTGCATCCTTGGGAAGCAATAGAAATATCCAATAAGTTGACCTACGATGAAGGAACTTTCTATTTTCATAAAGATCAATATTTAAATACTGGAGATTATTTCGTGAAACAACTGGATTTATTTATAGAAAAGTGTATAGATAGAGAATTCAAATTTGCTAGCTTTAAAGAGTTTTATGATTTTGGTTATTTTTAATTGAATTTTTTATAAATTATTCTATTAGCTGGATCTTTATTATTCAGAAGTTTTTGTAGTCAAAACTAGAATTTTTAAAATTATAATAATGGATTTCAATAAGTCAATGAAACTGTGATAATATATTGTATAATATAAAACCGGAAGGTTTATTGTTTTATTAAAATTGCTTTAATGTAATAAATTTTTATTATTTTATAATTATATATTAGGTAAATATTAAATTAATAATGTAAATTGTTAGAAAGAAAAAATAAATGATTAATGATAAGAGTTTATTTATAGAAGAGCGAAGAAATGAAATAGTCAAGCATTTAAATAAGGTTGAAAAAGCAACTATAGAAGATATCATGAATCTTCTAAAAATATCTAAATCTACTGTTAGAAGAGATTTAATCGATTTAGAGAAAAAAAATCTAATCATAAGAACAAGAGGCGGGGCGCTAAAAAAGAAATATTTTAAATATGAGTTTTCTTTGAATGAAAAAAAAGACCTGAATCTAGATAAGAAAAAAAAGATAGCACAAATTGCGAAAAGATTTATAAATGAAGGGGATAATATATATATAAGTGGTGGGACCACAACTCTAGAGCTTGCTAAAATTTTATTTGATATAAAAGATCTGATGGTTTTTACAAATGCTATTAACATCCTTTTAGAGATAGCTAATAATTCAGATATAGATATAAAATTGGTTGGGGGAGATTTTAGAAGAAAAACATTTTCTGCAGTTGGTCAGGAAGCTATTAATTATCTTGATGGGTATAATTTTGATAAAGCTTTTTTGGGTGTAAATGGTATATCTGTAAATGAAGGTTTTACAACCCCAAATGAGTTTGAGGCACTGGTAGATGGAGAAGTAATAAAAAGGTCTAAAGAGACTTTTGTGTTAGCTGATGAAACTAAATTTGGAGCTGTAGCTTTTTCTACAATATGTGAGATAAAAGATGCTAGTTATATTGTAACTGATAAGTTGCCAAATTCAAATTTAGCTAAAGATATTAAGGAAAATGGGGTAGAAATTATATACAAATGAATTATGTTCTTCGGGAGTGTAACATAATCTGTGTAAACCTCTGCTGATCCCTCGGGCTATAGCCCCTAAATCTAAAATCATTATATCACATATCTGCTCACCCTTTCTTTGAAATATATAGTCAGCTGAGAAAGTATTAAGGGCCAGTCTCTTACACTGGCAGTCCACCTCCTTGAAGCGTCCATTGTAGCAAGGTACAGCATCTTGGTAAGAGCCTGGTCATTAGGAAAGATGGATTTGGCCTTGGTGACTTTCTTTAGCTGACGGTGATGGCTTTCCACATAATTAGTGGTATAAATCATCTTTCTTATCTCTTCCGGATATTTAAAATAGGTGGCAAGCTCTGCCCAGTTATCCCTCCAGGATTTTACCGACAGTGGATATTTTTTGCCCCAGGCTTCTTCTAGGCTATCCAGTTCTTTTTGGGCCACCTCTTCATTTACAGCCTTGTATACTTTCTTAAGGTCAGAAGTAAATGCCTTTATATCCTTGTAGGAGATAAACCTTGTTGATGTTCTAATCTGGTGGATAATACATCTTTGGACTTCAGTTTGGGGGAATGCTGAAGAGATGGCTTCAGAAAATCCCTTTAGTCCATCTACAGAGATGATGAGAATGTCTTTTACTCCTCTGTTTTTTATCTCATTTAGCACAGATAGCCAGAACTTGGCCGATTCTGCTTCTCCTATCCAGATGCCTAAAACCTCTTTAAGCCCCTCTAAATTGACTCCTATTATTGTATATGCAGCTTTACTTACCACCTTCCTTCGCTTCTTACCTTGTAGTGAACGGCATCCATAAATACTACTCCGTAAATTTCTTCTAAGGGCCTATTTTGCCATTCGGATATAAGAGCCTCAAAGGTAAAATAAATTCCATACCTAATGGTCACGAAAATTCCATAGTGTAGATCCTAAGTAAAACAATAAATAATTATGATAGAATCCTTCCTTATACACTAAAGGAAGGAGGAAAATGTTAGGAGCAGCAATGTATACCACAATAAAGACACTATGGGAAAGAACAAAGAATAAGACAGAGATAGCCCGGTTAACCGGCCATGACTGGAAGACAGTAGCAAAGGTAATAAAAAATATCGAGGCTGGAATAGAGATTCCGCAATATAAGCCAAGAGGTTCCCTAATTGATAGTTACAGGCAAAAAGTACTGGCTCTTTTGGAGAAAGACCTAAATGGTGTAAGAATCC
>Ga0307428_1000740_pt1 | contig 18739 bp, 18 predicted proteins | sample SalMarWE160240MG_FD_202161 | JGI IMG/M metagenome (GOLD analysis project Ga0307428, IMG submission 202161) | Salt marsh sediment microbial communities from the Plum Island Ecosystem LTER, Massachusetts, United States - WE1603-240 | ecosystem: Environmental > Aquatic > Marine > Intertidal zone >...
CTAATTCAGAAAGTAATTTCCAGTTACGTTTAGCAGTACAGAAAGCCCGTGATAATAACATGCCTTTGGAGAATATCGAGAGAGCCATAAAGCGGGGTAGTGGTGAAGCCGGGGAAGCTGCCTTAATTGAGATGAAACTCGAAGGCTATGGGCCAAGCGGGATAGCAGTTTTGGTGGAAGCCTTGACCGATAACCGTAATCGCGCCATTCAGGATGTCCGCCGTCTCTTCACCCGCCACGGTGCTAATCTTGGTGAGAGTGGTTGTGTCTCCTGGCTCTTTGAGAGTAGAGGAGTGATCACTGTAGAAAGCAATGCCTCAGATGCCGAAGGAATAGCGCTACGAGCTATCGATGCCGGGGCCGAAGATGTTAAGACCGAAAAGGATTATGTGGAAATTTACACTAAACCAGAGGATTTAGAAAAAGTAAGAAAGGTTATTGAAGAGAAGGAACATGTGATTTCGGCGGAGCTCTCGCTAATGCCTCAAACTACGGTGTTGCTGGAGGAAAATAAAGCAGTTCAAGCCCTGAATTTCCTCGACGAGCTGGAAGGATTAGACGATGTACAGCGTGTTTTCTCCAATATCGATTTTTCTGAGGCTACTTTAGAAAGGCTGCGCAGTTGAACCTAACATGTGCATTCTAGGCGTTGACCCTGGCACTATAAATTTAGGCTACGGTATAGTAGATGGCGAGGAAGAGGTGCATATGGTAGATTGCGGAGTAATCAATCTTCCATCCCGGCTTCCTATGGAGGAAAGACTGCGCTCGCTCTACGATGAATTAAGCAAAATTATCGCTAAGCATAAACCGAGCGAAGTAGCCATTGAAGAGCCATTTATCGGCCACAACGTAAAGTCAGCGTTTGCTATTGGCAGAGCACAAGCTATAGCTATCCTGGCAGCGGTCAATCAGGGATTGCCCGTCTACTATTACTCGCCAGCCAAGATAAAACAGCAAATAACCAGCTATGGGCAAAGCGACAAACAGCAGGTTCAAGAAATGGTAAGAGTCCAACTCAGGCTCTCTGAGCTACCTCAGCCTAGCGATGCTGCCGATGCCCTGGCTGTAGCTATGTGCCACATTCAGCAGAGACACCTTAACCAATGGCTCACTGAACATACGCCGAAATGATAGCTACGTTAGAAGGCATACTGGAATATCGTGGTAACGACTCCATTATCATTAATGTCGGCGGAGTAGGTTTTCAGGTATATGTCTCCGGCTCAACTTTAAGCCAATTAGGAGCTGTTAAAGGCAATGTCTCCCTCTATACCCATCTCCATGTGAGAGAGGATAATATTTCTCTTTACGGTTTTGTCTCAAGCGAGGAATTAGCTTTGTTCAAAAACCTTATTTCCGTCTCAGGAGTTGGCTCTAAGGTGGCTTTAGCCCTGCTCGCAGCTTTGAATCCTGAGCAACTTGTCATGGCTATAACCAGCGGCGATAGCGACCTCATCAGCCAGGCGCCTGGCATCGGTAAAAAAATGGCCAGCCGCCTTGTCGTTGAACTCAGAGGCAAATTGGAAAAGGAATGGAAAGAGGTAGCCCTGCCCTTAGCCCCGGAGAGTGCCGATGTCATAGCTGCTTTAACTGGCTTGGGCTACTCTTTAACGGAAGCCACCAAAGCTATCTCTAAGCTTCCAGATTCTGAGGAGCTAAGCTTAGAAGAAAAGATTAAAATGGCGCTGCAACAGATGGCAGGAGGATAGGCTGACCGTAGTAGGGCCAAGCCGGAGAGGCAAAAATCCCTCTTCTTTTGGCCTTACTGAAACATGGTATAATTTGGCTTTGTTTTTAGCTTAACTGCCTGTAAGCAAGGATGCGAATTTGGCTGAGATGGCATGTGCGAATATGACTATACTTTGTAAAGAGGAGGAAGAACTATGAAGTTTGTGAAATGGTTTGAGGAATTTGGAGCAAAGGACATAGCTTTAGTCGGCGGTAAAAACGCCTCTCTTGGTGAAATGATAAGAAATCTGGGTGAGAAAGGGGTAACCATTCCCCCCGGTTTTGCTATTACTGCTGAAGCGTATAAGTATGTGGTAGAGAAAGCAGGCATAAGCCAAAAAATCAGAGACACTTTAGCGGACCTGGATACACAGGATATGGAAAATTTGGCGAAGAGGGGCGAAAAGATAAGGAATTTGATAGCAAATTCTCCCTGCCCTAAAGAATTAGAAGAGGAGATAAGAATTTGCTATCGAAAGATGGAAGAGAGATTTGGAAAGAACGTCGATGTTGCTGTGAGAAGCAGCGCTACTGCCGAAGATTTGCCTACAGCCTCATTTGCGGGACAGCAAACGAGTTATTTGAACGTGCGTGGAGAAATTGACCTCTTAGAAAAGGTCATGGACTGCTTTGCATCTTTGTTCACGAACCGGGCGATTTCCTACCGGGTGGATAATGGTTTTGACCATCTCAGCGTTTACCTCTCCATAGGGGTGCAAAAGATGGTCCGCTCTGATTTAGCCTGCTCCGGTGTCATATTTTCCATAGACACAGAATCAGGCTTCAGGGATGTGGTCTACATAACTGCTGCCTATGGGCTGGGAGAGAATGTGGTACAGGGAATTGTTAATCCAGACCAGTTTTACGTTTTCAAGCCCACTCTAAAGGAAGGGTTCAGACCCATTGTGGAAAAGAAGCTGGGGACGAAGGAGAAGAGACTGGTCTACAAGAGAGATGTAGCTGGAACGGAGCAAAAGGAAGTCAAGGTTGAGGAGCAAAGAAAGTTCGTATTGAGTGACGATGAAATCTTGGTTCTCGCCAGGTGGGCTTGCATTATAGAAGAACATTATGGTCTACCTATGGACATTGAATGGGCAAAGGATGGAGTAACCGGGGAACTTTTCATAGTCCAGGCCAGGCCAGAGACAGTGCATTCACAAATGGACTTAGCTTCGCTCAGGACTTATGTGCTTGAAGAAAAGGGGAAGTTACTGCTCAAAGGGGAAGCAGTGGGGACAAAGATAGGGCAAGGCGAAGTGAAGGTGATAGAAGATAGTAGTGAAATTAGCAAATTCAAGAGGGGTCAAGTTTTGGTCACTGATATGACAGACCCCGACTGGCAGCCAATAATGAAGATTGCCAGTGCCATAGTTACAAATAAGGGTGGAAGGACATGCCATGCGGCTATCGTGAGTCGTGAGCTTGGGGTACCCTGTGTAATCAGCACCGGCAAGGGGACGGAGGTCTTGAGGGAGATAAAAGAGGTCACGATAGATTGTTCGCAAGGTGAGGGCAGGATATATGAAGGAAAATTGAAATACAGAGTAGATGAAGTAGAGGTGACTAAGATTCCCAGGCCCGACACCAAGATAATGATGAACTTCGGCATTCCCGATGGTGCGTTTATTCAAAGTCAAATTCCTAATGACGGCGTGGGCTTGGCCCGGGAAGAGTTCATCATCAACTCTTACATCGGCATACATCCCATGGCTCTTATAGAATATGATGAGTTGCAGAAAGCAGCGAGTAATGACAAGAAGCTGGCGAAGGTGATTGAAGAGATAGATAAGAAGAGCGCGTCATATAAGGATAAAAGGGAGTTTTTCATTGATAACTTAGCCATGGGGATAGCGAAAATAGCGGCGGGGTTTTATCCCAACGAGGTCATCGTTCGGTTTTCTGACTTTAAGACAAATGAGTATGCCAATTTAATCGGGGGGTATCGTTACGAGCCGGAGGAAAGTAACCCCATGATAGGGTGGAGGGGGGCGTCTCGCTATTATGATGAGAAGTTTAAGCCTGCCTTTGGTTTAGAATGCGAAGCGATAAAGAAAGTAAGGGGCGAGATGGGGTTGACCAATGTGAAGGTGATGGTTCCTTTTTGCCGGACGCCGGAAGAAGGGATGAAGGTAATAAAAACCATGGAAGAGTTTGGCTTAAGGCAAGGGGAAAATGGGTTGGAAGTGTATGTGATGTGCGAGATACCATCCAATGTGGTTTTGGCTGAGGAATTCGCCGGTGTGTTTGATGGGTTCAGCATAGGGTCGAACGATTTAACGCAATTAACTCTCGGTTTGGATAGAGATTCCGAGCTTGTGGCACACATATTTGATGAAAGGAATGAAGCGGTGAAGAGATTGGTGAAGCAAGTCATAGATGCGGCACACAATCACAAACCAAGGAGAAAAGTAGGGATATGCGGGCAGGCGCCGAGTGATTTTCCGGAATTTGCCGACTTTTTAGTTGAGTGCGGCATAGATTCGATGTCTTTGAACCCGGATGTGGTACTGTCGACGAGGTTAAATATCGCAGAGGTGGAAAACAGGATAAAAGCAAAAGCCAAAAGAAAACGCGTGTGAGGACATGAAGGTGCTGCTGCGGTAAATTAAGGATTTTTGCCTTGACTTACCATATTACAGTGATTCCATGGTTAACAAACTTAATATACGTGAGCAGACGGAGAAGAAGGAAGAAGCTCTTTCTCCTTATGCCGCTAAGAGTAAGTTCAGCCGTGGTCGGTTGAAGCGGGAAGAGCCATGCCCTATAAGGACCAGTTTCCAACGTGACCGTGACCGTATCATCTATTCCAAGGCCTTCCGTCGGCTAAAACACAAGACACAGGTTTTTATTGCTCCCCTGGGGGACCATTATGTCACCAGGCTTACTCACACTCTGGAAGTATCCCAGATAGCCAGAACTATAGCTCGAGCTCTAAATCTCAATGAAGACCTTGCGGAGGCTATCGCTCTCGGACATGATTTAGGGCATACACCCTTTGGTCATATAGGCGAGGAAGTCCTGAACGAGTTGTACCACGGTGGCTTCAGGCATAATGAACAAAGCTTACGAGTGGTTGATTTATTGGAAAAGGAAGGGCAGGGGCTAAATCTTACCTGGGAAGTGCGAGATGGTATCCTCAATCATTCCAAGGGACAAGCTGAGATCTTGGGAGAGGGATGGGGAGATGCCAATACTTTAGAGGGCCAAATATGCAAGATAGCCGATATCGTGGCGTATGTTAACCACGACGTCGAGGATGCCATAAGAGCTGGCGTTATCTCCCAGAATGATTTACCCAAGCCGGTAGTATCAACTCTGGGAAATACGCATTCACAGCGAATTAATACCCTGGTTTGTGATATCATTGACTGCTCCTGGCCAGTTAGTGGCAATGGCGATTTACCCAAGCCAACTATAGGCATGAGCCCTGAAGTCCTCAGAGCAACTAATATACTCCGCCAGTTTCTATTTGACAAAGTATATTATCCCAGCTTAGACGAAGAGGAGGCAGTAAAGGCGGTAGAGGTACTGCATTTGTTATATGCTCATTTCCTGAAACATGAGGACGGATTACCTCGAGAATTTGTCTCTCTGCCGGATAACAGGGAGCGCAAAGTCATTGATTACATTGCTGGGATGACCGATCAATATGCGCTAAGATTGGCTGAAGAAATATCTCAATGAGCGTGATCACGGAAGTAAAGCAGAGATTAGATATAGTAGAGCTTATCTCTGAGTATGTTACTCTGCAAAAAGCAGGGCGTAACTTCAAAGGCTTATGCCCATTTCATAGTGAGAAACACCCTTCGTTTTTTGTCTTTCCTGAGCAACAAAGCTGGCATTGTTTTGGTGCCTGTGGAACTGGCGGCGATATCTTCTCTTTCGTCATGAAAAAGGAAAGCATTGATTTTGGCCAGGCTCTTCGTCTTTTAGCTCAGAGGGGAGGCATAACTTTAAGCCCGCTTGAGGCGCCAGATAAGGCTAAGGATGAGAAGAACGAGAGATTATTTCAGATTAATGAGGCAGCTACTGAATACTATCACCATTTACTTTCGAGCACTAAGGCAGGAGAAGCAACGAGAAACTATCTGGCAAAAAGAAAGGTCACGACTGAGACTATCAAAGAGTTCCGTCTCGGTTTCAGTCCTGATGCCTGGGAAACCCTTAAGAATTACCTGCTGGGTAAAAGTTACACAGAAAAGGAGCTGGTAGAAGCTGGTCTGATAATCGAGAAAGAAGGAGGAGGTAGTTACGATCGATTTCGCAATCGGCTGCTGTTTCCTATATGTGATATCCAGGGTCGAGTCACTGGTTTCGGAGCCAGAGTTCTTGATGACTCCCTGCCTAAATATATCAATTCCCCCCAGACATCGATTTTCGATAAGAGCAGCAACTTGTATGGCATTGATAAGGCTAAATCTGCCATTAAAAAGAAAAACTTGGTAATAATCGTGGAAGGCTACATGGATGTTCTCACTGCTCACCAGCACGACTGGCAAAATGTAGTTGGCTCAATGGGAACTTCTTTAACCGAGAATCAGGTGGAAGTCATTAAAAGATTATCCAATAACATAACTCTGGCACTCGATGCCGATCTTGCCGGAGAGGAAGCCACCTTGCGAGGCAAAGCGATATTAGCTTACTCCAATGCTGATGCAAATGTCATTTTATTACCTCCAGGCAAAGACCCGGATGAAGTAATAAGAGAAGACCCTGCCCTCTGGCAGAAACTAGTGGAACAAGCTATGCCTATTCTGGACTTCGCCTTTCAATCTGTAATAAGCAAAGTCGATATCAATAAAGCCAAAGACAAATCCCTGGCTGTACAAAAACTCCTGCCATCAATTTATGAAATAAAGGACCCCACACAAAAATTCCATTATGTTGAGAAGCTAGCTCGGGCACTAAAAATCAGAACGTCGGACATAGAAGTTGCCTTGCAGAAATTAAAGACTGCCAGGAAAAGGCCTCAACTTAGCAAGCCAACAGAACAACCTCGCCTTGCCCGTCAGTTTGTATCCAGCCCTGTCGAAGAATACTGCTTGGCGCTTCTCCTGCAGTTCCCAGAGCTTCATCCTTCGGCGCAAGAGCTATCACCAGAACACTTCGAATCTACGGAAAATCGGGAGGTCTTTGTCAAATGGCAGCATTCCTCTGATATCTCGGATCTTGAAAGTGGACTTGACACTAGTCTATTAGAACATTTATACTATTTAGTTAACAAAATTTTCCCACCAGCCATACGGGAAAGCGAGCGAACACGACACTTCGATTTAGCCAATTGTATTCTACGTCTACAGGAAAAGTTATCCCGGAAATTAGAAACTGAGAAGGAGGCGACGCTTGAGATTGAGCGGGAAAAGGGTGGTATAAGCTCAGAGTTGTCCAAACTAGAGGAGCAGGGAATAAATTCCGGGCAACAACTTCAGGACGTCTTTGTTAAAAAAGGGAAAAAACCATGGGTTCAATGAAAGAAGAAGACATCAACCTGGGTAGTGACGAGGAAGAGTCTGAAAGCTTACTCAGCGATGACGCTGAAGCTGAGGATGTCAGTACCTTAACCGAGGAAGGTGAAGAAAAAGAAGGAAGTGAGGAATTCCCCGCTGAACAAACTGAGGAGATCAGGCCTCCGCCGCCACTAGGGGAATATGAGGTAATTGACGACTCAGCTCGTATGTATCTTCAAGAAATCGGCAGAGTGCCACTTCTCAATGTCCATGAAGAGAAGTTACTATGCCGGAGGATAGAGCTGGGCAGAAGCCTGGAAAGAATCGATGACAACCATTTTAGGAAATACAGGAAATTCCCCTCACCCGTTAACGTAGTTATTCACGTAATTTCTCAATTATGCAAGGCATACCCTGTTGTTCAGATTATCGAAGAGCATATTGGTATCAATCCCTCCAGCAATGTGGTGGAGACGATCAGGAATCCTAAATTTCGCTCCGCCATTGACGCTGTTATAGACCCATCGTTAATAGCGGCAATCGCTAATAGAATAGACAAAGGAACCACTACGGCTGAAGATGCTATAGTAAATCTTTCTATAAACAGTCAACTTCCGCCTCCGCAATTGCTGGAGCTCCTAGCCGGAGATAAAACTTCGTGGCAAGAACTAAAGACTCTCTCGACTGACGACAGGTTCTTGTCTCGAATCGATTCTCATAGCAATGAGTTCAAAGCTTACTTTGAGCAGATAAGGACTGAGGCAAAAGTATCAGAAAGGCACCTCACCGAAGCAAACCTACGTCTGGTGGTGAGCATAGCCAAGAAATACATCGGGCATGGTATGCCCCTACTTGAGCTTATCCAGGAAGGGAATATTGGCCTTATCCGAGCTGTAGATAAGTTCCAGTATAGAAAAGGCTATAAATTCAGTACCTACGCCACCTGGTGGATCAGGCAAGGTATCACTCGATCTATAGCTGACCAATCTCGTGCCATCCGCATTCCGGTACACATGGTAGAGACCATTAACAAGCTATTGCGCACAACTCGGCAGTTAATTCAAGAACTTGGACGCGAACCAAGTTACGAAGAAATTGGCGACCGCCTGAATATATCCCCAGAAAAAGTAGAAGGGGTCATGGCTTTGTTTTTCCGTGAGCCAATATCGCTGGACATGCCCATTGGAGAGGATGCCGATAGCCGTCTAGGAGACCTTGTTGAAGATCACGCTAGTTTAGCCCCAACTGAAGCCACTTCACAACAGCTACTCAAGGAACAAATAGATAAAGTACTTGATGAACTTACCGAGCGCGAAAAAAAGGTGCTCCAGCTTAGATTTGGCCTTAAGGACGGGCATGCTCGAACTCTGGAAGAGGTGGGTAGAGAATTCGACGTAACTCGAGAAAGAATACGACAGATTGAAGGTAAGGCTCTACGCAAGTTGCGTCATCCCACCCGCAGTCGAAAGCTCAAAGGCTATTTAGACTGACTTCACTTTAAAGGGATGTCAAACATAGTACCCATCTTTTTAGGTAACTTACCTCGCGTTAGTGACTTAGTTAACTTTTGTATCTCGCGAAACTGATTAAGAAGTTGATTGACATCTTTGGATGTGGTGCCGCTTCCTCGAGCAATACGGCTTCGCCGTCTGCCATCAATAATGGCTGGATTACGCCTCTCCGCGTAAGTCATAGACAGGATAATAGCTTCTATCTTTTTTAGCTGTTTCTCCCCTTCGACATCTGGCAAATGGGAAGCGAATTTAGAGAAACCCGGTATCATTTCCACCAGTCCCCCTAAGGAACCCATTTTGTGAATTTGGCGCATTTGACTGAGGAGGTCTTCAAGGTCAAAACCTCCGGTGCGAATTTTTCTTTCCCAATTTTTGGCCTGTTGCTGGTCAAAGGTTGTCTCAGCTCTCTCAATGAAAGTGAGCATATCTCCCATACCCAGAATGCGAGACGCTAAACGGTCGGGATAAAATACTTCCAGGGCATCCATCTTCTCGCCCGTGCCCAGGTATTTTATGGGCACCCCGGTAACAAATCTAATAGAAAGGGCAGCTCCACCTCGGGCATCACCATCCATCTTTGTCAGGATGAGTCCCGTGAGCCCGATTTGGCTGTGGAATTCTTGAGCCACCATTACCGCGTCCTGCCCAATCATAGCATCTACCGTAAGCAATATCTCTGAAGGCTGCACCCGGGATTTAATATCAGCCAATTCTTTCATCATGGCTTCGTCAATATGCAGGCGCCCCTGAGTATCTACTATAACCCAGGTCGCCCCACTTTCCTTAGCTTGCTTTAAAGCATGCTGGCAAATTATTGTTGACGCTACCTTAGCATCTTCACTATATACCGGGATATCGTGTTGGTCACCCAGTAACTGGAGTTGTTCAATAGCAGCAGGTCGGCGAGTATCAGCAGCTACTAATAAAGGACGCTGCCCGAGATGTTTGAGCTGGAGAGCTAGTTTCACCGCCGTAGTGGTCTTGCCGGAGCCCTGCAATCCTACAAGCAAAGCGACCGCGGGTAAGCCGGTAACCGAAGCTAAATGGCTGGGCTCCCCACCCAAGATAGCAATTAATTCTTCATTGACAATTTTGATAATCTGCTGGGCTGGTGTTAAGCTACGCAAGACTTCAGAGCCAAGAGCACGCTCTCGCACCTTGGGCAAGAATTCCTTGGCCACCTTAAAATTTACATCTGCTTCCAAAAGCGCCAGCCGTACCTGGCGTAAAGCATCGTCGATGTCCCCTTCGCTAAGCTTGCCTTTCCTGCCAAGCTTAGCGAATATACCGGTCAACTTTTGGGTCAAGACTTCAAGCATATTAACCCCGTAGTATTTTATTCTTAGCTAAATACCATAGTCAACTCATTTTGCCATGTCCAGAATTTTTCATCTCAAACTAAGAATCCTATTGCACTTAACCTGGAATCGTCATAATATATGGGTTTAATGAGAGAGCTTTGGGCACCATGGCGAATAGAATATATACAAAGAGCCCCGGAAAGTGGCTGCATCTTATGCCAGAAACCCCGGGAAAATAACGATGAGGCGAATTTTATCCTTTATCGTGGCCAACATAATTTCATAATCCTGAACGCCTTCCCCTATAATCCGGGGCATTTAATGGTCGCTCCCTATCGGCATATAGCAAATTTACAGGATTTAAAGAATGCAGAAGCCAAGGAACACTTTGACATTATCAAAAAAGGCTTAGAGCTTCTAGAAGAAGTAATGAAGCCAGCCGGTTTCAATATCGGCTTAAATGTGGGCAAAGTTGCCGGAGCCGGGATAGCGGAGCACCTCCATACTCATATAGTCCCCAGGTGGCAAGGTGACACTAACTTTATGCCGGTGTTGTCTGATACCAAAGTCATGGCGGAAGCCTTGACTGCCACATATCAAAAGCTAAGAGCGAAGTTATAAGTGTAGTGTATGGATTGACGCCTAATGAGATTGCTTTACTGAGTTCCTTCGTTTATGCCTTAAGCTCCATCTTTTAACAGCTATCCAAGGGTATGCCAGTGGGGAAGTATTAAAATGCCTGAGCTTATTATTCCCATCCTGATGTTCCTTGGTGGCATAGCGCTATTAATTTATAGCGTAGAAAAATTCATAGAGAATTTAACCAAATCTGCCCTAGTGCTGGGTGTTTCGACCTTTATTCTTGCCGTTATTTTTGCCGGAATGGACTTTGAGAACTGGGAGAAGATCGGCAAGGGGAGAAAAATAGACCTACACGCGTTTCCAAAAGAGGTATGTAGTGTATTTCATCGTTCTTCTAGGGATTGTTAGCCTGTTCGGGGATGTAACCTACGAGGGAGCCAGGAGCGTTATCGGGCCTTACCTGGCTACGCTGGGGGCGAGTGCCAGTATTGTTGGATTGATATCTGGCATCGGCGAATTTAGTGGTTATGCTCTGCGTCTTGCCTCTGGCTATCTTGCCGATCGCACTAAGGCATATTGGCTTTTTACCTTTATCGGTTATGGACTGCTCCTGTCCATTCCCTTGCTGGCATTTGCTGGCTATTGGCAGCTTGCTGCCGTCCTTATCATTTTGGAACGGATGGGGAAAGCAATAAGAAGTCCAGCAAGGGACACCATGCTTTCTTATGCCACAAAAAAGGTGGGGAGGGGCTGGGGGTTTGCTGTTCATGAAGCATTAGACCAGGTTGGCGCTGTCATTGGTCCCCTCGTCTTTTTCTTTATTTTCTTTCTTGGCGATGGCTATCGTGAAGGCTTTACTCTGTTGTGGATACCGGCTTTGCTGACCCTGGCCGTTCTTGCCATAGCGAGGAAGAAAGTCCCTTCACCGCAGAAACTTGAAGCTCCCGGAGAGGAAAGCAAACAAGGCGACAGAGATAAACTCCCCAGAGTTTTCTGGCTCTATACTTTATTCACTTCGTTTACCATAGCCGGATTTGCCAATTTCCAGTTAATTTCCTACCATCTCAAAGTCCAAGCTATTGTCCCGGATGCTCACATTCCCCTAATTTATGCCATTGCTATGGGAGTAGATGCCGTGGCAGCTCTTCTCGCGGGAAAAACATACGATAGAATTGGGCTCATAGCATTATTGGCAGTCCCTTTGTTAACCTTGCCTATTCCCTTCCTGGCCTTTTCCCATAGCTACAGTTTGGTGCTAATGGGCATGGTATTATGGGGTGTGGTCATGGGAATCCAGGAAACGATTATGCGTGCTGCCATCGCTGACCTTACACCTGTGAAGAGAAGAGGATTTGCCTACGGAATTTTCAATACAGTGTACGGGGCGTCCTGGTTTCTGGGGAGTGCCTTGATAGGGCTACTCTATGCATTTGATGTCAACTATTTAATCCTGTTTGTCGTCGTCATGGAGCTAATTTCAATCCCGTTACTCTTCTTGGTCAAAAGAGCAGCTTGACCTTTTACCAGAGTGAAAGCTGGAAGGGAATTCCCGGAATCTGAACAGGGTTTAAGAAGCGGGGTTATTGACAGCTTAACTTCAGGTAGCTTGAGGATAGGAGCCAAGTATCTTAACGAAAGTAGCCTCTCTCTGTAACTCTCTCACAGCTTCCTTGTAAACTTTGCCATCTAAGTGACCCTCGAAATCAGCATAAAAAACATATTCCCAGGGCTTAGCTCTGCTCGGCCTGGACTCCAATTTTGTGAGGTTTATACCCTTGGTGGCGAAGATACCCAAAATTCTGTATAGAGCCCCAGGCTTATGTTCAGCAGCGAAAACGAGAGAGGTCTTGTTTCTCTGCGCGGGTTTAGCTTTCTGCTTTGAGATAGCCACGAATTTGGTGTAGTTGTTGACATTCGTCTCAATTTCCGGTGCCAGAATCTCCAGCCCATAAATATCGGCAGCTCTTTTGCTGGCTATGGCAGCACATTTCCTCAACTTTTTCTCTTTTATCATTTTGGCACTGCCTGCGGTGTCATAGCTGGACATAATTTCGGCATTCAGTTTGCTTAAAAATTCCGCACATTGAGCTAAGGCTTGGGGATGGGAGTAAATCGTTGCTATACCCGCCAACTTTTCCCCTGGCAAAGCCATCAAGCAATGGCTTACTTTGAGAATAACCTCAGCAAAGGTATTGAGAGGATACGCCAATAACAAATCGTAGGTCTCGTTGATACTGCCGGCTTGAGAGTTCTCCACGGGAACTACCCCAAATTCAACCTTATCCTGCGACACAAGTTCAAAAACCTCTTTTAGCCGGACACACGGCAAAAAATCGATGTCCCCACCAAAAAGCTTTGCCGCAGCATCCTCGCTGAAAGCGCCTCTTTCTCCTTGAAAAGCAACCTTGACCATAAACCTATTGCAAAGTATAGCCCAAACCTTCTTTGAACTTCTACTGTGGCTTGATTAACCTTTCCAGAAGCGAGGAGAAAATATCATAATAACTGTAAACAATTCTAACCGCCCCAACCACATGCAGATAATCAAGATGAACTTGGCTGCCCCAGGAAGCAAAGCATAATTCGAACCGGGACCCACTCCACCTAAACCAGGCCCCACATTCCCTAGAGTAGCGGCTACTGCTGAAATTGATGTCTCTAAATTCACCCCCAGGAAACAAAGCACTACTGAAGCTGCAATAGCAACAAGAATATAGAGGAAGAGGAAAGAGATTATATCTCGGATTATTCCCTCTGAGAGGGGTTTTTGGTTAAGTTTCACCGGGATCACAGCTTTCGGGAAAATAGCTTTCCTCATCATTACTCTCGTATGTTTTATCAGGGTTAAAATCCGTACCACTTTTATTGCCCCACCAGTAGAGCAACCACAGGCTCCGATGAACATCAAAGCCAGAAGCACTATTCTGGCGCCAGAGTGCCAGGAACCGAAATCAGCAGTGACAAAGCCTGTGGTAGTCATGATTGAGATTGCCTGAAACATTCCCTCTCTATATGAGGTAAAGCCTTGCGAAAGTATTAATAGAAAGATAGCGACCGCCAAGATAATAAAGTAAAGCCTGAATTCCTCTCCTTTAATTGCTTTCCATTTTCCCCGCAAAAACTGATAGTGAGTTATGAAGCTCATGCCTGCCAAGAACATAAAGGCCATGATTATGTATTCTGCCAGGGGATTACCGTAGGCCCCAATACTTGCCGTGGTAGGGGTAAATCCGCCAGTAGGTATAGTTGCGAAGGAGATACAAATCGAATCAAAGAGCTCAAGCCTGGCCAGAAAATGAAGGAGCGCTATCTGAGCGACAGTCAAACCCACGTAAATTGTCCAGAGAAGCCTTGCTGTAGTTCTGAATCTGGGACGCAGCCTTTCGGGTAATGGTCCGGGAAACTCCCGGTCAAAAAGCTGAGAGCCTCCTACCCCCAGTCTGGGCAAGATAGAAATAAAAAGAAGAATCACTCCCATCCCACCCAACCATTGAGTAAGGCTACGCCATAAGAGAGCGCTCTTGGGTAATTCTTCTACCACCTGTAGTATGGTAGCCCCGGTGGTAGTGAAGCCTGACATGGTCTCGAAAAAGGCATCGAGAAAACCCAACCCCAGAAATACATAAGGGAGTGTGCCAAGGAGGGGGATGAGAAGCCAGGTGAAAGCCACTATGGTAAAACCATCGGCACGCTCTATTTCCTTGGTGGTCCTAAAACCGAATTCGAAAAGTAGCCCGATAGCTAAAGTGGCTAATAGCGAATATAAGAAAATCCGCCAGTCCTCGCCATAGTAAAGAGCGATTACCAGAGGAACGATATAGGCTAAGGCGAAGTATTTTAGAAACGAGCCAATGATGTGTAGGGTTAATCTTACCCTTTGGTGAACCATCTATTCATGAATTCGGTCCCCTTTTTGGCGGATTCCCGATCCACAATGAGCGTCAGCCAATCTTTGGGCTGTATCTCCTTATCCGCACTCATATATTTTCCCCCTCTTAGTACCACGAGGACCTTTACACCGTTTGGGGTTGCTAGCCCAGAAACACTTCGACCGACACATTTCATACCCTCCTCAATCTCTATTTCGAAGATCTCTGCCCCTTCGAAAGAGAGAAAGTCCTTCACATAAGGCTGTGAAATCAAGCGATGGATATGCTTGGATGCTACTATGTCCGGGTTGACTTGTAAGTTAATCCCAGCCTGCCTGAAGGTTTCCGCGTGCTCTGCAGCGTCTACAATGGAAATCACCGTTTTTGTCCCAATTTCCTTGGCTATCATACAAAGCATTAAGTTTTCCGAGTCATCGCCGGCTGCAGCCACGAAGGCATGGGCATTCTTGAGCCTCGCCTCTTCGAGAGTGGACTTCTGTCCAGCATCCCCTGTAATTACCATCACATCGGAACCCTCTGCTATTTCAGCGCATTTCGCAGGGTCCCGCTCTATAACCAGTACTTCATTCCCTTCTTTAATAAGGAGATCCGCCAAATTCTTCCCTATAGTACTTAAGCCTGCTATTACTATATACATTGCTTCTCTTCAATAGTGCGTTAACGTTGCTATCCTTTTAATGAATCACCCAGCTAATGCTGAAAGGGGGGAGTTACAGATCAGGGAGCAACTAAACTTGAAGGTTAACTTAGAATGCTATGCACTCTCCATACATATTACTTCGTTATCCCACCGCTGTAAAGCGTCCAGCGATTTTAATCCCCTCCGACATGATTGTCAAGTGTTGGGGTTACGTGGCAGCAATTTCCCCTTTTAACTCTTTTAGCCAGGTCAGTGATTTAAGCTCTCGCTGCAAAATATATCTTATATACTCGTGCAATACCTGCCCTAATTCGCAGGATAATTCCGGTTTTACTCTGACTCGCCTTGCAGTAGCATAGTCGCAGCTTTGCCACAAACGAAGAACCTTCAAAGCCCCGACCGAAAGGGGAAGAGAGGGTTTTAGTGAAATTGCATCGATTTGCTCGTAAAAGTGATTTTGTTCAGAATTACAAGGAGGACACAAGAGCCCACCCTTGCTGGGGTTGAAAAAATTGACTACTGGCTTGAGAGGCGAATCACAGTTAACACATCGGCGCAGCTGGGGACGGTAACCAAGATGGTGAAGGAGATGTAGCTCAAAATAACGCAATACAGTCTCATTGCTGTCCGGCTCGCTCAACTGATTTAAGATATCAAGCAGTAAATCAAACGAGGGACGATTCTCACCACCCTCAACAGTAAAAGAATCAATAAGCTCCAAGATGTAGAGGCCACAAGCCATGCGCCACAAATCACTTTTTAAAGCCAGGAAACCATTTATCGTTTGACTTTGGGTAACAATATCGAGATTGCGCCCTTTAGCTAGCAACATCAAGCTATGCGTCAATGGTTCTACATTGCCACCCAATTTGCTTTTGGGGCGACAAGCTCCCTTAGCTACTGCCTTTAACTTGCCAAATTCTGGAGTGTAAATAGTGATAATCTTGTCGAACTCGCCCAGCTTGGTTTGTTTTAAGATGACTCCTTGTGTTTGATAAGTTCGAGGTGTACCCAACTTAAATCCTAAACAAATCTAAATACAATTTACCACATTTTATTAGTCTGTCAAATACAATTTTTAGGAAAACACCCGTTACGGTGGCTGTTGGGTGTGGGTAACCTCATTTGGCCAACCAGTATCTGGTCTTTCTAAATTGGGTGGCTTTATCGGAGCAACAGGCTGGGGGATAAAAGAAGACTGTATTATAGATTCACCAGAAAACGACATCGCAACCCTGCAGGGACTTAAAGATTACGTTTGATGAAGGTAGAAATTGCCCTCGGGGATTAAAAATCCCTTTCAAAAGAATTACCAGCCTCCTCGAAAAATGTGACCAAGGCTGCGTACATAATTTGGGATTGACAAACCCTTGGTATTGGCTGTTAGCAATCCTAATTACACTATTTCCAGCCTGACTCTGGTATCCTCTTTAGCTGCTTTTACTCGAAGTAGCGTTCGTAGCGCTTGGGCTACGCGACCCTGCCTGCCGATGACCCTTCCCTTGTCATCGGGAGCGACCTCTAATTTAAATAGCAAGCCTTCGTCACTATTTTCTTCGGTGATATTTACCGCGTCAGGTTCTGCCACAATGGCTTTAATAATGTATTCCAGCAGGTCTTTCATTTCGCCTCCTTAGCAGTTAGTTTTTGGCCTGAGGTCGGCTTAACTTTATCCATAATGCCTAGTTTGCCGAGCAAGCTGCGCACCTTATCTGTAGGCTGAGCTCCATATCCAAGCCACTTTAAAGCCTTCTCTCCATCAATGCTGACAGTCGGGGGATCAGTCAAAGGATCGTAATGGCCGATAATATCAATAAATTTACCATCACGGGGGGAGCGACTATCGGCTACTACCACCCGGTAGGATGGTTTGTTTCTCCTCCCCATACGGCGTAATCTGATTTTAACCATTTAATAAAGTGATTATCTCTTAAGTGCCGATGTTTGTCAATGGCTTCTGGCTTAGAGGGCATACTTTAATAATCCGACGGCACAGGAATAAGAAAATTATATAGTGGTCGGGCAGTTTAGGCAACGGTTTTGGGAGAGAATACATATACGGTTGTTGTTTTGAACTTCCTCCTTAGCAAAGCTAGTTGTGGTTTATATATCCTAATCCTTCTTTCCTCGCATGTGACCGGCATATTAAGCGCTTTTGATATGACTTTCTCCTCTACCTTCCCTTCGCATATTATGGATGCCTCAGCTTGATTTGCTCCTAGCTCTATAAGCATGGGCAATGGCAATGCTTTTTGCTCATCAGTATCTATCATGCTTGCCAGATACTCAAGTTCACTCCTTTTAAAGAAGTGGGTGCTGCCATCGTTGCATACCACATTAGGATATTTCTCGTCTAGTAAATTTGATAGCCGCTTCTGACTCTGGGGTAACCCAGTATTTACTATCCTGAGTTCGCCTCTTAAGCAATCCTGAAGCATCTTTTCATGGGGGGATTGTGCAGCTTCATGTTGTAATGGATTAGGCATTTGTTTATTCTCGGGCAACCATGACTTTCACACGTTTCAGCCGTGCTTTCTCCTCTCTATCTCTTTCCTCAAACTTCATATTTAAGTACTTTATCGTCACCTGTAGTCCCGGGATTACTATATATTCTAGGGCATTGGTTATCCTTTTTGTCCTATTTATTTCCATTGCCAGTAATTCAAAATTCCTCTGAAGCTCAGCTAATTCTACAATAGCTCTAAGAGATTCTTCAGATAACTGTGCTGCACGATCCAACCACGAGGAGGTATCAACCAGATTATACCCTTTCATTGGCTTTACATTGCCCATGAGTTCAAAAGACGGAATTCGCACACCTGCAATGTTTCCTAAGCCAGCGGTGACTTTTAAATCAACCTCAGTGGCTATTAGTTCCTTTTCCAGCGCTATGTATCCATGATACCCAGCGGCAACTGATAGCGCCTTGTAAAGTTTGGCTGATTCATCAAGTAGTTTTCTTTTAGCTTCCACTGTATCTCTTGCTGTCTGTAGGAACTCCATAGTTAGTATGGAAAGCCTGTCCTTTACTATCTTTTGTACTCTTTGGGACAAGGAGAGCCTGCGTTTTAGTTTTACCAGCTCGATTTTTGTAGGTCTAACTTTGATTAATTCCGGCATTTCCCCTGCACCTGCTTCTACTTCCGATACTTGGGAAGGTACGTTTTGATGAAGTCCTCTTTGATTAGTTTCAAGTCTTCTTCAGGCAGTGTTGAAAATAGCTCCCAGGCTATATCCAGGGTGTCTTCTACCGTTCTTTTCTCCCACTCACCTTGAGATATGAATTTTCTCTCGAACTCATCTGCACCGGTCAAATATATTTTATCCCTTTCACCTAGTGCCTCAGCACCGATAATGGTGGATATCTCCCTGAGATAACATCCTTCAGCATAAGCAGCGTAGGATTGCATGAAAACATTATTGTGGTCCTCTCTGGTCTTACCCGGCCCAATCCCCTCTTTCATCATTCGGGAAAGGGATAGGAATACATCTATTGGTGGGTATATCCCTTTCCTTTCTAGATTTCGGGAAAGGACAATCTGCCCCTCAGTTATATAGCCGGTAAGATCGGGTATGGGATGTGTTATATCATCGTCAGGCATGGTCAAAATGGGCATTATAGTTACTGAGCCTT